>Ga0209502_10001465_pt1 | contig 21500 bp, 14 predicted proteins | sample ArcticOcean_MG_C_10_FD_187442 | JGI IMG/M metagenome (GOLD analysis project Ga0209502, IMG submission 187442) | Marine microbial communities from western Arctic Ocean - ArcticOcean_MG_CB11_90 (SPAdes) (version 2) | ecosystem: Environmental > Aquatic > Marine > Oceanic | place: Arctic Ocean... | reverse complement strand
ATTTACCCATATCCATAATTTTACATACGGGTGGATTTGCATTTGGTGAAATTTCAATTAGATCTAAACCCTCTCCTTTTGCAATCTCTATTGCTTTGTTCAAAGGTAAAGTTCCTAAATTATTTCCATCGCTACCAATCACTTGAACATCTATAGCTCTTATTCTTTCATTGGCTTTTGGACCTTGGGGTTTGCTTCTTCTTTGAAAATAATTTGGTTTGAAATGTGACACTTAATTTAAAGGAAGTTCATTAGCAGAAAGAATACTTTTTATTAAATCTTCTCTTTGAAAAATTTCCTGTTTTTCAGATCCTAATCGACGAACTGTAACTGTGTTCTCAGCAACTTCTTTTTTTCCACAAACTAAAATCATTGGCGTTTTAGCTAAGGAATGTTCTCTAATTTTATAATTTATTTTTTGATTTCTTAAATCCACTTCGCATTTTATACCTTCTTTGAACAGATCTTCAAATATCTTTTTTACATAATTATTATTTTCTTCTGCAATAGGTAATACTACAACTTGTGTTGGCGCCAACCAAAAAGGTAGTTTACCAGCGTAATTTTCAATTAAAATTCCTATAAATCTTTCTAAAGACCCGAATAAAGCTCTGTGCAACATTACGGGTACTTTTTTTGTTCCATCTGCATCAACATATGATGCTCCTAATCTTCCAGGGAGGTTTAAATCTACTTGTAAGGTTCCACACTGCCAGTCTCTACCGATTGCATCTCTCAAAACAAATTCAATTTTAGGACCATAGAATGCACCTTCACCTTTGTTTATAGTGTACTCAAGCTTTGACTGTTTTATAGCCGAGAGAAGAGCTGCCTCAGACTTGTCCCAAACACTATCGTCTCCGACTCTTTTTTCTGGTCGATCTGAATACTTTAATATTACACTCTCAAAACCTAAATCTTTATAAATTTTTAAAATTAAATTTGTTACGGTTAAAGACTCTGCGGTTATTTGGTCTTCTGTACAAAAAATATGAGCATCATCTTGAGTAAAAGCTCTAACTCTTAATAATCCGTGTAAAGCTCCTGAAGGTTCATATCTATGAACTTTTCCAAATTCAGATAGTTTTAAGGGTAAGTCTCTATAACTTTTCAAACCTTGATTAAACACCTGTACGCATCCTGGACAATTCATTGGCTTAATAGCAAATATTTTTTCATCCGGTGTTTCCGAAGTATACATATGCTCACCAAATTTTTCCCAATGTCCAGATTTTTCCCATAAGTTTCTATCAAGTATTTCAGGTGTATTAATTTCTTTATATCCTGCCAACCTTTGTTTCATTCTCATATACTCGATAAGTCTTTGAAAAAGAGTCCATCCTTTTTCGTGCCAGAATACAGCTCCTGGGCTTTCTTCTCTAAAATGAAATAAGTCCATTTCTTTTCCTAGTCTACGATGGTCTCTTTTTTCAGCTTCTTCTAATCTATGTAGATGTTCTTCTAATTCTTTTCTTGAAGCCCAACATGTTCCGTAAATTCTTTGTAACGTTGCATTTTTAGAATCACCTCTCCAATAAGCCCCTGAAACTTTAGTAAGTTTAAAAGCTTTTCCAATTTTACCTGTTGAGGACAAATGAGGGCCACGGCATAAATCACTCCAATTTCCGTGACTATAAACTGAAACCTCTTCGCTAGCGGATATGCTTTCGATAATTTCAGCTTTATACTTTTCTCCAATCTTTTTAAAATGTTTTATAGCATCTTCTCTTTTCCAGACATGTCTTGAGGTTTTGTCATTCCTATCTACTATCTCGCCCATTTTCTTCTCAATTTTAAGAAGGTCTGTATCTGTAAATGACTCTTTCCGTGCAAAATCATAATAAAATCCATTTTCTATCACTGGGCCTATTGTAACCTGCGTTCCTGGATATAGTTCTTGAACAGCCATTGCTAGTATGTGAGCTGCATCATGTCTTAAAACTTCCAAACCTTCTTTGTCTTTGTGTGTAATAATTTTTATTTTTGAATCTTTTTTAATTTCGTAACTTAAATCCTTTAGCTCTCCATCGACCGACATAATGAGAGCATCTTTTTCTAATGACTTGCTAATTTTTTTAACAAGCTCAAATCCATCTATAGATTTTTCAAAAGCAATTTTTTTTCCGTCTAAAAGTTGAATATTAAGCATTCTTTGTTTTATGTAAGTAGTTTCTTGTACTCTGTAAAGGTAGTTTGACACATTTGATCAACATTAAATTTTAACTCTACGTTTTTTCTTCCTTCTTTTCCCATTAAATCGATAGATTCTTTGTCCATGTCTATGACATTGTTTATAATAGAGGCTAGTTCGTCCTGATCGTCATGCTTATATAAAAATCCAGATTTGCCATTCAAGACTGTTTCTTTAGATCCTCCGAGATTACTGGCAATGATAGGCTTGTTCATAGCTTGGGACTCAACAGCAACTCTACCAAATGCTTCTGGTTCTATAGAACACGAAACAACGACATCTGCTAATTTGTAGGCTAGTGGCATTTCTTTACAGTTTTGAATGAAAGTTAATTTTTTATTCAGTCTGTACCTTTCAGCTAAAAGCAAAAGTTTCTTTGAGTAAACGCTTCTACCTTGGTCAGAGCCTAGAATAATTGCATGAAAATTATCTTTATTGTATTTCTCAACAAGTAAATTTAGAGCTTCAATAAAAATTTCATGCCCCTTCCACCTTGTTAATCTACCAGGTAGCAAAATAATAAAATTACTTTTATCAATGTTCCAATTTTGAGCTAGAATAATAGCTTTTTTTTCAGATGTTTTTTTTGCATTAAAATATTCTATATTTATTCCCCTAAAAATTACCATTAATTTTTTTTTTGAGGGTCTTAAGTATTTTTGATAATTTTTACCTATGTGACTAAAAATAAAATTTGAGCCTGCAATAATTAATTTCGATCTAACCATAACGCTATTGTAAAAAAGCTTAAGCTTATTAGAAAAATTATAAGTACCATGAAAAGTAGTTATAAAATTTTTTCTTAAAAAGAAACAGGCCCACAAACAAGACCAAGCGGGTGCACGGCTTCGGGCATGTACTATGTCAATTTTATAAAAAAGTATTATAAAAAAAATAATTACAAAATTTATGAATATAATTATAGGATTTTTTGATTGAACGGGCAAACGGATAACTTTTACTTTGTCTCTTCTTACAAATTTTAAAAGCTCTCCTCCACTTGTAATCAAGAATGACTTACAGTCTTGCTCGGCTAAAAAATGGGCAAGGTCATAGCAACCTGTTTCTGCTCCGCCAAATCCTAATTTAGGTATTACTTGTAAAACTCTTATTTTAGTTGTCATAATTAATATTATATATTAACAAATTAAATATATAACCCGACATAAAAAAAATGAAAAAATTTAAATATCTTAAAATTTCTAAGACCAAAAAACTTAGATATATTGACAATTATTATAAAAAAAAACTATATATAATTTTTCTTCCAGGTTTTATGTCTGATATTGATAGAAAAAAACCCCAGGCTTTTAAAAATTATACTGTTAAAAAAAAATTAGGTTTTTTAGCTTTTGAGTACTCTGGTCATGGTAAGTCGTCGGGGAAGTTTACAAAGGGAAATATAAGTGAATGGTCAATTGACGCTAGAGAAATAATTAAGAAAATTGTAAAAAAAAATAATTTTATTTTAATTGGCTCAAGTATGGGGGCGTGGATTGCTTTAAATCAATTTAAATATTTCAAGAAACAAGTTAAAGGTTTTGTGGGTATTGGTTCTGCACCTGAATTTTTAGAGAGATTAATGTGGAAAAAATTTACCAGGAAAATTAAAGAAGAAATTAAACAAAAAGGTGTAAGTATTATTAAACATGGAGATTCAAAATTTAAGCAAAAACAATATGAGTACCCTGTTACATATCAGTTGATACAAGATGGAAGAAAAAATAAAGTTTTATCAAAAAAAATTAATACTAAAATTTACGTCACTATGATTCATGGGAAAAACGATGAATTAGTTCCAGTATCACTTTCTAGAAAAATTCTATTAATATTTACACGTGCTAAAAAAAAACTAATAATAATTAAAAATGGAGATCACAGCTTGTCTGATGCAAATCCTTTAACAAAAATAATTAAAGAATTAAATAATATTGTTATGAATGTGATCTAGCCCCTCAAGATAAGTTGGATACATTAATTTATAATTAAAAAATTCTTTCATTTTTTTATTATTAACTTTTTTAGAATCTTTATAAAAATTTTTTACCATCTCACTTTCTATAGTAGACAGATCAACTACTTTTGGTTTCTCGATATTTAAAAGTTTTGACCCGTATAAAATAATTTCTTCAGATGTTGTAGGTTTATCATCGGATACATTGTAGATTTCTTTTGATTTAAATTTCTGTAGAGACTTAAATAATACATTTGTAATATCTTCAACGTGTATTCTAGAAAAAAACTGATTTTTCTTATCAATTATTTTTACATTGCCGGTTTTAAGTCTAGCTAAAATATTGTTTTGATTAGAATAAATTCCTGATAACCTAAGTATTTGTAGAGGTAGATTTTGTTTTTCCGTAAGATCTAACCAAGATTTTTCTGCATTCAATCTAGCTATGCCATTTGCTGAAGTTGGATTTGTTTTACTATTTTCATTTACCCAATCTCCGTTGTGATTACCGTAAACACTGGTAGCAGATAAATATGTAATCCACTTTATTTTGTTATTATCAAAAATATTTTTAAAGTTCTTTACCACTATGTCTTCTCCGTTCACTGGAGCTATAGATGCCAGTATGTGACTTGAGTATTTTAAATTCTCAATTAATCTTTTGTCAAAAGAGCTTTCAGAAAATTGAAGACTTTCGTAAACTAAATTATCAAAGCTCTTTTTCTCAGATTTTTCCCTAGAAGTTACAGTTAAATTAATCTTTAAGTTCTCTGAATTAATTTTTTTAATAAAATTTTTTGCTACCTGGCCAAATCCAAAACAAACAATGTTCATTGTGTCCATTTAACTGACCTTTTTAAGAGTAGACTTTAAAGTAATAGGTTTATCTAGTTTATTAAGCATCTCGATGGGGCATACTTGCTTAAAATTTAGTATTTCTTTTTCGTAATTGTCTAAAATTATTTTAGCATTATTTGAATTTGTTTCTTTTAAAAAATCATCTAAGTTATTCTTTAAAACACTTTTCCAATATTCTGTTTCAACTTGCTGCCAAATAATTGAAACTGGATTTGCATAATTTTCAAAATTATTTTTTGGATCGTAAATAAAAGCCATTCCACCTGTCATACCGGCGCCAAAATTATCTCCTACTTCTCCAAGAATAATTACAATACCTCCAGTCATATATTCACATCCATGTGCGCCACAACCTTCTACTATTGCAAGACTGCCAGAGTTTCTAACTGCAAATCTTTCACCTGCTTGTCCTGAAGCGTATAGTTTTCCTGCAGTAGCACCATATAAAACTGTATTTCCAATAATTACGTTCTCATTAGAAGCTAAATTACTTTTAGGTGAGGTTCTTACAATTATTTTTCCGCCTGAAAGGCTTTTGCCAACATAGTCGTTTGAGTCTCCTTCAACTATTAATCTTAATCCTTTAATTAAAAAAGCTCCTAATGACTGACCTGCACTGCCATTAAGTTTAATAGTAATTGAATCTTCATTTAATTTATTATCTCCATAGGTCTTATATAAGTAATGTGAAAGTCTAGTGCCTACAGATCTATGTGTGTTTTCAATATCGTATTCAAAATTAAACTTATCTTTGTTGTTTATTTTTTCTTTTATATCTGACCAAATTTTTTCATCTAAAGTATCTGGTACTCTATTAATCTGTTTGTCTTTACAATATCTTGGGTTATCTCCTGGGTCAGCCTGAACAAGCAAAGGGTTGAGATCTAAATCATCTAGATTTGGCGAACCTTTATTTACTTGCGTCAAAAGATCAGTTCTTCCAATAATTTCATTGATAGATTTATATCCCAGTGATGCAAGAATTTCCCTGACTTCTGCAGCAACAAACGTAAAAAAATTTACAACTTTATCTGGTGTGCCAGTAAACTTTTCTCGCAATGATTTGTCTTGGCTGCAAACTCCAACTGGACAAGTGTTTGAATGACATTGCCTAACTAGTATACAACCCATTGCTACTAAAGATGATGTTCCCATTCCATATTCTTCAGCGCCCATCATGGCAGCCATGACTATGTCTTTTCCTGTTTTTAGTCCGCCGTCAGTTCTTAGAGTTACTTTGTGCCTTAAATTGTTAAGCGTTAAAATTTGATTAACTTCTGTTAAGCCCATTTCCCAAGGAATACCGGCATACTTTATGCTTGTTTGAGGACTGGCTCCAGTACCTCCTGAATGACCAGAAATTAAGATTACATCTGCTTTAGCTTTTGCTACACCTGCTGCGATTGTTCCTATTCCAGTAGAAGCGACTAATTTTACTCCAATCCGGGCTCCAGGGTTTATCTGTTTTAGATCATAAATCAGCTGAGCTAGGTCCTCGATTGAATAGATGTCATGATGAGGTGGAGGAGAAATTAAAGTCACACCAGGTGTAGAATGTCTTAATTTTGCTATCTCATCTGTGACTTTAAATCCGGGCAATTGACCTCCTTCTCCAGGCTTAGCTCCTTGCGCCATTTTAATTTCAATCTCATTACAATTATTAATATAATTAATTGTTACACCAAATCGTGCTGAAGCTATTTGTTTTATTCTTGAGTTAGCTGAATCGCCGTTTGACAACTTAACAAAACGTTTTGCGTCTTCTCCTCCTTCTCCACTACAAGAGGCTCCTTTTATTCTGTTCATTCCAATAGCTAGAGTCTCATGAGCTTCTGATGACAGTGCACCGTGGGACATACTTCCGCTTCCAAATCTTTTTAAGATTTCAGACAATGGTTCTACTTCATTAATATTTATAGGTTTCTTTTTCTCTTTAAACTCTAATAAATCTCGTAAGCTAATAGGTGGTAAATCATGGATGCCTTTTGAATATTTTTTGTAATTATCGTAAGAATTTGTTCCAACGGCATGTTGCAACACATGAATTAGATTTCCTTGAAATTGGTGTTGTTCGCCATTTTTTCTATATCTATATATACCTCCAATAGGCAAAGTAATAATATTGTTTGAAATAAAATTTTTATAGTGCTGTTTAATTTTTTTTTCTATTCCACCTATACCTATGCCAGATATTCTTGAGCTCATGCCAGGAAAATAATCTGATACAATAGCCCTACTTAAACCTACGGCTTCAAAATTGCAGCCTCCTCTGTAAGAACTAATTACTGAGATACCCATCTTAGACATGATTTTTAACAAACCGTCGTCTATAGATTTTTTAAATTTAGCAACACAGCTCTCAAAATCAGAACTATTAAATAATTTTTTTTCAAATCTTTGATAAATACTATCAATTGCTAAATAGGGATTGATAGTAGTAGCACCAACGCCAATTAAAACTACGAAAGAGTGTGTATCTAGTACATCTGAACTTTCAACATTTATAGAGCAATATCCTCTTAAACCTAATTTTACTAAATGTGAATGAACTGCACCAACTGCTAAAACAGAAGGTATGCTTGCATGTGATGAGCTAATTTTTTTATCTGATAGTATTAAGTTATTACTTCCTTCACGTACTGCGATTTCTGCTTCTTTTTTTATTTTTTCTATTCTCTCTTTTAACGATGAATTAATATCAAAGGTACATTCTAATATTCTAATTTTTTTTTTAAATAAATTTTTAAATTTTTTAAATTGAGAGTTAGTTAAAATTGGGCTTTCTAAAACATAAATATTTTCTTCAGTTAAATTATCAAAATCTAAAATATTACCTAAATTACCAAATCTGGTCTTGAGACTCATTACTTTATTTTCTCTTAACGAATCGATTGGAGGATTAGTTACTTGGCTAAAATTTTGCCTAAAATAATGAGAAATAGGCCGATAATAATTCGATAAAACGGCTGCAGGAGTATCATCACCCATTGAACCTATGGCTTCCTTTCCGTCTTCTGCCATTGGGTGGAGAATAAGTTCTAAATCTTCAATACTAAGACCTGATAAATATTGTCTTTTTTTTAACTCTTCAGATATAAATCCTGGTTTTTCTTTTTCAGTAAAAATTTTTTTTTCTAGATCTATAATTTGTTTATTGTATTTTTTATAGTCATTAGCAATATAGTCTTTAATTTCTTTGTCGAGATATAGTTTTCCCAGCTTTAAATCTATTGCGATAATTTGTCCTGGTCCTAGCTTACCTTTTGAAATAATTTTTTCTTCAGGTAGTTTTATCATTCCAGATTCAGAACCAGCATAAAATAGATTATCTGAAGTAATGGCATATCTTAAAGGTCGTAAGCCATTTCTATCTGTCGCTGCCAAAACCCACTTTGCGTCTGTGGCACAAATTGCTGCAGGACCATCCCATGGCTCTATGGAACTATTTAAAAAATTAAACAAATCTTGATGACTCTTTGGTACTGTTTTACTTCTCTTAGACCAGGCATCTGGTATCATCATGAGTTTGATTAATGGGGCTAACTTACCTGAGTGCGTTAGTAATTCAAAGACGTTATCTAGAGCTCCTGAGTCAGAGCTTCCAGCTGTGATAACTGGTTTTAAATCATCAACATTTTTAAATAGTGAACTTGACATGTCTTGTTCATGAATCTTCATCCAATTTATATTTCCTTTGATAGTATTGATTTCTCCGTTGTGTGCTAAAGTTCTAAATGGTTGTGCGAGATCCCAACTCGGGAATGTGTTTGTGGAATATCTTTGATGAAAAATAGCAAATCTTGACGTAAATTTTAAATCTTTTAAATCTGGATAAAAATCAGCAAGTGACTCAGCTAAAAACATACCTTTGTAAACAATAGATCTTGAACTAAAAGAACAAATATAAAATTCTTTTAACTGATTCTCTCTTGCTTTTTTTTCTATTTTTTTTCGAGTAACAAATAGTTCTCTTTCTAGATCATTAGTTTCCAATTCTTCGTTTTTTTTAAACAATACTTGTGCAATTTCTGGTCTATTTTGATCTGCAGTTTTTCCTAAAACTTTTGGATTAACTGGCACTTGCCTCCACCCATAAATAGAAAAATTTTCTTGTAGCAAAACTGATTCTATAATTTCTCTACATTTTTCCTGATCTGAATAATTATTTTTAGGTAAAAAAATCATTCCCACACATATTCTTTTGCTTGCATCATGTTTATGACCAGTTGATAATATTTTTTCTTTAAAAAAGTCTGGTGAGATTTCAAGTTGCATGCCAGCTCCATCTCCCGATTTACCGTCGGCATCTACTGCTCCTCTATGCCAAACAGCTTTTAATGCTTCGATTCCATATTCGACTATTTTTCTTGATTTTGTACCATCAGTTGTAGCTATTAGGCCAACTCCACAAGCATCATGTTCAGTGTTTGGGTCGTAAGCATAGCCGTCTTGTAACAACTTTTTATTTTTTAAGTATTTTAAATATTCGCTCATCTTTATGCAGCTTTTACGTTATCTTTTTGAATGCTTTTTTCTTCCAAATACTTCTGAATTTGAGAAGCGGCGTCTCTTCCGTCTTTAATTGCCCAAACTACTAATGATGCACCCCTAACAATATCTCCAGCTGCAAAAATTCCATCGATATTAGTTTGCATACTATTTAAATCTATTTTTATCGTCCCCCATTTAGAAACTGATAGTTCCTTTGCTGAAAATAATTCTGGAAGATTCTCGGGATCAAATCCTAAAGATTTAATTACAATATCAGCTTTAATATTAAACTCTGAGTTTTCTTGTATCTCAGGTTTTCTTCTACCTGATGAATCTGCTGATCCAAGTAACATTTTATTAACTTGAACTTCTTCAATTTTTTGATTTCCAATAAATTTTTTTGGACCTGACAACCAAATAAACTCAACACCCTCTTCTATTGCATTGGCAACTTCTCTTGCAGATCCAGGCATGTTTTCTCTATCTCTTCTGTAAAGACATTTAACTGATTTTGCCTTTTGACGTGTTGCTGTTCTTACGCAGTCCATAGCCGTGTCTCCGCCTCCAATAACAACGACATCTTTATTTTGGGCATTCAACGTACCGTTGTCAAAGAGTTCAACTTTATCTCCTAGGCCTTTTCTATTTGATGCAGTTAAAAAATCCATAGCAGGGAAAATATTTTTTAAATTATTACCTGGAATTTCTATTTCTCTAGATTTATACACACCTGTTGCAATTAAGATTGCATCATGATTCTTTTTTAATTCATTTAAGCTTTTGTCTTTACCGACTTCGAAATTTTGAACAAATTTAATTCCACCTTGTTTTAAGAGTTTTGTTCTTCTCTCAACCACAAATTTTTCTAATTTAAAATTTGGTATTCCGTATATGAGTAACCCGCCTGGTCTGTCGTACCTATCGTAAACCGTTATCTGGTATCCTTTTTTTCTTAATTCTTCTGCACAAGCTAATCCAGCAGGACCTGCGCCTATTATTCCTACAGATTGATTTATTTCTACTTTAACCTTTAATGGTTTTACCCAATTTTTTTCCCAGGCATTGTCTGTGATATATTTTTCGATAGAGCCTATTGTTACTGTTCCATGGCCTGATTGTTCTATTACGCAATTACCTTCACATAATCTATCTTGAGGGCATATTCTGCCGCAAACTTCTGGCATATTGTTTGTACTTTGCGAAAGCTCGTAGGCTTCTTTTAGTCTGCCTTCTGCGGTCAACTTTAGCCAATCGGGAATATTATTGTGAAGGGGACAGTGTACCTGACAGAAAGGCACTCCGCATTGAGAACATCTACTTGATTGTTCTTCTGCTTTCTCATTTATAAAATCTTTATAGATTTCATGAAAATCTTCTTTCCTTGCCTCTTCTCCTCTTTTAACAGGATTAGCCTTGTTTAAATTCACAAATTGTAACATTTTTTTTTTCATAAACTTGAGTAGCATACTTAATAAATATTAACTTGAAAGTCTAAATAGGTAATAATTATTGACATAAATATAAATAAAATCAAATTTTTATCATGTTCATTTTGCATATCAAATATGCATATCAATAAAATTTAAAAAGTCTTATATAGTTTATTAAATGCTTGAAGTAGTTTTTTTATCTATAGTTCAAGGAGTAACAGAATTTCTCCCTATAAGTTCCTCGGCACACCTAATCTTAATTTCAAAGTATTTTAATTTTAGTAATGAAAATTTAACTCTTGATATAAGTCTACATCTTGGTTCTTTACTAGCAATCATTATTTATTTCAAAACAGATCTTTTAAATTTTATTCAAAATAAAATTTTTTTCTATAAAATAATACTTAGCTCAATACCGGTAATGTTGTGTGGTTATTTTTTAGTTAAATTTGATTTAATAGACTTTTTACGAAGCTATAAAATTATTGGTTGGAGTACAGTTTTGTTTGGTATCCTTCTTTATTTTAGTGATTTAATAAAAACAAAAAAAACTATTAAAAAGGACTTTAAATATAGTTCAGTTCTTTTTATAGGACTATTTCAAATTTTATCCCTGATGCCTGGTGTAAGCAGATCGGGTATAACTATTACTGCGGCAAGATTTTTAAAATTTGATCGTTCGGATTCTGCAAAAATTTCTTTTTTAATCTCTATACCAACTTTAGGTGCGGTAAGTTTATACAATTTAAATAGTTTATTTGTAGAAAAAAATTTTGAGTTATCTATGTTAAATTTTTTAGGTGTTATACTTTCATTCTTTTTTTCTTATTTAACAATTAAATTTTTTATACAATTCTTAAGAAAATTTACTTTTTTGCCTTTTGTAATCTACAGAATTATTCTTGGGATTTTGATTCTAATTTATGCTTACCAGTAAGATTCTTGTAAAAAATAATAGAAATACTGTGAGAAATATTAGTACAATAAATATTAAGATAATAAATAAAATACTGAATTTTTAGCGACTTAAATATAAGTTTTTCATAAAAATTGGTGCGCCTGCTAGGATTTGAACCCAGAACCTCCTGGTCCGTAGCCAAGCGCTCTATCCAGTTGAGCTACAGGCGCAAATTTAACTCTGCCATGATTTAACTTTATAAGTAGGTTTAAAAAACAAAAAACTTCAATTTTAAACTTAAAAAATAAAACATGCCTAATGTTCTCAAATTTTTATTATTTTACCTGATTATCTTTATTTAACGGTGTTTTTTTAGTGTTTTTATTGTTTATTGTTAATGATTTTTTTTATAAGTTTCCCTAAATTTATCAAAAAAATATGGCACAAAATATATCAGTTCCTGACATTGGAGACTTTGATAGTGTAGAAATCATAGAGATACTAGTCAAAGTTGGAGACGAAATTAAAAAAGACGATCCCGTCGTTACTTTAGAAAGTGATAAATCGAGTGTTGAGGTTCCTTCTCCTTTATCTGGAAAAATTACAGAGTTAAGTGTTAAAGTTGGAGATAAAGTTTCAAAAGGCAGTTTGCTGGCTAAACTAGAAAGCGCTGGATATGATATCAACAAAAAAGAAGCTGGGAATAATACGCCAATAAAAGAAATAGAGAACAGTGATGTTAAAAAGGAAATAAAAAGTAGTGCTATAGAAAAAAAAATAAAAAAGGTTTTTTCTCAGAATTCATCTAAAGAAGATATTGATCCACTTGAAACAAAGGATTGGATTGATTCTTTAAATGCAGTAATTGAAAATGACGGACCTTCAAGAGCTAGTTATCTTTTAAATAAAGTTATTTCTGAAGCATACACTGCTGGACTTGTTTTACCTGACACTAGGACCACTCCTTATATAAATACTATTCCTACAGAATTAGAAATTAAGTCACCCGGAGACCAAAATATAGAAAAAAAAATTCGTGCCTATATTAGATGGAATGCAGCTGCTATGGTTGTAAGAGCTAATAAAATTAGCAGCGAACTTGGTGGCCATATTGGCACGTTTGCTTCTGCTGCAACTTTATATGATGTCGGGATGAACCATTTTTGGAGAGCTAAAAATAAAAATTTTGGTGGTGATTTAATATACTTTCAAGGTCATTCTGCACCGGGTATGTATGCTCGTGCATTCCTTGAAGGAAGACTTACTGAAAAACAATTAAATAGATTTAGGCAAGAAGTATATCCCGGAGGTCTTTCTTCATACCCCCATCCATGGCTTATGCCAAAATTTTGGCAATTTCCAACTGTTTCAATGGGCCTAGGTCCTATTATGGCAATTTATCAAGCAAGATTCTTAAAGTACTTAATTAATAGAGGATTGTTAAAAGATGAGGGAAGAAAAATTTGGGTTTTTATAGGTGATGGTGAAACGGATGAACCAGAATCATTGGGTGCCATCAGTTTGGCTGCCAGAGAAAAACTAGATAATTTAATTTTTGTAGTGAATTGTAACCTTCAAAGACTCGATGGCCCAGTGAGAGGAAATGGAAAAATTATTCAAGAATTAGAGGGTAGTTTTAGAGGAGCAGGATGGAATGTTTTAAAAGTCATATGGGGTTCTTACTGGGACCCTCTTTTAAAAGCTGATAAAACTGGACTGCTAATGAAGCGTATGAATGAAGTCGTAGATGGAGAATATCAGGCAATGAAGGCTAAAGGCGGTGCTTACGTAAGAGAAAAATTCTTTGGTAAATATCCTGAGTTAAAAAAACTAGTTTCTTCTATGACTGACAATGATATTTGGAAACTAAATAGAGGTGGCCACGATCCACACAAAGTTTATGCTGCTTATCACGTTGCAATGCAACATCAAGGTTCTCCAACTGTAATTATTGCTAAAACTGTTAAAGGCTATGGCATGGGTAAATCTGGTGAAAGTATAAATACCACACATCAGCAAAAAAAATTAGATGAAGACGATTTACTATATTATAGAGATCGATTTAACGTCCCTTTAACTGACGAACAGGTAAAGAATATTGAATATTACAAGCCTGCTGAAAATTCTGAAGAAATAAAATATTTAAAAGAAAGACGAAAACAACTGGGTGGATTTATTCCTGAAAGATCTTCTCTTGCAACACCCATCAAAGCTCCACCTAAAGACATTTTTGAAAGTTTCATGAAATCTACTGGTGAAAAAGAGATGTCTACAACGATGGCCCTTGTTCGGATGCTAACTAATCTTCTTAGAGACGAAAATGTTGCACCCAGATTAGTTCCAATTATTCCAGATGAGGCGAGAACTTTTGGTATGGAAGGTTTTTTTAGAAAAATAGGAATTTATGCACATGAAGGTCAAAAATATGAACCGGAGGACTCCGAACAACTAAGTTCATATAAAGAGACAAAAAGTGGCCAAGTATTAGAAGAAGGAATTACAGAAGCTGGAGCTATGTCATCTTGGATAGCAGCAGCAACTGCTTATACAAATCACGATATAGAAATGATTCCATTATATATTTTCTATTCGATGTTTGGATTTCAAAGAGTTGGTGATTTTGCCTGGGCAGCAGGCGATGCTCAAGCTAGGGGTTTTTTAATAGGCGCTACAGCAGGAAGAACAACGCTTGCAGGTGAAGGCTTACAACATCAGGATGGTCATAGCCATATTTTAGCTTCCATGATTCCAAATTGTGTTTCTTATGATCCAACTTTTGCCTATGAGATGGCAGTAATTTTTAGAGAAGGCTTAAGAAGAATGCATGAAAAAAAAGAGAATGTTTTTTACTATATTACGGCCATGAACGAGAACTACTCTCATCCTGAAAAGCCAGAGGGAGCCGATGATGGAATTTTAAAAGGCATGTATTTATTTAAAGAATATAAAAATAAAGGAAAAATTAAAGTTCAATTAATGGGCTCTGGAACTATTTTGAGAGAAGCTATAGCAGCAGCTAAAATACTATCTGAGGAATATGGTGTGGACTCTGATATTTGGAGTGTTACTAGTTTTAATGAATTACGAAAAGATGGAATGGAAATTGAAAGAAAAAATCTTCTAAATCCAAAAAATAAAAAAGAGAAAAGCTATATTGAAAAATGTCTAGAAAAAAGAGATGGTCCAGTAATAGCTGTTACAGATTACGTTAGATCGTTCTCAGATCAAATCAGACCTTACACTGACAAACCATTTTATTCGTTAGGCACAGATGGTTTTGGGAGAAGTGATACTAGAAAAAATTTAAGAAAATTTTTTGAAGTAGATAAAGAGCATATAGTTGCTTACACGCTAAGCGCTTTAGCAAAAGAGCAATTATTAGGTTCTGATAGTGCTGAAAAAGCTTTCAAAAAATATAATATTGATAAGAAAAAAGCATTTCCAACAAAATTGTAATTATGGCTGAGCAAAAAATTATCGTTCCAAATATAGGTGATTTTAAAGAAGTTGAGGTGATCGAAGTTTTGGTAAAAGAAGGCCAGAAAATAAAAATAGATGAGTCAGTTATCACCTTAGAAAGTGATAAATCGTCTGTAGAAGTACCTTCAAATTTTGAAGGGATAATTAAAAAAATTAATATTAAAGTAGGAGATAAGGTTTCTGAAGGAAGTACAATTTTATCATTAGATGAGGAGAAAAATAAAAAAGTTAAAACTGAATTAGTTTCAAAAAATAAAAACAATAATGCTGATAGTAAAGTTGAAATTATAGATTTTCCTAATAAAAATAAAAAAAATCAATTATCTCATCGTACTGGAGAAAAGAAAGCGAAACAAGCAAGTCCAAATGTAAGAAAGTTTATAAGAGAATTAGGTGCTGATATTTACAACATACCAGGTTCTGAAAGATCTGGCCGAGTAACTACTGACGATGTTAAGGATTATATAAAAGATAGCTTTACAAATATTTCAACTAGTCCGACCCAAGAAAAATCAGTCATTAAAAATGAATATGAACATAGTGAATTTGGTGAAATTGAAGTAAAAGATATTCCAAGAATAAAAAGACTTTCTGGGCCTCATCTTGTTAGATCTTGGGCAGAAATTCCACATGTTACTCAACATGAAGAAATAGATATTACAGAAATGGAGCAGTTTAGAAGTTCTCTAAAAGATTTATACACTGGGCAAAAAATATCTGTCACTCCATTAGCTTTTATTATGAGGGCAATGATAAATGGTCTTAAAGCATATCCAAATTTTAATGCTTCAATAGATCCTGAAAATGGAAAAGTTATTTATAAAAAGTATTTTCACATTGGTGTAGCTGTAGATACGCCACATGGTCTAATGGTTCCTAAAGTTAGGAATGTTGATCGATTAGGCATTAAAGAAATAAGTCAAGAACTCAGAACAATTAGTAAGCTTTGTAAGGAACTCAAAATTGATAAAAAAGAGTTCTTTGGGGGTTCAATGACAATTTCTAGCTTAGGAGGTATTGGGGGAACTTTTTTTACACCTATAATTAATTCTCCAGAATTATCTATATTAGGAATAGGAAAATCATATGACAAAGTAGTTAAAAAAGATGATCAATTCATAACAAGGAAAATACTACCTATATCTTTATCTTACGATCACAGGTTTATTGATGGTGCAGAAGGTGCAAGATTCTGCGTACATTTAAGTCAAAGTTTAGGAAAAGACTTTGCATTCAAACTTGCTGTTTAAACAAATTTGCAATATTCACTTTTAGTGAATAAAAATATTTTTTCTCTTATTTGTGCAATCTTTACTTCGATTTTATGGGGTTCAGCTTTTGTAGCTCAAGATATGGGTATGGATTTTATTGGTCCTCATACTTTTAACGTTGGAAGATTTCTTGTTGGCTTCCTAACTTTACTTCCTTTTTTTCTTTTTTTTGAACTTAAAAAAATAAAAAAAAAAAAAATTGATAGTATAAAAGCTTTCTCATATTTAATTCTTTTAGGATCAATACTGGGTATAGGTCAAGCGCTCCAACAAGTTTCACTAATATACACCGATGTTGCAAACACCGGAGTTTTTACCGTAATGTACGTGCTGATAGTTCCTTTAATGTCTTATTTTATTTTTTCAAAAAAAATTCATTGGTCAGTCTGGCCAGCTGTTATTTTTTGTGTGATAGGTGGTTTGTTTTTAAGTGAATTAAAAAATGTATCTGTGAGATACGGAGATATGCTTGGAATTTTTAGCGCATTTTGTTGGGCTATACATATAATCTATATTAGTAAAACAATTAAATTTTTTAATTTCCCAATAACCATTGCAATGGGACAGTGCTTTATTGCATTTTTATTTACTATTCTTCCAATGTTTATTTTTGAAGACCCTACTTTCGATAATATATTTAAAGATGCTTACGAAATACTTTATGTTGGAGTTTTGTCTAGCGGTTTAGCATTTTTACTACAAACTTACACTTTGCAAAATTTAACTCCGGCACCTGCAGCAATTATCTTTTCTTTGGAGGGTGTATTTGCGGCAATTTTTGCATGGTTAATTTTAGACCAATTTTTAAATGAAATTAAGATATTGGGAATATTTTTAATATTATTTGCAGTAATATTCTCACAAATTGTACCAATTTATGATAAGAAAAATTATGGACGAAACTAATACAGGCTTTATGAGTCACAACGGTGGATTGAGTCTTAAAAAACTTGATGCAAATAATTATGAGTTTTCTACTACTATTAAAGAAATTCATCTTAATACTGGGAAAAAAGCACATGGGGGTTTTCTATCTACGATAGCAGACACGGGCATGGGTACGGCTGCACACATGTTAACAAATAAAAGATGCGTAACAATTTCTCTCGATATTAAATTTCTTTCAGCTTCTGTTTTAAACCAAACATTAAAAGGAAAAATCAAAATTCAAAAAAAAACTACATCACTTGTTTTTATTACGTGCGAAATATTCAATTCAGAAGGAATTGCAATTACAGCCTCTGGTGTCTGGAAAATACTATAACTTTTCAAAACTAGAACATTTGACAAAGTGATTCGGTCATGTTTTACTCTTACTTTGTTCTCACTTCAGGACTACATATAGTATAAAAAAAAAAATCAAACACAAATATGCAAAATTCATCAAAAAAAATTATTGCGCTGTTAGGGCCAACAAACACCGGCAAAACTCACGATGCAATTGAAAAAATGCTCGAGTTTGATTCTGGAATTTTTGGACTACCTCTAAGATTATTAGCTAAAGAAGTATATGAAAAATGTGTAAAAAAAATTGGCATCACTAGAGTTGCTTTGATAACAGGTGAGGAAAAAATAATTCCAAATTCAGCAAGTTTTTTTATTTGTACGGTTGAATCAATGCCAAAAGATAAAGTTGTGGATTTTTTAGCGATTGATGAGGTTCAAATGTGTGCAGATAAAGAACGTGGACATATTTTTACAGATAGACTTCTATATGCCCGCGGTGAGGAATTAACAATGTTTTTAGGCTCTCAGGTTATGAAAAATATAATTAACCACCTAGTTGAGGGGGTTGAATTTATAAAAAAAGAAAGATTTTCAAAACTTTCTTATGGAGGTTATAAAAAAATTTCACGATTAGATGGTAAGACAGCAATAATAGCTTTTTCAATAGAAGAAGTTTATGCAATTGCTGAATTAGTTAGACGTCAAAAGGGTGGTGCTGCTGTTATTATGGGCTCTCTAAGTCCTAAAACTAGAAATTCACAAGTAGAGTTGTATCAATCAGGAGATGTTGATTATTTAGTAGCAACAGATGCAATAGGAATGGGTCTCAACATGGATATCGAAAAAATTTATTTCTCCAATTTAAAAAAATTTGACGGAAAAAAAACAAGAAGATTAAATTTAGTAGAATTATCTCAAATTGCTGGAAGAGCAGGTAGATACAAAAACAACGGAATTTTTGGAACAACAGGAGATTGTGAAAATTTAAATTCAGATGAAATAGAAAAAATTGAAAACCATAGTCTACCAGATACTAAAATGCTTTATTGGAGAAATTCAAATCTAAATTTTGATAATGTTAAAAAATTAATTTCTTCTCTTGAAATTAAGCCTACGAATAAAAACCTTATACGCACTAGCGAGTCGATTGATGAAATCGTTCTCAGATTTTTATTAAAAAAAAATATAGAAAATAACACTTACAGTAATAATTTAAAACTATTATGGGAATGTTGTCAAATTCCAGATTTTGAAAGAAAAGCTTACGGGCAACATGTAAGTGTTGTTGATGCTGTGTTTAAATTTTTATCAATTAAAAAGAAAAGAATTCCAAACGAATACATGAAAACACAACTTAGCGGGTTAGAAAAAAAACATGGCAATATAGATGTCTTAGCTAATAGAATTTCGAATGTCAGAACTTGGTCATATGTGGCTAATAAAAAAGATTGGGTGGAAAATTCAGATTACTGGATTCAATTAACTAAAACTATTGAAGATAATTTATCAGATAGACTGCATGAAGAACTAACAAAAAGTTTTATTGATAAAAAAATTAGTATTTTAGCAAGAGGTTTAAAACAAGATGTGTTTTTAGAAACAGCTGTAAGTGAAGACAATAAAGTTTTGATTGATAAACAATATGTTGGAAAACTCAAAGGTTTAAAATTTATTATAGATTTTAGCTCAAATAATTTAGATGTGGATTTAAAATCTATAAAAAAGGCTGCACGTAAAGGAGTGGAAGAAGAATTGATCAAAAGAGCAGATCGGATTATGGACACAGGTAAACTGTCTCTTAACCAAGAAAATAAAATTGTCTGGCTAGATGATCCAATAGCAAAAATAAAGAAAGGTGAAAATTATTTAAATCCAGAAATAGAAATAATCGCAGATGAAGCGCTGCCTTTAGATATTCAAAAAAAACTAGAGCAATTTACTAAAAATTGGCTTTCCTCTTATATTAATGAAACTTTGGGAGATTTAATTAATTTAACAAAAATAAAAATTGAAAACCAGTATTTAAGGGCTTTGTCATTTCAGCTTTACGAAAATAACGGAGTTCTGAAAAGAGAAAATGTAGATAAAATTGTAAAACTTATTTCTAAAGAAGAAAGAAAAAAACTTTGGAACATGGGTATTAAAGTTGGACGTTACCATGTTTTTCTTCCTAAAATGCTAAAACCAAAAGCGGTTACTATAAGAACAATGCTTTGGAAAATTTATAATAATATTTCATCTAATATAGATAATCCAAAATTCGGACTAAATTTCGTAACAAATGAAAATTTTGATGAAAAATTTCTATTATTATGTGGATTTGAAAAATTTAAAAATTATTTTGTACGGGTAGACATATTAGAAAAATTATTTATAAATATTATAGAAAAAAGTATTAATCGTAGATTTAAAATATCATCAGAAATGATGAATTTATTAGGTTGTACGAAAGAAAATTTTCTCGAACTTATTGATTTAATGAATTATAAAAAGTCAAGAGAGATAGATACTTATTATTTTGCCGGAGAAATCAGAAAAGACAAAGAAAAAATAATTATTAAGAAAAATAAAACTAACCCTTTTAGTAAATTACTTGCATTAAATATTAAATAGTTTAATTGATAAAATTACTATGACATATATTGTAAAAGATGAATGTATAAAATGTAAGCTTACAGATTGTGTTGACATATGCCCTGTTGACTGTTTTTACGAAGGTGAAAATATGCTAGTGATTAACCCTGATGAGTGTATTGACTGTGGCGTATGTGAACCTGAGTGCCCAATAGACGCTATTGTAGCTGACATTGATTATAATGAAAAAGACAAAGACAAATGGTTGTTGCTAAATAAAAAGTTTTCTGCAATATGGCCTAATATTACAAAAAAACAAAACCCCATGAACGAGCACGAAAAATTTAAAGATATAAAAGAAAAACATAGTAAATATTTTTCAGAAAAACCAGGTGAGAAAAATGCTTAAAATTAAAAAGACAAAAAAAAAACAGAAACAAAAAAATCCTCTAAAAAAGATCCCCGCAAAATTAGCAAAATCTAAAGGTGTAAAAAAAAATGAATCTCCTCCATTAAGAATTGCGAATAGTAATAAATATACTCCAGAAGAAAAAGTCGAAATTAAAAAAATAAAAAAACAAGCAACTGAAAAAAGACTTTATGAGGTCAAGGATTATGTAGTTTATCCAAAGCACGGAGTGGGTAAAATTATATCTGTAGAAAAAGCAACTATAGGCCAGATCGATATACAATTTTATAAAATTTTTATTGAAAAAGAAAAATTAACTCTAACAGTTCCAATCAATCAACAAGTTAACTTGAGGTCTATTTCTTCAGTTAACCAAATAAATAAATGTGTTTCTATCTTAAAAAGTAAACCGAAGGTTAAAAGAACTATGTGGAGTAGACGGGCACAAGAATACGATCAAAAAATTAATTCTGGTAAAATTTATGAACTCGCTGAAGTTGTTAAAGATCTTAATAAGAATTCTGATATTATTGCAGACCAATCTTATAGTGAAAGACAATTATTTGAAAAAGCTTATGAAAGATTAAAATCTGAATTTGAAGCAGCACTAAAAATTACGCCAGAGGATGTTCAAAAAAAAATGGATAAAGCTCTTGGTAGAAATCAAAATATTACTGAAGTAGAATAAAAAAAACGCCCCTTTAATTATTTAATTAA
>Ga0209502_10001464_pt1 | contig 21513 bp, 21 predicted proteins | sample ArcticOcean_MG_C_10_FD_187442 | JGI IMG/M metagenome (GOLD analysis project Ga0209502, IMG submission 187442) | Marine microbial communities from western Arctic Ocean - ArcticOcean_MG_CB11_90 (SPAdes) (version 2) | ecosystem: Environmental > Aquatic > Marine > Oceanic | place: Arctic Ocean... | reverse complement strand
TAATACCATCTGCCATAACAATTTTCCAAATCAGCTCAACAATCTTTAGCTTTTCCTCTTCATTTAACAGCTTGTTTAAAGATCTTGTAAATTGCTGTAAATCATTTGCTTCATTTTCAATTTTTTCAGCAGCCTTGAATAAATCATCTGTATTTTCACTTGATAATGAGAAATAATTTTTAATTAAGTTATGGATTTCAAGTCTTTCCGATTCATCAAAATTTCCATCATATTTTGCTGTTGAAATTAGTAGTGCCACTACTGCAATTTTTTCAGAATCAAAACTTATCTCAGTTAAATCAGTTTTTTTATCAAAAAAAGTCTTTAAATTATCAAACATTTTGCTCTATTAAATTGTATAGGTGGTATTATTTGTTACTATATATAGCATAAAGAATAGAACAAATCAGGTAGAAATGATGATCGAATCGTTAACATCGGGTGTTCCTTTAATATTCTAATACACAATATATTTAATAAACTATATAGAACAATATATCAATATTCCATATAAAGGCAAAATGACAAAAGATAAAAGCAAAAGATTAAGTGATTGGGAAAAAAAATTTACTAAAGAAGTAAAAATTGAGACTTCTCAGGAGTTCTTTCATGAAACCGATGAAGGTATAAATATTAACCCATTATATACTCAAGAAGATCTATTAGATTACACTTTTAATGATATTAATACTCTACCGGGTGAATGGCCTTATACTCGTGGACCAAAAGCATCCATGTATACGAATAGACCATGGACAGTAAGACAATATGCTGGTTTTTCAACCGCAGAAGAGTCAAATAAATTTTATAAAAAAAATCTTGAAGCGGGACAAATGGGTCTCTCAGTTGCTTTTGATTTACCAACTCATAGAGGTTACGATTCTGACGATGAATTAGTTATGGGGGATGTTGGAAAAGCAGGTGTAGCAATTGATAGCGTAGAAGATATGAAAATTTTGTTTGATGGAATTCCATTAGACAAGATGTCAGTTTCGATGACTATGAACGGAGCTGTTCTCCCTGTACTTGCTGCATTTATTGTTGCTGGCGAAGAACAAGGTCTGGATAAAAAGGTTTTATCAGGAACAATTCAAAATGATATTTTAAAAGAATTTATGGTCCGCAATACTTACATATATCCACCCGAACCCTCAATGAGATTGGTGGCTGACATAATTGAATATACTGCTAGAGAAATGCCAAAATTCAATTCAATTTCTATATCTGGATATCACATGCAGGAAGCAGGAGCTAATAATGTTCAAGAGTTAGCCTTCACATTAGCTGATGGTATGGAATACGTAAGGGCAGCATTGTCTAAAGGATTGGCAGTTGATGATTTTGCGCCAAGACTTTCATTCTTTTTTGCAATAGGAACTGATTTTTTTATGGAGATTGCAAAACTTAGAGCCGCTAGAACTTTATGGGCTAAAATTATGAAAGATTTTGGAGCTACTAATGAAAAGTCTTTAACATTAAGAACTCATTGCCAAACATCAGGTGTCTCTTTGACTGAAAAAGACCCATACAACAACATTGTTAGAACCTCTTATGAAGCTTTATCTGCTGTATTGGGAGGAACTCAAAGTTTACATACTAATTCATTTGATGAAGCAATTGCTTTACCAACAGAGTTTTCATCAAGAATTGCAAGAAATACTCAGTTAATTCTTCAAAATGAAACTGGTGTGACAAATACTGTTGACCCATTAGCTGGGTCATACTTTGTAGAAAAATTAACTGAAGATATGTGCTCTGCTGCTTGGAAAATTATTGAAGAAGTTGAGGAACTAGGTGGAATGACAAAAGCAGTTGCAGCTGGAATGCCAAAGCTTAGCATTGAAGAGTCAGCCACGAAAAAACAAGCAAAGATTGATAGTGGTAAACAAGTAGTGGTTGGAGTTAATAAGTTCAAAAACCCCAAAGAGCCTAAGATTGATGTTTTAGTTATTGATAACGAAAAAGTTAGGGAAGATCAGATAATAAAAATTACTAATCTAAAAAAGAACAGAAATCCTAAAGATTTAGAAGATTGTCTTAGTAGAATTACTGATATGGCAAAAAATAATTCTGGTAATTTATTGGCTCTCAGCATTGAAGCAATTAGAGCTAGAGCAACTGTAGGTGAGGTGTCAAAAGCATTAGAAGATGCTTTTGGGCGACACTATGCTACAAATGTGGGTGTTTCAGGAGTCTATGGAAAGTTTTTTGAGAAAGATGCTAAGTTTATGGATATACAAAATAAAATTAATAATTTTGAAAAAGAAAATGGAAGAAGACCAAGAGTTCTAATTGTGAAAATGGGACAAGACGGACACGATAGAGGCGCAAAAATTGTTGCTACTTCATTTGCGGACCTGGGATTTGATATTGATATGGGTCCTTTATTCCAATCGCCAAAAGATGTTGCAAAAGATGCAATTGAAAATGATGTTCATGCTATCGGAGTTTCTACGCTTGCTGCAGGACATAAGACCCTTGTGCCAGAATTAATGAAAAGTCTTAAAGCGATAGATAAAAATAATAAGATAACAGTATTTGTCGGAGGGGTAATACCAGAACAAGATTACCAATTTTTATATGATAATAATGTTTCAGCAATTTTTGGTCCAGGGACTAGTATTTTAGATTCTGCTGAAGAAGTAATAAAACTTATATCAAAAAAAGATTAGCTAAGTTATTTATGCAAGATCTTAAAAATAGAATTATAGCAGGAGAGCGTGCCGCAATAGCTAAAGCAATCACTATAGTTGAGTCATCACGAGAAGAAGACATAGCTCTAAGTCATGAACTAATATCAGAACTAATAAAGTCACCTGGACACGCTATAAGAGTTGGCTTTTCAGGCCCTCCTGGTGTTGGCAAATCTACATTCATAGAAGCATTTGGATCATACATAGTAAATAAAGATTTTAAATTAGGAGTACTTGCTATTGATCCTTCTTCAAATTTTACAGGTGGATCTATTTTAGGTGATAAAACCAGAATGAGTGAAATTTCTAAAAATGAAAATACATTTATTCGTTCAACACCATCCAGAGGATCTTTAGGTGGTATTGCTGTAGGAACACGGGAAGCAGCAATTATCTTAGATGCTGCAGGATATGATTATATTTTTATTGAAACTGTAGGAGTAGGACAATCAGAAATAACAGCTGCTAATCTAGTTGATATTTTTACATTAATTGTTGGACCAGGATCAGGAGATGAACTTCAGGGAATTAAGAAAGGTATCACAGAGTACGCAGACATGTTTATAGTTAATAAATATGACGGTGATTTAGCTACACAAGCTTCAAAAACTGCTTCAGATTATAAATCTGCTTTAAGCTTTTATAGTAAAAATAGTGATGATATTGAAACTCAAGTAGTTTTAGTTTCTTCAATTGAAAATAAAGGTATGGATGAAGTGCTTGATACCTTTGATAAGATTGTTGAATTTAATAAGGCCAATAATAGATTCAAGGCGAGAAGAGAAAGTCAGTTGGCATATTGGCTTGAAGAAGAAGTTCGTAATAAAATCTTGCTTCGATTAAGCAAAGAGCAAGGCATTCCTGAATTAATTGAGAGCGAAGTTCAGAGTATAATTAGTGGTAAGACTGGATTTTATTCTGCATCTAAGAATATTATTGATACATTCCTTGGTAAAAAATAACTATATATTGACATATCCTCATTCAATCATTATTAACCTTCATCTATGACAAGAGCATGCGATCTAACAGGAAAAAAAGTCCAGTTTGGCCATAACGTGAGTAAAGCCAACAATAAGACTAAACGTAAATTTATTCCAAATATTCAATCTGTAACCTTTAGAAGTGAAATTTTGAATAAAAATGTAAGACTATCAGTAGCCGCCTCTTCAATTAGAACAGTTGCTAAATATGGTAGTATTGATGAGTATTTGCTTAAAGTTAAAAATAATAAACTTTCTCAAAAAGCTAAAGTAGTTAGAAAAAGTTTGCTTAAAAAAACTGCTGTTGCTTAAATCCTAACTTAAAATATTCTTTTTTTTAATTGGATATTCTTCAAAAAGATCTACTAACTGCTCCGTCATAACATCGGCTAATTGCTCTGCATCTACAATAGTAACAGCTTTTTTGTAGTATCTCGTCACATCATGTCCTATTCCAACCGCAAGCAGCTGAACATCAGATTTATTTTCTATCCAATTAATCGCACCTCTTAAATGTTTTTCAAGATAATTTCCCGAGTTTACAGACAGTGTACTATCATCTACCGGCGCTCCATCTGAAATTACCATTAATATTTTTCTCGCTTCATATCTATTTTGAAGACGTTTGTGAGCCCACAACAAAGCTTCACCATCGATGTTTTCTTTAAGAAGTCCCTCTCTCATCATTAAGCCAAGGTTCTTTTTTGATCTTCTCCAAGGTTCATCAGCAGCTTTGTAGATTATATGTCGGAGATCATTCAGTCGACCAGGAGAGGGGGGCTTATTATTTTGCATCCAGCTTTCTCTACTTTTACCACCTTTCCATGCTTTAGTTGTAAAACCAAGAATCTCAACTTTTACTCCACATTTCTCTAATGTTCTGGCGAGGATATCTGCACTCATTGCTGCTACAGTAATAGGTCTACCACGCATTGAACCAGAATTATCAATCAACAATGACACGACAGTATCTTTAAAATCGGTATCTTTTTCTTTTTTAAAAGAAAGAGAGTAAAATGGATCGGTTATGACTCTAGTAAGTCTTGATGTATCAAGTAAGCCTTCCTCAATATTAAATTCCCAACTTCTATTTTGTTTGGCTAATAATTTTCGTTGCAACCTATTCGCAAGGCGTGAAATTATAGTCTGAAATGATTTTAATTGTTGGTCTAAATATTTTCTTAATCTATTTAATTCTTCATCTTCACACAAGTCTTGAGCAGTAATAACCTCATCAAATTGATTAGAATAAACCATATATTCACTCAATATAGTTTCAATCGACTTGTTTTCTTTGTACTGAGGCTTAACATTCTCTGATCCATCATCTTCAAGATCCTGCATTTCTTCATTATTTTCGTCTACCGGCATCTCGCTTTCTTCAGATTGAACTTCTTCTTCGGTATTCTCCATATCATCGTCACTCATAGAAGACTGACTCTCAGTTTCATCGACATCAGGATTATCTAGTTCTTCAGTTTGCTGTCCTTTATTGTCATCTTCAGACTCATCTTTATTTTCGTTTGTATCATAAAGCTTTAAATCTAAAATTAATTTATTGGCTAGCTGAGCAAACTGCTCTTGATCATTTATATTTTTTAATAAGCCATCAATTGAATCTCCTATTTTTGAATCAAGCCATTTACTCCAATAGGAAAGAGCATGAGAAGCACTTTTAGGAACTAAAGAAGCATCGTTTTTTTTCTTTAAATAAATTTCTAAAGCATTTTCAATATCTAAATCTGATTGACTCGTTACATTTGAATAGTTTTTTTCCTGACAGTCTTTTTCATAAAGACTTAAGAGATTAGATTTTACTCCACGCATATATTTACTGCCTAAAATTTGAATACGACTATTTTCTAAAGATTCATAAATCTTTTTGTTCTTTTCTTTGTTAGGTAAGAATTCGCTGTAAGTGTTGTTATTTCTATACTTATGAATTAAAGCTTCATTATCGGCTGTGCCTCTAATGCTTGATAAATTGTCTAAATCAAAAATATTATTAATTTCTGGAAGAATAATCTTATCTTCTGAAGAAGGAGAGTTGCCACCAAATACAACTTCGATTTCCTTATCTTCTGCAATGGCTTTGACTGTAGAAGATAGTGCTCTCTTAAAAGTATCTAGAGTATCTTCTTTCACTTAGGTAAGAGTTATATCGGATTGAATATTTGCTAAATCTTCACCAAAACATCTTTGATAGTATTCAGCAATAATAGGTTTTTCACTATCATCACATTTATTTAAAAATGTAAGTTTGAATGATAGCGCAATATTGAAATCAAAAATTTCTGCATTTTCAGCCCAAGTTAAAACAGTTCGAGGACTCATAACGGTTGAAATATCACCATTTACAAGACCTTTTCTTGAGAGATCTGCAACTTTAATCATGAGTTCAATTGTTTCCTCTTTTTCAGGAGTATTATAATTTTTTACCTTAGAAAGAATAATTTCTTTTTCTTTTTTATTATCAAGATAATTTAATGCTGTAACAATATTCCATCTATCCATTTGTCCCTGATTAATTTGTTGGGTTCCATGATATAGACCGCTTGTGTCACCTAGACCAACAGTATTAGTTGTCGCAAATAATCTGAATGATGGATGGGGTTTAATTACTCTATTTTTATCAAGCAAAGTAAATTTCCCCTCGGCCTCAAGAACCCTTTGAATTACAAACATAACATCAGGTCGACCTGCGTCATACTCATCAAAGACTAGGGCTGTATTATTTTGAATTGCCCATGGAAGAATTCCATCCTGAAATTCAGTAATTTGTTTTCCTTCTTTTAAAACTATCGCATCTTTCCCAATTAAATCTATTCTACTTACATGACTATCTAAATTTACTCTTACACAAGGCCAATTTAATCTTGCGGCTACTTGTTCAATATGAGTAGATTTTCCAGTACCATGGTATCCTTGAACCATTACTCTTCTATTATATTTAAAGCCTGACAAAATTGCCATAGTGGTTGCTTTATCAAAACAATAATTAGAGTCTATTTCTGGAACGTATGGAGAATTTTGTGAAAATCCATCAACGTGCAAGTCAGTCTCAATTCCAAACACTTGATTGACTGAAATAGATATATCTGGATTTACCTGATTATTTTGATTTAAATCGTTCATAATGGTTCTTTATTATTTTATATGATTCTAAAACTTTTTTTAATTTTTCAATATTTTCTTCTTTATAGCCAACTGTATCAGGGTGTAACTGCTTAACAATATCCTTAAATTTACTCTTTATAACTTCTAACGGTGCACTTTTATCATTAATATTTAATTCAGCCAATGCATTAATATACTCACTACCAAGTAATGTAGAGCTAAATTCTTTATTTCCAATCTCATCAAAAGAATTAAATAATTTTTCCCTTATTTTATTCGTTTTATTAAAATAATCACTGTTCGCGGCTCCAATTTTTTGAGTTTTTCTGTGTCCAATTATGTCATTTTCAATGAATGTTTCAATTTCATCAGCTGTCATATTCTCGAAATAATTCCAGTTTTTATTGTATTCCTTGATGTGTTGTAAGCAAAACCATTGATATTGCCTTAGATTATCAGGCGATAATGGTGCTTTATATTCTGCGAAAAGATTACACTCTGGACTATTACATTTTTGCTGTGTCATAAACTATAGAATTACTTAATATAAACTAATGAATATTGAAGATACAATAACAAAAAAAATAAAAAATAATATTAATCCTTTTTATTTTAAGTTAGTAAATTTTTCCGAGCAGCACCGTCACCACGAAACAAATAACCGTACTGATTATTCTCATATAAAGCTTATTATTTCATCAGAGATCTTTGAAGATAAAAATAAAATAAAGCGGGAAAGAATAATTCATAAAGTTCTTAGTGAGGAACTAAGAGATCATGTGCATGCTTTAGTTTTAAAGCTTTATACGGTTAGCGAGTTTGAATCATTGGGCGCTCAAGACCTTTAGGAGTGATATTTGATTATCTTTTGCTTCTAAAATCTCGAATTGAAACCCATAGTAATTAAATTTTTGTCCTGCCTTAGGAAAAGATCTCGATTCATGAATTATTAAACCTGATAAGGTATTAGCTTCATTATCTGGAAGCTCCCAGCTATATTCACGATTTAAATCTCTGATTTCCACATTGCCATTTATATTAAAGCTTCCATCATAATTAACATTAACACCCTTAACGATCACATCATGTTCATCGCTAATATCCCCAACAATTTCTTCAATTATATCTTCTAAACTAATCATACCCATTAAGGCACCATATTCATCGACTATTATTGCAAGCTTTGCACGTTTGGTTAAGTGCATCTGTAATTGCTCTTTTAATGTTGTAGTTTCAGGTACAAACCAAGGTTCAAGTAATGTTTTTCTAATATCTTCGTTCACAATGCCAGCACCTTTTTTTGCACTGAGTAATTTTAATAAATTTTTAGCATGAATTATCCCAATTATATTTTCGGCATCATTTTGCCAGACTGGGATTCTGGTATAAGAGCTATTGATAACTGTATCAATAATAGTATTTGCATCATCATCAATATTAACTGTGAACATGTTACTTCGGTGAACCATAACATCCTCAATTCCAATGACAGATAAATCTAAAATACCTTTAACCATATCTTTATCAAATTTATAAAGCCGACCTTCTTTATGATGTAAATCAACTGTTCCACGTATCTCATCTTGAACAGATATTGACCTACTATTTTTTATATAATTCATGCCAAAAATACTCAATATTGCATGAACTATCTTTTCCATCACCCAGGTTATTGGTGAGAGAAAGAATACAAATGGTCTAATTATTGGACTGATGGTTAACGCCATTTTTTCAGAATTTGAAATAGCGTAGCTTTTAGGAAGTATTTCAGCAAAAATAACAATTAAGACTGTCATTATCAATACTGCATAAGCTATACCAGAGTCACCGAACATCTTAATTAAAAGACTTGTTGCTAATGAGGAAGCTAAAATATTAACGAGGTTATTACCAAGTAAAATTGCGCCAATAAGAGACTCTTTGTCATTTAAAAGATTAATTGCTGTTTGAGCATTTTTCTCCCCTTTTATGTTCAAGCCTGTGAGTCTACTTCTGGTACTAGCAGTCAGTGCAGTTTCAGAGCCTGAAAAAAATGCTGATAGTATTAAAAGAATTAATATAGATATTGATAATATTATGATATCGAAAAACATACTAAGATGTAATCTCCTTAAACAACTTCAAAAGTTTACTATGTGAATATTTTTTATGAATAAAAGCTTTACCTAACTTTTCAATTAAAATTAGAGTAATTTCTTTATTTACTGTTTTTTTATCTTTGATCATTTCAGAAACAAACTTTTTAGCAGTAATTTTTTTTAAATTCTTTGGCAGACTAATTTGTAAACCGATATCATTAAAATGATTCTCAATTTTATAATAAGTTTTTTTATCAATATAGCCTTCAACGTACGATAATTTTGCAGCAATAGTGATGCCTATTGAAACAGCCTCACCGTGTATGATATCTTTTTTATAATTGTTGAGGGATTCTATTGCGTGACCAAATGTATGCCCAAGATTTAAAAGAGCTCTAGCTCCATGCTCTTTTTCATCAGCTTCAACAATTTGGGATTTATTTATACAGCTTCTATGAATTGCATATATTCTTGCATTAGTATTACCATCAATAACTTTTTTTCCATTTATCTGAAGCCAGTCAAAAAATTTGGCATCTTTTATAATTCCATATTTAATAATTTCAGCATATCCAGCTAATAGCTCTCTTCTTGGAAGTGTCTTCAGCACATTAGTATCAATAACAACTAGTCGAGGTTGATAAAATGAGCCTAATAAATTTTTTCCATATATGTTATTTACTCCAGTTTTACCTCCAACAGAAGAATCTACTTGGGATAATAACGTTGTTGGTATTTGAATATAATTTAAGCCACGCAAGATTATGCTGGCAGTAAATCCAACAATATCTCCTAGTATGCCTCCACCAAAAGCAACAATTGTATCTTTTCGATCAACTCCATGAGATATAATCTTTGACGATAGACTTGCCACAGTAATAATATTTTTTTTCTTTTCACTTACTGTTATTGCTATGAAGATACACTCGACATTTGCTTTCTTGAAAGAATTTTGAAGTACTTTTTTGTATAAGTCATACACAACATTATCACAAACGATAAAAACTCTATTTTTTTCCAAATATTTTTTACAAATTAATCCAATATCTTTGTAGATATTGCTTCCAATTAAAATTGGATAGTCGATTTGCTTATTTTTTAATCTAATTTTTTTCATAAATACTTAACTCATTAATTATTTCAGCTGCTAATTTAGATTTTGTTTTTTTTGAAACATTAAACGTGTAGTTAGCTTTAGAAAAATTATCTGCACGTAATTTGTTCAGTTCTTTAAGAACAACTTTCATATCTTTATTTTGTAGCAATGGTCTATTCCTTTTTTTTGAACATCTTAAAGCCAAAGTTTTTAGATCACATTTAAGCCATATAGAGGTTGCATTTTTTTTTACATTATTGCGTACTTTTGCACTTTGGAAAGCACCACCACCAAATGCAATTACATTTTTATCTTTTTGCTCTATCAATCTTAGAATAATCTTTTCTTCTACATCTCTAAATTTTTTTTCCCCATATTTATCAAAAAAATCACTTATAGGCATATCAACTTCATTAATAATCTCTGTATCAGTATCAATAAATTTATAATCTAATTTCTTTGCAAGATACGACCCAAGAGTTGATTTACCAGAACCCATATGGCCAATTAGCACTATATTATTTTTGTTGTTAGAAGGGCTTAATTTTGACATTATTTAATGTGAATTAATTTCACAGAGTTTTTATTATTTGTTAAGTATAATTATGAATATGTTAAATAGCTTAAAGTATTATTGCCCTCTAAAGTCATTATACATGACCAATTTAATTGTGATAGTAATAATTTTTTTTCTGAGTTTCAGTAGTGTTTTTGCTGAAACAGATATCTCGGAACCACTAGAAATATGGTCTAATGATAATGATGATAAGATTGAAGAAGCTGTAATTAAAGATAAAGAAACTGAAGAAGAAGCAATTCAATCTTTAATTTCACAGTCTAATATTGCTTATTCTGCTTATGATACTATTGGTATTTATGATCAGACTAATAATGGTTTTAACCCCACAATTTGGGAAAACTCTAATTTTGAAGATGTTAAATACTTAATAGATCAGCTTTCAAATCACTATCAATATAATAATATTTCAAATTTTTTAGATAAAACATTACTCACTATTTCAACGCCTCCCAATACAAACGATGTATTAAGCCAAAGTTTTTTGGATTTAAAAATGAATTATTATGTACAGAGTCAAAATGACAACATTGTACAAAGAATTTTAGATCAAATTAACCAAGATGATTGGTCAGATTATGATCTTATTAATTATATTAATTATCACTTGGTATTAAGTAATTATAAAAAAGTTTGTGTAAAGAAATATCTGAATCAATTTAAAGAAAAAAAGACTAAGCTTATTTATCAAACTTTTTGTAAGGCAATGTCCAATAATTTGCCAGCAACTGACTTACTGCTTTCTTTACTACAAGAGCAAGGTAATGCTGATAAAGAACTAATATATATTTTAAATGCATATATTAATGGACAGGAAATAGATTTAAAAAAAATTAAGCTAATAGATCCTTTAAAATTAAATCTTATTGATAACAAAAATATAGATTTTTCAGATTTAATAAGTATTGAAAGTAATATTGGTGTGAAAAAATATTATGCACTATCTGATTTAAGCAGTACTGAAAAAAAAATAAATATTACAGAAGAGCTAGTCAGAAAAAATATTTTAAAACCAGATGTTTTATTAGTTAATTATAAAGCCTATCTAAATGATAAAAATATTTTTAGTTCTATTGATTATAAGAGTGCAAAAAACGACTTAGAAAAAAGAGTTTTCTTATTTTCCCAAATAAGAAATAGTTCAGATCAAAAAGATTTGGCAAAATTAGCTACAAACTTTATGGATGAAATTAGATCTGGCAATATGCTTTATGCCTCTAACAATCTTATATATGATAAAATAAAAGTAATTCAGCCAAAAAAAGAATATTCAAAGCAAGCTTTTGATATTTGTATTTTATTAATAATGAATAACAATAATGATAGATGTCGTGAATGGGGACAGTTAATAAAATTTAATAAGGACTTAATTTTAGAATATTCCTTAATTGAATATTACTTACTTTTAAATACAGACCAGCCAGCTTTAAGCTTTAGCGATGAACTATTAAATAATATTATTTTAAGTGATCAAATTTCTGAATTAAATAAGAATATTATTGTAAAATATTTTCAAATTAAAACTAATAATAAATATGCTAATTATTGGAAATCAAAAAGCAAGCTTAATAAAGTTTCTACAATTGTTCCAAACATAAGATTGATAGAATATTTAAAAAATGCTTCAAATGATAATATAGGTGAAGCAGCATTATTAATATTGATTTTAAATGATGATAAAAAGTTTAGTGAATTAGATGACTTCAGTATTTTTGCAATATTAGAAGCATTAAATAAGATTGACCCAAAAACTATGAAAAAATTAATATTTGAAATAAGTTTAAAGAATATTATGCTATAATTAATTCATGTTCTCAGTTGATTTATATTTTTCATTTAGAAGTCCGTATTCATACTTTATTCTGCCAAGAATTATAGATTTGAAAGATAATTATGATGTGAATATTAATTTTAAACTGGTCTATCCTCTTGCAATAAGAGAACCACATTTTTTTCAAAGCAAGAATGCGTTTACTTACTTTATTCCAAAAATCTTTGATTATTTTTTACAGGCCAAAAAACTTGGGATGAAGTTTAAACCACCAAAACCAGATCCAATTAAACAAAGCATATTAACTGGAAAGATATCTAATCATCAGCCATTAATTTTTGATTTATGTCATTTAGGACAGTCAATGTGTAAAAAAAACCTAGGAATTGAATTTGCGTATGAAATTTCAAACTCAATCTTTGGTGGTAAAAAAGATTGGCATAGTGATAACCATCTATTTTCTATTTGTTCTAAATTAGGAGTAGACTTAGAAGAGATAAGAAATTTTACAAAGGTAAATGAGCAAGAAATTATTAAAGAAATTGAGAATAACCAAAGTGAGCAATTAGCAATTGGTCATCATGGAGTTCCATTAACTGTCTATAAGGATAAATTTTTTTTTGGTCAAGATAGGTTTAATAACTTAATTGATGAATTGAGAAAAGATGGTCTAAAATATTATTATTAGTTTATTTGCTTAAAGCTTAGCCCTTAGTTTTAGCGTTCACTCTTATTCTACTAATTCCAATTCCTGCAATAACTAGTATGACGGAAACTATTAGATAGTACCCAATTGCCTCTCCTAGAAATAGCCAGCCATAAAATACTCCAAAAATTGGTATTATATAGCCAACTTGCATCATGAATGTTGATCCAGCGTTGCGTATTAGTACTTGCCGCAAACTAAAAGCTAATCCAGTTGGTATTACGCCTAAATATATTATTGCGAAGACTGGAATTGAGGAAAACTCAATATTTTGAAGGTTTCCGTATATTAATACTAGAGGCAAAAGCCAAATACTGCCCCAGAACAAAGTATTCATTGTTACCATATCCGATGGTAGATGGGATATTCTTCGTATAATTAAGTTAGAAATTACATAACTAGAGGCCCCGATATAAATAGCTAATGCTGAAATTAGTGAATTTAAATCACTAACTAAAACCTCCATACCTACTGCAAAAACCACACCCGAAAAACCAATTATACTTCCAATTACTTTTCTAATAGATAGTTTTTCATCTAGTGTAAAAAAATGTGCGAGTATCAATGCTAAAAAGGGATTTGCAGATAAAATTATTACACCAATGTTGCTTGGTAATGTTATTAATCCATATGGAAGTAATGTAAATGGAATTGATGCGTTTAAAAAACCAATCAAGCTATATAAGCGAGTATTTTCATTAAATAGAGTTATATTTCCACCTCTAAATTTTACAGCACAAAATAAGAATAATGCACCAATTGCAGTTCTGTAAAAACCAACCTCTATTGGATTAAAAATTTCATTTGAAAATTTGATTGCAACAAAGGATGCTGCCCATACCGCACCTAGAAATATGAGTAAGGTATAATTATTTATTTCAGTTTTAAAATTTTTAGTCATGATATTCTTAAATAAAGTATTCTATTTGTTGAAACAAAATGCTTAAGTCCTGTTCTCTTGAAAGGCTATGATCACCATCTTCAATAATGATTAAATCTTTATCTGAACTTAATACTTTTTCTATAATTTTTTCTGATGTGCTTGGCGGCACAACTTTATCTAATCTTCCATGCAATAATCTTATTGGACAATTTATATTAATTTCTGTATCTAATAGTACATTATTAAATCCATCATTCACAAATTTGTAAGATACCTCATATTCTCCATAATCATCATCTGGAAATAAGATTGAACCCCTTTTTTTAAATTCTTTTTGCTCATTAGTGCTTAACTTTAACCATTCACTAATTGTGAAATCAGGTGCTGATGCTATTCCAATAAAACCATTAATATCATTAAGATTTTTTTTGATTACAAGCAATGATATCCATCCACCCATACTAGAACCTATTAAAATATTTTTTTTTGTTTTAAATTTATGAAATATTTCTTCTGCTTCACGTGACCATTTAGTTACTGTACCTTCTTTAAAATTTCCACCTGACTCTCCATGACCAGAATAATCAAATCTAACTAAATTTATTTTTTGTTTTTGTGACCATTCATAAAGGCTTGTAGCTTTAGTGCCTGTCATAGCTGAAGCATAACCCCCAAAGAAGAACAAGGTTACTTCAGAGTTAACATTACTTACTTTATAAGCAAGCTTATCGCCATATGAGGACTTAAAATATTGTGAAGTATCTGACATAATGATTTACTATCTTATATATAAATAATATTAATCTGGATATGCAAGAAAAGCCTAATATTTTACAAGTTATACCAACACTCAATATAAGCGGAGCGGAACAAGGTTGTTTTGATGTTGCAAATTATTTAACTAAAAATGGCTTTACTTCAAACATAATAACCTCTTCTGGTTATCGAATAGAGCAGTTGGAAAAAAATGGCTCAATTGTTAACAGGATACCAGTTCATTCTAAAAATCCATTAACGATTATAATTAATATTTTTAGAATAATTAAAATAGTTAAAAAAAATAATATTAATATCATTCATGCAAGAAGTAGGGCTCCAGCTTGGAGTTGCTATTTTGTAGCTAAAATAGCAAAAATCAAATTTATCACTACGTTTCATGGAACTTATAATTTTAATAATAAAATAAAAAAATTCTATAATTCTATAATGATAAGAAGCGACTATATAATTGCGATTTCAGAATTTATTCATAATGAAATAAAAAGTAAGTATGCATATTCTAAAAAAAATTTATCAGTAATTTCTAGAGGCATAGATATTGAATATTTAGATCCATCAAAAACAGATTATAAAAAGGTCAAAAAAATTATAAAAGACCATGATATTAAAAATGATTCTATAAAACTAGTTTTACCAGGAAGAGTGTCAGGATGGAAAGGGCACAACGTTGCTATCGAGGCTATGGCACACTTAAAAGATAAATCCAGTAATGACTTTGAATTAATATTTGTTGGTCCTGCAGATAATTTAAAGCTAAAAAATAATTTGTTACAAAAGATAAGTGAATTAAAGCTTGAAAACTGTGTTAAATTTGTTGGGCCATCAAAAGAAATGAATCTAGTTTATTCATTAGCTGATATTGTTTTATCCTGTTCAACAGATCCAGAGGCATTTGGAAGAATACCAGTAGAGGCACAGGCAATGGGCAAAGTCATTATTGCTTCCAACCATGGTGGGCACACAGAAACTATTATTAATGGCTTATCCGGTTTTTTATATTCTCCTTTAAGCTCAGAAGAGTTAGCCAACTTAATTATTAAGACAATATCTAGTGAGATATATTTAGAAGATCAATATAGAATTAAAAGACGTCAAATTATATTAGATAAATTTACAGATCTAAACATGTGTAAAAAAACATTAGAAGTTTACAATAAAGTTTTAAGGTTAAAATGAGTAATAATATACTCATTATCAAGCATGGAGCATTAGGAGATCTCATTCAAATTACGAATGCGCTAAAATCTATTAGGCATAAGTATCCAGAGAGCAAAATTACTCTTTTGACAGATATCAAGTTCAAATTTTTTTCTGATAGAATAATTTTTATAGATGAAATTATCTATGAAAATAGGCCATCTTTTTTAAGAATAGATGAATGGCTAACAATAATATTAAAAATTGCTAGAAGAAATTTCAACATAGTATTTGATTTACAAAACTCTGATAGAACTTCAGTTTACTATTTTTTTATAAGATTGTTTAACTCTAAAGTTATATGGTCTGGTAATCGTAAGGGTGGGAAATACAAATATCATCCTAAAAATTTTGAAAGTGTTCCTATTAAAGACAGAATAAAAAATCAGCTAGCATTAATGAATATTGAGATTTATGATAATCCAGATATTAGTTGGATGCTGAATAAAAATATAATTAATCTACCCAACAATGACTTTGTTATCTTATTGCCTGGATCATCTTTAGAACATAAGCACAAAAGGTGGCCAGCAGAAAAATTTGCAGAATTGGCTAATCATTTAAAAGAAAGAAATATAGATTCTATAATACTAGGACAATCTCATTCTGAAGGTGAAGAACTTAAAAAGATTAAACTGCTAGCTCCAAAAATTATAGATTTTTCAAATCAAGATTTAGATTGTTTAGCAACTACCGCAAGCAAAGCGATAGGAGCAATTGGAAATGATACGGGTCCAACATTTATTGCAGCGGCCGCAGGTTGTCCAATTACTTGGCTACTTTCGAGTCATACTGACCCCAATATTACTCAACTTCTTGGATCTAAAGTTAATACCTTAAAAAAAGACAACATTAGTGATATTACTACTGATGAAGTTAAGAATAACCTTGCTTTAAGAGACTAATATGCATAATAAATATTTTTATGGATCAGACTAAGTTAGAACTTATAAGGCACGATGCGGCACATGTTATGGCAATGTCAGTTCAAGAGTTGTATCCAGAAACTAAAGTTACTATTGGACCAGTTATAGAAAATGGCTTCTTTTATGATTTTTCAAGAGAAGTGCCATTTACTAACAAAGACTTAATTAAAATAGAGAAAAAAATGAAGGAAATTGTTAATCGCAATGTTCCAGTTACATTTAAAGTTGTTTCTAGAGAAGAGGCTATAGATATTTTTACTAAAATTGGTGAAAATTACAAAGTTGAGATTATCGATTCTATTCCTAAAGATGAAGAAATTAAGATTTATTATCATGGAGAATGGTTTGATTTATGTCGTGGACCACATTTAAGTTCTTCAGGTGAAATTGGCAAAGCTTTTAAGCTAACTAAAGTTGCAGGTGCATATTGGCGTGGAGATTCAAACAATGAAATGTTACAAAGAATATATGGAACTGCATGGGAGACTCAAGAAGAACTAGATAGTTATCTTTTAAGATTAGAAGAGGCAGAAAAAAGAGACCATAGAAAACTTGGCAAAGAATTAGACTTATTTCATTTTCAAGAAGAAGCACCTGGTGCAGTATTCTGGCATCCAAAAGGCTGGACACTTTTTCAAAATCTTATTAACTATATGAGAAAGCGACAAGACGATGCTGGATATCATGAAATTAATACTCCTGACATAATGGATAAATCTTTATGGGAACTTTCTGGTCACTTAGAAAAATTTGGTGACAACATGTTCACTACAGAAGCAAAAGAAGATAGAGTTTATGCTCTTAAGCCAATGAACTGTCCGGGGTGTGTCCAGGTATACAAATGGGGCATGAAAAGTTATCGAGATCTCCCATTGCGCGTGTCTGAATTTGGTAAAGTTCATAGATATGAACCATCAGGTGCATTACATGGATTAATGAGAGTTAGAGCATTTACTCAAGATGATGCACATATTTTTTGTACTGAAGAACAAGTGACTGAAGAAAGTAAAATTGTATGTGACTTAATACTAAGCATTTATAAAGATTTTGGTTTTGAAAAAATATCAATTAAGTTTTCTGACAGACCTGAAAAAAGAGTTGGTAGTGATGAAATTTGGGATAAATCTGAATTAGCACTCAAAAAGGCAGTTGAAGCTACTGGACTTGATTATACTTATAATCCTGGTGAAGGAGCCTTTTATGGGCCTAAACTAGAATTTATTCTTAGAGATGCAATTGGAAGAGATTGGCAGTGTGGCACGCTTCAGGTTGACTTAAACATGCCAGAGAGACTAGGTGGAACTTTTATTGGTGAAGATGGTCAGAAACATCATCCTGTAATGTTACATAGAGCGTTGTTTGGTTCTCTTGAGAGGTTTACTGGAATTCTATTAGAGCATTATGCTGGAAACTTGCCCTTGTGGCTAGCTCCAGTCCAAGCTGTTGTAGCCCCAATTACATCTGAAATAGACCCATATGCTAAAGAAATTTTTGATGAACTTAAACTAAATGGTGTCAGAGTTAATCTTGATACAAGAAATGAAAAAATCAATTATAAGATAAGAGATAATTCATTGCAAAAAATTCCTTATATGTTGATTGTTGGGAAACAAGAGCAAGAAAATAAATCAATATCAATTAGACAGTTTGGATCAAAAGATCAGGAAATAATTAAATTTGATAATTTGACTGATTTTTTTGAAAAAAAATGTATGATGCCGACTAACTAGAGAAATATAGGAGCTTAAAATAGCAACACTTAAAAAAAATAATAGATATAATTCTAAACCTAAAGAACCAAAAGTCCGCGTTAACGAAAGAATCACATCAGATACAGTTAGACTCATTGATGAAAAAGGTGAGAACATCGGCATTGTAGATATAGCTGATGCTTTAAGCAAAGCTGATACTGCTGGCTTAGATCTTGTAGAAATATCACCCAATGTAAAGCCACCTGTATGCAAAATTCTTGATTTTGGAAAATATAAATATGAAGCTCAAAAAAAAGCTAGTGTAGCTAAGAAAAAGCAAAAAGAGACTGTATTAAAAGAGATTAAAATGCGACCTGGAACTGATGTTCATGATTATAATTTTAAGGTTAAAGCAGCTCAAAAATTTATTACACTAGGCGATAAAGTTAAATTTACGATTAGATTTAAAGGACGTGAGTTTCAAAACCATGACCAGGCGAAAGAATTAATGGGACGTATTAAAGAAGATATGCTGTCTGTAAGCAAAATTGAGCAAGAGCCAAAACTTGAAGGTCGCCAATATTCAATGATTTTTACAATTAATTAAGCCAATATTACCCAAATTAAATATTTTGCTTTTTTTATAACAAGACGTTATAACCCTCAGTTCCGAGATAAATATGACAAAATTAAAAACTAAAAAAGCAGCCGCTAAAAGGTTTAAGGTTACCGCATCAGGTAAAGTTAAGTCTTATCAGGCCGGAAAAAAGCATGGCATGATGAAGCGCACAAATTCACAAATTCGAAATCTACGAGGTACAACAATACTTTGTGATGCAGATGCTAGAATTGTTAAAAAATTTCTACCGTATAGTTAGAAGAGGAAAAAATGGCTAGAGTTAAAAGAGGAGTTACTACACACGCAAAACACAAAAAAGTTATTAAACAAGCTAGTGGATTTCGTGGTCGTAGAAAAAATACATTTAAGGTTGCTAAGCAAGCTGTAGAGAAATCTATGCAGTACGCTTATCGTGACCGCAAAGTTAAAAAAAGAGACTTTAGAAGACTTTGGACTCAGAGAATTAATGCTGGTGCTCGTGAACTAGGTTTGTCTTACTCATTATTCATTAATGGGCTTAAAAAATTAGAAATTAGCCTTGATAGAAAAATGTTAGCTGATTTAGCGATGCATGAACCGAATGCTTTTAAGCACTTAGTTGAAAAAGTTCAGTCTGCAGCTAAATAATAATAATTATTCTCACTTAAATTTCACATTACTATTACGGACTTTGAGCAAATCTGTTATTCTTGACATATTATGAGCAATCTAAACTCAATTAACAAAAATATAGAACTAGAAAAAAAATCAGTTAAAGATTCTGAGACTCTAGAAAAAATGAGACTAAAATTTCTAGGCAAAAAAGGTGAAATCACTCTGCTTATGAAAGATTTAGGCAAGATGGATCCTGAGGAAAGAAAAGCTAAGGCGGAAGAGCTTAATAAGATTAAGGATAGTGTTAACAATTTTATAAATTCAAAATCAGATGAGTTTGAAGATGAGCTAATGTCAAATCAATTGGCATCAGAAAAACAAGACCTTACACTAGATTCAAAAATATCTGATGGTAGAATCCATCCTATCACTCAAGTAATTGACGAAGTAATTGCAATATTTACAGATTTAGATTTTTGTGTTGCTGAAGGACCAGAAGTTGAAACTGACTATAATAATTTTACAGCCTTAAATACATCTGAAAACCATCCTGCACGTCAAATGCATGATACTTTTTATGTTAACTCAGAAACAGACGGCATGTTAAATGTTTTAAGAACACATACATCTCCAGTTCAAATAAGAAGTATGCTTGAAGGCAAACCACCATTCAGATTAATAGCACCTGGTAAAACATATAGGTGTGACAATGATCAAACGCATACACCAATGTTTCATCAAGTCGAAGGACTAGTAATTGATAAGACAAGTAATATGGGACATCTTAAGGGATGTTTAGAAACTTTTCTGAAAGAATTTTTTGAAACCGATACTCCTAAAATGAGATTTAGACCAAGCCATTTTCCATTTACTGAGCCATCTGCTGAAGTTGACATAGGTTATCGTAAAGATGGAAATCAAATTATTATTGGAGAAGGTGATAGTTGGTTAGAAATTTTAGGCTGTGGAATGGTTCATCCAAATGTTTTAAAAAATGTTAATATTGATCCAGACGAGTATCAGGGCTACGCATTCGGTGTCGGCATTGAAAGATTGGCAATGCTGAAATATGGAATTAGTGACCTTAGAACATTTTACGACAACGACCTTAGATGGTTAAAACATTTTGGTTTTATTCCGTTAGATATACCCTCTATTTCTGGGGGGCTTAGTCGATGAAATTTACAATTAGTTGGTTGAAAGAACATCTTGAGACAAAAGCTTCGGATGAGGAAATAATTAATAAGCTCACAGCAATTGGCCTAGAGGTTGAAGAAGTAAATGATGCTAATGCTATTTATGGTGATTTTTTAATTGCACAAGTTATTGATGAAGAAAAGCATCCTGATGCGGACAAACTAAAATTATGTAAAGTTGATGTAGGTGGCAAAGTCGTAGATGTAGTTTGTGGAGCTCCAAATGTAGTTAAAGGTATGAAAGTAGTTTATGCACCACCAGGTGCAGTTATACCCGTTAATCAGATGAAGCTTAAGGTAGCAAAAATTCGTGGAGTAGAATCGTCGGGTATGCTGTGTTCAGAGTATGAACTTGGTATTTCAGACTCACATGATGGTATTATTCATATGCCAGAGAATAGTAATGTTGGTGGACTTTATATAGATCAAATGAATCTCAATGATGTAATGATTGAAATTGGTATCACTCCAAATAGACAGGACTGTTTAGGCGTTTATGGAATAGCAAGAGACCTTGCCGCTGCAGGAATAGGAGAACTGAAGGAAATAAAACTACCAAAATTTAAAACTGTTGGTAAAAATCCAATAAATATTTTATTTGAAGAA
>Ga0209502_10001462_pt1 | contig 21541 bp, 19 predicted proteins | sample ArcticOcean_MG_C_10_FD_187442 | JGI IMG/M metagenome (GOLD analysis project Ga0209502, IMG submission 187442) | Marine microbial communities from western Arctic Ocean - ArcticOcean_MG_CB11_90 (SPAdes) (version 2) | ecosystem: Environmental > Aquatic > Marine > Oceanic | place: Arctic Ocean... | reverse complement strand
AAAATGGTCAAGTTGAAGTAGTTTCATCACTTGAAAGAGATGGAAGACCTGTTTTTAAAGACTTGAGATGGGGAGTTTACGCTGTATTGCAAGCACCTAACGATTATGCAGCTTCATGCTTTAAACAATATGGAATGAATACTGATGATACTGGAGAGTTTTCTGCTATGTATAAGCCGTTTCATCTTATTGGAATGGAATTAAATATTTCAATTTTCTCTGCGGCTTTGTTTAAACAACCTACTGGTCAAACTAAAAAATTTATTGGTGACGTAGTGTCAACTGCCAAAAGAAACTTAAAAATGGGTGAAGTTTTAGATGGAGAAGGGGGAGCTACGGTTTGGGGAAAGCTGTTGCCATCAGAAAAATCATTGTCCTTTGAAGCTCTTCCGATTGGCTTAGCTCACGGAATTAAACTGAAGAATGATGTTCCAGAAGGTCAAACTGTAAAATGGACTGATGTTGAGTTTTCTTTAAATGATCCTGCGATTTCATATAGACGATCTATGGAAAAAGATTTTAAAACTTTATTGGCTTAATAGGTCCTTTATCTAATCTCCATACAAATCCAGAAACACCTTCAATAGGAAAAAAATCCTTCAACAAAGGATCATGACCAGGAATAACTAAATCATCGTTAGAAGCTAAACTTCTAATAGTTTTAAATCCATTCAACATATCTTCAAGATCAACAACTATAGGAAAAGGTTTCCCGGTAAGAAAATTCTCATAGAAATGAGTGGCATCAGAAGCTAAACACATAAATCCATTATCAGTTTTAACTCTTACCGATTGCAAACCTCTTGAATGTCCTCCAATTAAATGAACAGTTACACCAGGTTGAATAGATCCAATCCCATTATAAAAAATTACTCTTCCTGAGTATAAGTTTTTTACCATTTGACAAATATGTTCACCAGTAAAAGGCATTTTTATTGTTTCATGACACATGCATGGCCCAGTTGCATAAGACATTTCAGTTTCCTGTAAATGAAATTTTGCATTAGGAAATTCCATTAACCCACCCGCATGATCATAATGCAGATGTGTAATAATTACATCGGTTACCTCACTTGCATTTATATTAATAGATTTCAAAGCTTCTGATGGAGATCTTTCAATAGGTCTGTTTCTTCTTTTTGCCTCATCATAATCATACCCAGTATCAACAACAATAGTACTATTTCCAGATTTTAATACCCAGATAAAGTAATCAATTGTATGATTTTCATTGGAATGATCATCAAAAATAAAACTTTCTCTTCTTGTTCTATCTGATCTTACGGCATATTTTAATGCATAAACTTCCCATTTTTTTTCTAGAGCTGTATCCATTATATCACCTTATTTAATGAGACATTTCTTCTAACCTATCAGTAGCCGGAGGAGGTGTTGGACTAATAGTAGATATTAATTTATATGTTTCTTCATTAAGAGAAATATTTGTTGAATCAAGAGAAGACTGCAATTGTTTTAGGTTTCTTGCACTTATTATTGGCGCAGTAATAGCATCATTATAAGAAACCCAAGCTACAGCTAATGCTATAGGATCTTGATTAATATTTTGAGCAAGCTTTTGAAGATTTATTGCAGCTTCATACATCCAATTTTGACCATACCTTAATTTATATTTATCGTTATCATGTAATCTTCCAGAACTGTTTTCATTTAATGAATTATTTTCTGTTGAATATTTTCCAGTCAACAAGCCTCCCCCTAATGGACTATAACTAATAACACCAATATTCTCTGATTTAGCCATAGGAAGAATTTCAACCTCAGCCTGCCTTTTGACTAAGTTATACATAGGTTGAAGGATATCAATGTTAGGAAAATCATATTTTTCAGCTATAGCTTTAGCTTTCATAACTTGCCAAGCTGAAAAATTAGATACACCTAGGTGAAAAAATTTCTTTTCTTCTTTTAATTCTCTAAGTGCCTCAAAAGTTTCTTCTAATGGAATATTATCATCCCAATGATGAAGAAAAAATATATCAACGTAATCTTGATTTAGCCTCTTTAGACTTTCTTCTAATTGAGACCTTATATTTGAACCACTTGAACCGCCTACAGATCCTGCTTTTGTAACTAGAATAATATTTTCTCTATCTTGAGTAATTAGTTTACCTAATATTTTTTCTGATTTTCCACCTGTGTAAACGTAAGCTGTATCAAAAAAATTTATTCCATTATCTCTACAAGCTTGATACATTTCTTGACTATCTTTTTCATCAGCTCCATCTCCAAATTGCATTGTTCCAAAACACAAAGCAGAGTTTTCTAATTCATTAGGTCCATATTTTCTAGTTAAAGCCATAAAATTTACTTTCTCTTTACTGTTTAAAAAAACTCATCCAACCTAATCCTTCTTCAGTACTCTTTCTAGGTTTATATTCTGCGCCTATATATCCTTTATAACCTAATTTATAAACTTCAGGAATCACAAAGTTAAAGTTCAACTCACCATTGTCTGGCTCTCCTCTATCTTGAACCGAAGCAATTTGAACATGGCCTATAAAAGGAAGATAATCTTCAAACCTTTTAAGAACATTCCCTTGATTGATTTGAATATGATAAAAATCAAACATAATTTTAACTCGATCTATATCTACTAGCTCACAAATTTCTTTTGCTTGCTCAACTTTTGTAAGAAAATACCCTGGATTATCGTTTGTATTTAAAGGTTCTATAACTAAATTTATGTCACTATCTTTTATTAAATCTGTTGCAAACTTTAAATTATCTATAAATGTAACAAATGACTTAGTTGATAAATCTGCTGTTCCAGCCATAGCGTGTATATTCTTTGATTTTATAATTTTAGCATATTCAACTGCTAGTCTTATAGCATCTCTTGCTTCATTTATTCTTGATGGAAGAGCAAGTAATCCATTATCGCCTTTTTCAACATTACCTTTATTGGTATTAATGCCTATTACAGGTAAGTTTACTTCGTCTAACGCTTTTTTAATGTCTATTGCATCATATTTATAAGGAAATTGAAATTCAATTGCATCAAATCCATTTTCTTTTGCTTTATAAATAGCTTCTATTTGAGAAACATCATTCCATAACAAACCTAAGTTAGCTGAAAATTTATACATTTTGTTTATTAATCCCAATCTATATTAAATTTATTTACAACAGAGTTAATTTGATCTTGATTTAACTCAATCGCTCCCATTCCTCTTAAAATCAATGCTAATTTAGCTGTACTTTCTAATTCTTCAATAGCATTGACTGAAGCTTCAAGATTTTTACCTGATACGACTGGACCATGGTTGGCTAACAAAACAGCAGATCTTTTTCCAGCTAAACCTTTAATCGCTTCACCCATTGCTGGATCACCTGGAACAAAAAAAGGTAAAAGTTTTACTTTGCCCAATAACATTATCGAATAAGGTGTGTATGATGGCAACACACTATCTACATTAATACCTGGTAACATAGAAAGTGCAACAGAATGAGTGGAATGCAAATGGACAACTGCTCCAGATTTCAATCCTCTTGTTTCATAGAATGCTTTATGAAGTGGCAACTCTTTGGTAGGAACAGAAGATCCAATCAAAGATCCTTCTTTTGTTACTTTAACAATTTCATTGGGATCCAGTTTCCCAAATGAAGAACCTGATGGCGTTACGAGAATTGCGTCATCATTTACACGAACTGAAATATTACCAGTTGATCCGTGAGTTAGCCCTCTATTAAACATTGAGGCTGCAAAAGTGCATATTTGTTCTCTTAATTTACTCTCATCCATAATATTAATATATCCTATATTAATAAAATTTAATAACCAAAAAATTGAAATAATGTCCCTATTGCAATCCCTATGACTGAATGGCTCCAAATTGCTAAAGAACTCGTGAGCAATGGTGAAGGTGTTTTTATACCCAAAAAGCCTTTTCCTAGAAGAGGCATGAAAAAGAACCATGGAACTACAACACTGACTAAACCAAACTTCAGACCGTCAAAAAATGAAGCATTCATAATTTTATAATTAATTAAAATGAAAAAAGTTAAGGAATACATTATTGCTACAAAATAATGAACCAACCAGCCAATTCTTAATTCATTATGTATTGAAGGTTCATCATCAATAGAAGGATTGTAAATTTTTCCTTTTAAAATAGATAACATAAACCATCTTCCAACAACAGCCCAGTTTGAAGGGCTTATCCTATATAAAAGGTTTAATAACCTTTGCCATAAATCCATTGCTAAACAAGATAATATTCCTACTATTATTATGTGAATTAATTCCAAAATATTTTCTCCTAAAATTTTATTTTTTTCTGGCAATGAACTAGTTAACAATATAAAAGTGAATAGTTCTATAATAATTTTCATCTTAAAGAAAATTACAAAACAAATCAAAATGATAGGGGAATAATAAATGGCTAATTTTAATGGACAAACTGCAGTTATAACTGGAGGAGCACAAGGTATTGGTTTGGCTACTGCAAAGAGATTTATTGAAGATGGCTGTGAAGTTATGATTTGGGACATGGATGAAAAAATGGGCTTAGAAGCTGCAAAGAAATTAAATTGTCATTTTCTTAAAATGAACCAAACTGATAATAATTTAGTAAAAGAAACAACTGAAAAAACTATAAAAATAATGAAAAAAATTGATATTTTAGTTTGTAGTGCTGGAATAGCTGGCCCTACTTTTCCTACCTGGGATTACCCAGTCGAAGAATGGTCAAAAGTATTTAATGTAAATGTTAATGGCGTTTTCTATTGTAACAAACATGTCGTTAAGTCAATGCGTGAAAACGGATATGGAAGAATAATTAATATAGCTTCTATAGCTGGAAAAGAAGGTAACCCTAATGCATCTGCTTACTCAGCTTCCAAAGCTGCTGTAATAGCTCTAACTAAATCTTTGGGAAAAGAAACTGCTGATCAAGATATTGCAGTTAATTGTATTACACCAGCAACTGCTAAAACTAGAATTTTAGACCAAGTTTCTCAAGAATTTATTGATTATATGATTTCAAAAATTCCCAGAAATAGATTTGTTAAAGTTGAAGAAATAGCTTCCTTAATTACTTTTTTAGCAAGTAAAGAAAACAGCTTTACAACTGCAGGAGTATTTGACATTTCTGGAGGTAGAGCAACTTATTAACAAATTAATTAGTGAGGATTTTCAGGAGATCCTCTGCACCTTTAATTAATGAGACAATAATAATCGGGGGGTGACATTATTGTCTTTTTTTATGATTAATTAAACGGGGATTTATATATAATCACTGAGACATTATTTACATAAATTATCTAATAAATTAATTGTTATTTTCTTCAGTAAATCAAAATAAACAAATACGCATAAAATTTAATCATTATTTCTGCTGGAATCTAATAATGATTAAATTTTAATCTAGTTATACGTCAGAACTTAGTTCCATAATTGCAGAAAGAATGACAACTGCAAATAATGCTATTCCCATCCCCCTATTAACCCAAAGCTGTTTACTTGAGTGTAAAGACCATTTTTTTAAACTTAATCCAAGCCACAGCCATAAAAAATGTATGGGTATCCATATACAATTAACGATTAAAAACTTAGTAAGTATCTCAACATTATATGAGTCCATACCTAATGATAATACAATAAATAAATGTCCCTGAACGACATAAGCCTTAGGGTTAATAAACTGAAGAATTATTCCTTCATATAATCTTGGTGCTTTTGAAACTTCTTTAAAACCTGTTTTATTATCAGATGTTGCAATACGCCAAGCTAAAAAAGATAAATATGATAGAGACAAAAATAAAAAAGTTATTTCAACACCATCGATTTGAAATAAAAACTTTTTAAACCCAATCACAACTAAGAAAGCAACCGAATTAGTTCCAATAAACAAACCTATTAGATACAGGACACCTATACGCCATCCAAAGCCAGCTCCAACGCCAGCAAGAGATAGAACTCCAGGGCCTGGAGTGACCATCATTAAAAAACTAATAATAATATAAGAAACCATATTACTCTTATAGAGTAGACACTCTATACCTTTATTATATATATAAAAAAATAATTGATATGTTAATTATATGAAACGAATAAGTTTAGCAATACTATAAAAAAAGCTTTCCAGGGTTCATTATTTTATATGGGTCAAATGCCATTTTAACCTGTTTCATAACATTCACAGCACTGCCAAGCTCTTTTAACATATATTTTCTTTTACCTTGTCCTATTCCATGTTCGCCAGTACAAGTTCCATCCATACGAATAGCTCTTTCAGAAATTCTCGTTAAGAACGTATCAAGCTTTTTTAACTCTTCTTTACTGTTTTTATCAATTAATAATGCCACATGAAAATTACCATCTCCAGCATGACTGACAATCGGTCCAATAAGGTCATTCTTTTCCATATCTTCAATTGTCTCTATCATGCAATCTGAAAGTCTAGAGATAGGTACACAGACATCTGTCGAATAAATATCTGCTTCAGGACGAACAGCTTTGCAAGACCAATAAGCATCATGCCTTGCCTGCCATAACTTACTTCTTTCTTCATTATTTGATGTCCATTCGAAATCGTTTCCTCCAAAATCAGATGCAATTTCTCCAAATAATTCTGACTGCTCTTTTACGGAAGATTCGCTACCATGAAACTCTAACAATAATAAAGGAGACTCTGGTAAATTTGTCTTAGAGTAGTTATTAATAGCTTTGACTTGTGCAAGATCTAAAAACTCAATCCTAGCAACTGGAATTCCTGATTGTATAGTCATTATCACAGCATCAGTAGCGTCTTTTACTGAAGGAAAACTTACTCTTCCACCAGCTATAACTTCAGGTATTCCATATAATTTTAAAGTTATTTCAGTAGAAATACCAAGCGTTCCTTCAGAGCCAACCATTAGACGAGTTAAGTCATAACCAGCAGAACTTTTACGTGCTTTATTAGCTGTTTTAATTAATTGTCCATCAGCAGTTACTACTTCAAGAGCTATTACATTATCTTTCATAGTTCCATATTTTACGGCATTAGTTCCCGATGCTCGAGTAGCTGCCATGCCTCCTATAGATGCATTTGCTCCAGGATCAATTGGGAAAAAAAGCCCTGTATCCCTCAGATGAATATTTAGTTGTTCTCTTGTAACTCCCGGTTGAACAACAACCAAAAGATCCTCTTGATAAACATTAAGGATTTTGTTCATATTATTCATATCAATTGATATCCCTCCATAAGGGGCATTTACATGCCCTTCGAATGAAGAACCAATTCCAAATGGAATGATTGGACATTTATATTCATTACAAATTTTTACTACTTTTTGAACATCTTCTTTAGATTCAACAAAAACCACTCCATCTGGTAATTCTGAATCATGGATAGTCATAGTGTGAGTATGTTGTTCTAAAATACTTTTAGAATTTGAAAATTGTTGACCAAATTCATTTTTAATTTTTTCTACACATAATCTAATACTTTCCTTATCATAATCATTTTCTGACCATAAAGAGATTTCATCATGCATGCTTATTATTCCCACAAATAAAATTATTAAAAATATTTTTGATAATCAAAGAATTTTTCCTGGATTCATTATTCCTTTTGGATCAAGTTCATTCTTTATAAGTTTCATAAAATTAACAGTTGGTCCTAACTCATCAATTAAATATTGTTTCTTTCCTTGACCAACACCATGCTCTCCAGTGCATGTTCCATCCATTCTTATAGCTCTATGAGCTAACCTTTCTAAAAAACCATTAGCAACCTCAACTTCTTTTTGACTTTTAGGGTCTATTAAAAGTTGTACATGAAAATTACCATCACCAACATGCCCTACAATTGGACCGAAAAGAGAATTTTTTTCCATATCTTCTATTGTATCCATAATACATTCAGATAGACGAGAAATAGGAACGCACACGTCAGTTGCGATATATTCAGCTTCTGGACGACAAGCTTTGACGGCATAATAAACGTCATGCCTAGCTTTCCATAGTTTATTTCTTTCTTCAATATTTGAAGTCCATTCAAAGTTATCTGCATCGAAATCTTTAGAAATTTCATTAAATAATTCAGACTGTTCTTTTACCGATGACTTGCTTCCATGAAATTCTAATAATAGTAATGGAGCCTCTGGTAAGTTTAACTTAGAATAATTGTTAACAGCTTTGACTTGCGCAACATCTAAAAGTTCAATTCTAGCTACTGGAATTCCTGCTTGGATAGTCATAATTACAGCATCAGTTGCATCTTTCACTGATGGAAAAGTGCATCGTCCTGCCCCTATTTCCTCCGGAATACCATATAATTTAAGTGTGATTTCTGTAATTACACCCAATGTACCTTCCGACCCAACTATTAGTCTTGTTAAATCATAGCCTGCTGAGCTTTTTTTTGCTCTACTTGCTGTTTTTATTATCTCTCCATTAGGCATTACAACCTCTAAAGAAATAACATTATCTTTCATTGTTCCGTAACGAACTGCATTGGTACCAGAAGCTCGAGTAGCCGTCATTCCTCCAATAGATGCATTTGCTCCAGGGTCAATTGGGAAAAACAATCCAGTGTCTCTTAAATAAGTATTAAGTTGTTCTCTAGTAACTCCAGGTTGAACAATAACTGTGGAGTCCTCAGGATGAACTTCTATTATTTTATTAAGGTTATTCATATCTATAGATATACCGCCAAAATTAGCATTTAAATGACCTTCTAATGAAGAACCTGCCCCAAAAGGTATAATTGGACATCCAAAATCGTTACAAATTTTAACAGTTTTTTGAACATCTTCTTTGCTTGAAGCAAAGACAACACCATCTGGTAATTCAGGTTGATGAACTGTTGTTGTACTAGTATGTTGTTCTCTAACAGAATTAGAAATTGAAAACTGTTGTCCAAATTCTTTTTTTAGAGCGTCAACTGCTCCGAATATATTATAATTATAATCCTTGAACATTGCATTATCATTTAGATTTAAAACTGTCACTTAAAAGTCCCTATTTTATAATAGTCATTTAATTATATTAAAATGTTATAATCAATTAATTACAATTACAGATTGCTTAAAATACAACATATCAATAAAAATTATAATTTGAAGAAAATATTAAGTGATTTCTTTAGGAATGCAATGATGAATAAAAATAAAAAAGCTGTGTTTATTGGCGAATGCATGATTGAGTTAAGTGGAAGTATTGCTAACTTAAGTAAGACATCAGCATTAATAAACATCAACTTTGGAGGAGACACGTATAATTCTGCTGTATATTTTTCAAGATTATCTTCTAATAAGACAACAACGTTTTATTCAACAGCACTTGGCAAAGATAGTTTTTCTGAACAAATGGTTTCAAGATTTAAATCAGAAAATATAAATTGTGATTATATTAGAAGAGATGGGAACCATCCTCCAGGCCTATATTCTATTGCAACTGATGAAAAAGGTGAGAGAAACTTTTCATACTGGAGAAATGAGTCGCCATCAAAGCTTATTTTTTCAGGATTAAAAGGAAGAGAGTTAATTGATAATATTTTAAATTCAGACATTCTTTATTATTCTGGAATAACTGCGAGTATTATAGATAAGACTCAGCAAATCGAGCTTATTAAATTAGGAAGATCTGCATCAATTTCAGCTTTTGACTTTAATTATAGAGATAAACTTCACTTTAATAAAAAAGAATCTCAACTATTATTTAAAGATATTAATAATAATGTTAATATTCATTTTATTTCATACGATGATGCAAAAGAATTATTTGATATAAATAACCCTAATGAAATTTTTGAAATTGCTAGTAACAACAAAAATCTAGTTATCTTGCGATATAAAAATAAAATATTGTATAAAAAAAAGAATGAAGAATTAAAAACGATAACAGTTCCTCATGGAGAGGTTGTAGATACCACTGCTGCTGGAGATGCTTTTAATGGATCTTTTTTAGCTTTAATGAATAATAACAAAAATATTTCAATAGAAGAAAACATTCTCATTTCGCACTCAATCACACGTGAAGTAATTAAACATAAAGGGGCTATTATTCCTAAAGAATTTATGCCCAAAATATTAAACTAATAATAAGGAGAAAATTCAAATGAAAAAAAACCTACTTATAATGTCTGAAATGCCTGAATTCTTGGTCTCTTTATTTGATCAATCCTATAATACTTTTAAAGTATGGGAACAAAGAGGTTCTGCATTAAATAAAGATAAAGAGGAATATATATCTAAAATTAGTCAAGACATAGATGCAATTGCGGTTATGGGAGGAACCAAAATATCAGCAGAATTAATGAAAAGAATGCCCAACTTAAAAGTCATAGGCTGTTATGGGGTTGGATATGACGCAATTGATGTCAAATTTGCACACACTGCTGGAATTAAAGTTACCAATACCCCAGAAGTATTAAATGATGAAGTTGCTGATACAGCTATTGCCTTAATGTTAAACGTATATAAGAAAATTATTGATGCTGAAAAATTTGCAAGAGATAATTTATGGGTTAATGGAGAGTTTCCTTTATCAAGAAAATTTACTGGCACAAAATTAGGCATAGTTGGAATGGGAAGAATAGGAAAAGCAATAGCTAAACGAGCAGAAGCTTTTGATTGTATCATTTCTTATCATTCTAGAAATAAAACAGATGTTAAATATCAATACTATAAAAATATTAATGATTTAGCAAAAGAAGTTGATACGCTTTGTATAATTACACCAGGTGGCAAAGAAACTGAGAAATTAATTAATAGAACGGTTTTAAATAATCTTGGAAAAAACGGAGTAATCATAAATGTTGCTAGAGGTTCTGTTATAGACCAAGATGAATTAATTAATTGCTTGAAAACAAATGTTATAGCTGGAGCTGGCTTAGATGTTTATGCCAATGAACCTAATATTCCTGAAGAACTTATTAACCTTAAAAATACTGTTTTATTACCACATATAGCTTCAGCAACTGTTGAAACAAGAAATGCTATGGGACAATTGGTTTTTGATAACATTAAAGCTTATTTTGAAAACAAGCCTTTAATTTCACCAGTTGTTTAAATTAATTTAAATTTTTAGACAAGTCTATGCCAGCATTACGTGCATATACTTTTGCGACAGCGGCATCATCTTCATTACCTAAACCAGAGCCCGCTGCAGCAACAAATTGCTGCAGTGCTGCTGCAGTTAATGGAGCAGAAAAGTTAGAGTTTTTAGCAATATCAAGAACAATACCTAAATCTTTGGGCCATATATTAACAGATGATCTAGGAGTATAATCATCATCTATTATGTGTGGAGCTCTGTTTTCAAGCATCCAGGAACTTCCTGCACATTTAGAAATAACTTCTAAAAATCTTTTAGGTTCAATACCTTGAGTGATTCCAAAAGTAAGAGCCTCAGCCATTGCAGCAATATGAACTCCAGCAAGCATTTGATTCACAGCTTTCATAGCAGAGCCTGCACCTGGAGTTTCACCAAATTCAAAAATTGTTTCTGATGTTGCTTCCAAAATAGGCTTAGCTAACTTATATGCTTCATTGCTTCCAGAAATCATATAAGACAATTTACCTTGAGATGATTTTAAAGAACCACCTGAAATAGGTGCATCAAGATAAAATAATCCATAACTGTTGGAATTTATAGCCATTTCTTTTGCAAAAGCAGGTGAAACAGTAGTGCATACAATTATTAAGGCGCCTTTTCTTAATTTTTTTGCAATTCCATCTTCTCCAAATAGAATATCTCTAGTTTGTTTATCATTCAAAACAACAATAAAAACTGCATCTAAAAGATCAAAAGATATGCTTTCTTTAGCACCTCCTTCTTCTATGAGTTTTTGTTGTTGTGCTGGATTTATGTCTTGTCCATAGACAATATAACCAGATCTAACAAGTGATTGAGCAATTCCATAACCCATTGACCCTAGTCCAATAACTGATATTTTCTTTTTATTGCTCATACTATTTATTGCTCATAATAAATTAATGGTTATCACGTGGCAGTGATCTTCTTACCTTTTGGTATTTTACTGCATTTTCTAAAACACCACCTTGAGCTAATTGTCCAACGTGATTTCTATAAATCTCTTGCCAAGGAGTCTGACTTTCTGGGATTTCAGGAGGACCTAATTTTTTTCTTTCATTAAGCTCTTCGTCATCAACCAACATATCTGCAGTATGTTTATTTAAATCAATTTTTATGATATCGCCAGTTTTTAACCAAGCTAACCCACCTCCTACTGCACTTTCAGGAGAAGCATTTAATATAGAAGGACTTCCAGAAGTACCTGATTGGCGACCATCTCCAATACACGGCAACTCTTTAACCCCTTTTTTTATTAATTCGTCTGAAGGCTGCATATTTACAACCTCTGCAGAACCAGGCCATCCTACAGTTCCTGCACCTCTAATAACCAAGATACAATTTTCATCCATATTTAAACTTTTATCATTAACCCTATCATGATAATCTTCAGAGCCTTCAAAAACTATTGCCCTTCCTTCAAGAACACCTTCATCTCCTGGCCTAGAAAGAAAGTTTTCTTTAAAACTTTGAGAAATAACAGAAGTTTTCATTATAGCAGAGTCAAAAAGATTACCTTTTAAAACTATAAAGCCAGCTCTTTCCATTAGAGGTTTTTTAAATGAAGTGATAACTCTTTCATCTTTACTTTTTATTTTATCAAGCGCATGAGATAGTTTTTTTCCACTAACTGTTAACACGTCGCCGTGAAGTTTTTTGTTAGCTAAAAGTTCTGCCATAACAGCAGCAGTTCCTCCAGCTCTATGGTAACTTTCACATAAAAACTCACCTGCCGGCTGGATATTAACCATTAATGGAATATCATAACCTATATTTTGCCATGCATCAGTTTCTAACTCTAATCCGACATGCCTTGCTATAGCTGTCAAATGAGGTTGTGCATTTGTCGAACCTCCAATTGCAGAGTTAACAACAATTGCATTTTCGAAAGCCTGACGAGTCATAATTTTAGAAGGCGTTAAATCTTCTTCAACCATTTCAACAATTCTAAGACCTGTCTTATAAGCCATCTGACCACGTTCTTTATAAGGAGCTGGGATATTAGCATTTCCAGTCAAGCTCATTCCTAAAGCTTCTGCTAAAGAGTTCATAGTTGAAGCTGTTCCCATTGTATTACAATGACCATCTGATGGAGCGGATGACGTAACAATATCAATAAATTCTTCATAATCTATTCTGCCAGCAGCTAACTCTACACGACCATCCCAAACTGCAGTTCCAGAACCTGCTAATTTTCCATTATGCCATCCATCAAGCATTGGGCCCCCATTTAAAACAATAGCTGGTAAATCAACAGTTGCTGCAGCCATTAAGCATGCAGGTGTTGTTTTATCACAACCAGTAGTTAAAACTACTCCGTCTAAAGGATATCCATGTAAAATTTCTACTAACCCTAAATAAGCTAAATTTCTATCTAATGAAGCAGTTGGTCTTTTTAAAGTTTCTTGAATCGGATGAACTGGAAATTCAAATGCAATTCCTCCTGCACTTCTTACCCCTTCTCTAACTCTTTCTGCCAATTTAATATGTACTCTATTACAAGGAGATATATCAGATCCAGTTTGAGCTATTCCAATTATAGGCTTACCAGAACGCAATTCTTCTGGAGTTAAACCAAAGTTCATAGATCTTTCTAAATATAAAGCAGTCATTCCAGGGTTTGTTGGATTATCAAACCATTGTTGACTTCTATATTTTGGATTAAAATTCTTATCTGACATAAACTTGCTCCTCCAAGTAAAAAACAATTAAAATTTTGTTAACAAATTAAGTTTATAAATTATTTTAAAAATAGTATGTATATAATATTAAATTTAAATATTTTATGAAATTTAAATTAATCATACTTGATTTAAAAAAAATCAAAAGATAATTTAGTTATTTATAAAATAATTTTATCAAATGGGGGAACTGTTAATGACTAAAGATGAAAAGCTAACTGTCAAATTAAATGATAATGATAATGTAGCAACAGCTCTTAGAGACATTAATGTTGGTGAAAACACTCATGGAATTGAATGCATTAACAAAATTCCAAAAGGTCATAAAATATCGTTAAAGAATATAAGAAAAGGTCAAAAAATTATTAAATACGATCAATTAATAGGAATAGCCAGCAAAGATATTTCAATAGGCGACCATGTTCACGTAGATAACACAGATTTTAGATCCACTGATCATGATTATGAATTCTCAACTTCCATAAAACTCCCAAATATGATCGAGCCTAATAACAGACCAACTTTTAAAGGTTATAAAAGAGCAAATGGTAAAGTTGGCACGAGGAATTATATAGGTGTATTAACTTCGGTTAATTGCTCTGCAACTGCAGCAAGAAATATTGCAAATGTGTTTACTGAAGAAAAACTTGCTGAGTATCCTAATGTTGATGGAGTTGTTTCATTTACCCATGGAACTGGATGTGGGATGGCTGATTCTGGAGATGGGTTTGATGCTCTACAAAGAGTTTTATTAGGATACATTCAGCATCCTAATTTAGCAGGTATACTCCTAATAGGCTTAGGATGTGAAGCAAATCAAATTAAATTTCTTCTTGATGCATTTGATCTTCATGAAAATCCATTTTTTCATACTATGACACTTCAGGAAATGGGTGGATTAAGAAAAACTATTAATGCAGGAGTAGAATGCATCGAAAAAATGCTTCCTCAAGTCAATTCAATTGAAAGAACCGACCAATCAGTTGAACATTTAAGTGTTGCATTGCAATGCGGTGGATCTGATGCCTGGTCAGGTATTACTTCAAACCCTTCACTTGGTCATGCAGCAGATTTAATAGTTAAAAATGGTGGAACTGCAATTCTAGCTGAAACTCCAGAAATATATGGTGCTGAACATATGTTAACTAGAAGAGCAATTACACCTGAGGTAGGGAAAAAACTTATTGATAGAATTTTATGGTGGGAAGACTACGTTACCAGAAATAATGGTAGTATGGATAACAATCCTTCACCAGGGAATAAAGCTGGAGGTTTAACAACAATTTTAGAAAAATCTTTAGGTGCAGCAGCCAAAGGTGGGACAACTCCGTTAAATGATGTTCTTCTATATGCACAAAAAGCTGAAAAAAAGGGATTTCTATTCATGGATAGCCCAGGATATGATCCTGCTTCAGTGACAGGACAGATAGCTAGTGGATGTAATGTAGTGACTTTTACAACTGGACGAGGCTCATGTTTTGGATGCAAACCATCCCCTTCGATTAAAATAGCAACGAATACTGAAATGTATAATAACATGATAGAAGATATGGATGTGAATGCTGGAACCGTTATTACAGAAAATAAGAATATAGAAGACGTAGGACAAGAAATTTTTGACTTAATTGTTAAAATAGCATCAGGTGAAAAATCTAAGTCTGAATATCAAGGTTTGGGTGATTTAGAATTTGTACCTTGGCAAATCGGCGCAACAATGTAAGGAAATAAAATGATAGATTTAAAAGGCAAGACTGCGCTCTTAACAGCGACAGGCCAAGGCATAGGAAATGCAACTGCTAAAGCATTCTCAAAAGCTGGAGCCTATGTAATAGCTACCGATATTAATCCAGAAACTCTATATTCATTAAATGATATTGTAGATGAAACACATGTGCTAGATGTAACGGATCATAATGCAATTAAGTCTTTAGTTAGCTCTATAAAAGAGCCTGATATACTTTTTAATTGTGCAGGTGTTGTCCATAATGGAACTATTTTAGAATCTTCTGATGATGATTGGGACTTTGCATTTAACCTTAATGGTAAAGCCATGTATCATATGATTAAAGAAATAATTCCCATAATGTTAAAAAAAGGTGGTGGCTCTATTATTAACATTGCTTCCGTTGCTTCATCCGTTAAAGGTGTGCCAAATAGATTTATATATAGTGCTTCAAAAGCTGCCGTTTTAGGTATTACAAAATCTATTGCCTCAGACTATATAACTCAAGGTATTAGATGTAACGCTATATGTCCTGGAACAATTCAAAGTCCCTCCCTAGATCAACGTTTATTGGATATGGGAGATTATGAAAAAGCTAGAAAAGAATTCGTTGCCAGACAACCAATGGGACGTATTGGAGAGGCAGAAGAAATAGCAAATCTAGCTCTTTATTTAGCAAGTGATGCATCAGCTTATACAACTGGTCAGTTTCATATAATTGACGGTGGTATGTGTATCTAATTTTTTTAATAGAAAGGAAAGAAAATGAAATTATTACGTTTTGGCGAATTTGGAAAAGAAAAACCAGGTATAATAGATAAAGATGGTAAAATTAGAGACCTCTCAAGTCATATAACAGATATTAATGGAGAAACCATAACCTCTGAAAATTTAAAAAAAATATCAACTATAGACTTATCTTCTCTACCAATAGTTCCAAATAATACTCGTTTAGGTGCTTGTGTAGGAAACATTGGAAAATTTTTATGTATTGGATTAAATTATTCTGATCATGCTGCTGAGAGTGGTATGCCAGTTCCAGGAGAACCTATATTATTCTCTAAAGCAACTTCGGCAGTAGTAGGACCTAATGATAATGTTGAAATTCCAAAAAATTCATCTGAAACTGACTGGGAAGTTGAACTTGGAATAGTTATTGGTAAAAAAGCAAAATATATAAATGAGAATGAAGCAGAAAACTATATAGCTGGATATTGTGTAATAAACGATGTTTCTGAAAGAGAGTTTCAAATTAAAAGAGAAGGTCAGTGGACAAAAGGTAAATCATGCGACACTTTTGGACCTACCGGACCTTATCTAGTAACAAAAGATGAGATAGAAGATGTACAAAATTTAAGTATGTACTTAGAGGTAAATGGTAAAAAAATGCAAAATGGTTCTACTAATACTATGATTTTTTCAGCTAACCATATTGTGTATTACTTATCTCAATTTATGAGCTTACATCCAGGAGATGTAATAGCAACTGGAACTCCTCCAGGAGTAGGACTAGGTATGAAACCACCTGTTTTTTTAAAAGCTGGAGATGTTATGAAACTTGGAATAGAAGGTCTCGGCGAACAACAACAAACCTGTATTCAAGCATAATTTTTTGAAAGCTTTCTATAAAAAATAAATAATTCATTAACTTGATAAAGTTAAAGAACTGAAATAAAAAATTAAATAATCTGAACCTCTTTGTCTTATAGATATAATAGAAAATCTATGAAAAGAGGTTCGTTTTTTATAATATCGCCAGAAACAATTTTTAAAATATATGATCTAATTTGAGCTGTAGATTAAGAAACAAAATCTATAAAATTAACTATTAGAAAATAATAATGTTCCTTTAACTAAAGCTTCCATTTTTTTTCTTGCTATGGATCTATTTAAGGGGACTAATCCACAATTTGTACAAGCAGTGATTTTGCTTTTGTCAATAAATGTAGAAGCTGTATTTAAAACTTTTAATATCTCTTCTGACGACTCTATTTCATTATTAGCTACATCAATGACCCCTACCATAACTTCTTTATTTTCTAATAAACTTATTAGCTCCATTGGAACTTTAGAATTAATACACTCCAAACTAACTTGGTTAATTGAACTTTTGGCTAGTTGAGGAAAGATATTTTCATATTGACGCCATTCATTTCCTAAAGATTGTTTCCACTTAATATTTGCTTCTATACCATACCCATAACAAATATGAACGGCTGTTTTATTTGTTAAACCTTCACATGCCTTTTCAAGAGCTGAAACACCCCAATTTTTTACATCATCAAAAAAAACGTTGAAAGCTGGTTCATCAAATTGAATAATATCTACTCCAGCTTCAGATAATTCTTTAGCTTCTGCATTTAATATTGAAGCAAATTCAAAGGCTAACTTTTCTCTACTACCGTAGAAATTATCATATAAAGTATCTATCATTGTCATAGGCCCAGGTAGGGTAAACTTAATAGGCTTGGTTGTAAGAGACCTTAGAAGCTTTGCATCTTCATAGAAAACAGATTTTTTTCTATAAACTTTCTCATATATAATAGGAACGTCTGCATCATACCTATCTCTAATTCTAACAGTTTTCTTGTTATTAAAATCAACGCCACTTAAACCTTCTATAAAAGTTGTGACAAAATGTTGTCTTGTTTGCTCTCCATCTCCAATTATTGAAATTCCAGCCATTTCTTGTTCCAATACAGCAAGTCTGAGGGCATCAGCTTTTGCTTCTAATAATTCATTACCAGACAATTTCCAAGGAGCCCATATCTTTTCACCTTCAGCAAGCCAAACTGGTTTTGGTAAACTTCCAGAGATAGTTGTATTAACATTAGCCATAGAATACCTTTCGTAAATTTTATAGCTAAATTGATATTCAAAATTGGATTTTAATAAATCAAGTTATTCATTTATTAATTAATTTAGATGCCAATAAAGCTTTATTTGTTATTTCTTTATAATCATATATATTTGAAGGTACTATCCAACTGCCTCCAACGCAAATTACATTTTTTTGACTAAGCCATTCAAGAGCATTATTTTCATTAATTCCACCTGTAGGACAAAACATAATATCTGGAAAAGGTCCTTTTAAAGAATTTAAATATTTTATTCCTCCAGCAGCTTCAGCTGGAAAAAATTTAAAACATTTATATCCAAGATTTAATAAATTCATAATTTCACTTGAAGAAGAAACACCAGGGAGAAAAGGGAAATTTATATCTACAGCCATTTTTGCTAATTCATAAGTTGATCCAGGACTTACTGCAAATGATGCTCCAGCATCCTTAACATTTTTTAAGTCTGTTGTATTTAAAATTGTTCCAGCACCTACCTTTAGCTCAGGAAATTTATTTGCAATAATTTCAATCGCCTTTAAAGCACAAGAAGTTCTCAGTGTCACTTCTATGTTATTAAGATTGCCTTCTATTAAAGAGGCTATTAAATTCTCTACATTATTGATTTTATTTATTACTAACACCGGCATAACTGGTGACGATGATAATATGGATTTAATATTGTTATGCATAGTTTTTCCAAAAATATTATTTTAATTTAATATTGTAACTGAATATGATGTCATATAAAATTCTTAAATAATTAAATGATTAAATTTGAAAAGAGGTCTCGATGAAAATTCTTATAATGGGTGGTGCTGGAATGGTTGGGCAAAAATTGCTTAAGCAGATTTTAAAAAAACAAGATTTAAGAAGTCAGAAAATAACTGAAATTATATTATTTGACATTATTGAAGCCCCTTATCCAGAAAATACTAACATACCTATTATAACTAAATTTGGTGATATTTCAGATTCAAATGTGAGTAATGAAATTATTGCTTCTAAACCTGATGTTATATTTCATCTTGCCGCGATAGTATCAGGACAAGCTGAACAGGAATTTGATTTGGGTTGGAATATAAATGCCAAGGGAAGTTGGGGCCTGTTTGAAGCAATAAGATCTCAAGGAGACGATTATTGTCCAAGAGTTGTTTTCACTAGTTCAATTGCTGTTTTTGGAGCACCTTTCCCAGAGAAAATTACAGATGATTTTTTTACAACTCCGTTAACGTCCTATGGAGCTCAAAAAGCTATTTCTGAACTTTTATTAGCTGATTATTCTAGAAAAGGTATGATTGATGGTATTTCAATTAGACTCCCAACTATATGTGTTCGACCTGGAAAACCTAATTTAGCAGCATCTGGATTTTTCTCTGGAATAATAAGAGAACCACTTAATGGCAAAGAAGCTATTTTACCAGTTGGAACTGATGTAAGGCATTGGCATGCAACACCACGTTCAGCTGCTGGATTTTTAATACATGCCGCTGAACTTGATACAAAAAAATTAAACAACAGAATAACTTTAAATATGCCCGGCTTATCGGCAACAGTACAAGAGCAAATCGACGCGCTTGGAAGAGTTGCTGGGAATGACGCTGTTAAGCTAATAAAACATCAACCTGATCCAGTAATACAAAAAATTGTAAGTGGTTGGGCAAGAGATTTTGATACTCAAAGATCAATTGATTTAGGGTTCAAAGCTGAAAATAATTTTGATGAAATAATTAAAATTTATATTGAAGATGATTTAAACAAGTAAATTTAAACTTTATCCATTGTAAAGGTTTGAAATAATGTGGCAATTCTGGATAGATAGAGGTGGAACGTTTACTGATATTGTGGCTCGCAAACCTGATGGCTCTATTTTAATTAATAAGCTATTATCTGAAAACCCGACTCAATATAAAGACGCAGCAATAGCAGGAATTAAAAAGTGTTTGAAGTTAAAGCCTGAAAATAAAATTCCTGTAAATAAAATTTCATCTATTAAAATGGGTACAACAGTTGCAACCAATGCTTTGCTTGAAAGAAAAGGTGACAGAACATTACTATTAATTACTAAAGGTTTTGGAGATTTATTACGAATTGGTTATCAAAATAGACCTTTATTATTTGATTTAAATATAAGGTTACCTGAAATTTTATATGATCGTGTAATTGAAGTATCAGAGAGATTAGACGCAAAAGGAAATATTATCAGGAATCTTGATAAAGAAAGTGTAAGAAAAGCTCTGAAAGAAGCGAAAGCAGATGGGATTAATGGTGTTGCAATAGCATTTATGCATTCATATTTAAACCCCATTCATGAAGAAAAAATTGCAAAAATTGCGATTGAAGAAAGTTTTTCACAAATTTCTGTTAGTCATAAAGTCTCACCATTAATGAAATTAGTAGGTAGAGGTGATACGACTGTTGTTGATGCTTATTTATCACCAATTCTTAAAAGATATGTAGATCAAGTTTCAAGTGAACTTGATAATACAAAATCTACAAAACTAATGTTTATGCAATCAAACGGTGGATTAACAGACGCCAACCTTTTTCAAGGTAAAGATGCTCTCTTATCTGGGCCTGCTGGAGGAGTTGTAAGCATGGTGCAAACTGGTATGCAAGCAGGGTTTAATAAATTAATTGGATTTGATATGGGAGGCACTTCTACTGATGTTTGCCATTTTTCAGGAGAATATGAAAGATCATTTGAAACAGAAGTTGCTGGTGTTAGAATAAGAGCACCCATGATGCAAATCCATACAGTTGCAGCAGGAGGCGGATCCATCCTTTCTTTTAAAGATGGTCGTTTTCAAGTAGGGCCAGAAAGTGCCGGAGCTATTCCTGGACCTGCATCTTATGGAAAAGATGGCCCACTAACTGTTACTGATTGTAATGTTTTACTTGGAAAATTACACCCTGAATATTTTCCCAATGTTTTTGGTAAAAAAGGGAATGAGCCATTAAATATCAAAATTGTTAAAAAGAAATTTATAGTATTATCTAAAGAAATTGCCCATCAAACAGATAAACCAGAAATGAATATTATGTTAATGGCAGAAGGATTTTTAAAAATTGCAGTAGAGAATATGGCAAATGCTATTAAGAAAATATCGATTCAACGTGGATATGATGTAACAAATTACACTATGAATTGTTTTGGAGGTGCTGGAGGGCAACACGCCTGTCAAGTTGCTGACTCACTAGGCATGACGAGTGTTCTACTTCATCCATATGCAGGTGTTTTGTCAGCCTTTGGAATGGG
>Ga0209502_10001458_pt1 | contig 21581 bp, 24 predicted proteins | sample ArcticOcean_MG_C_10_FD_187442 | JGI IMG/M metagenome (GOLD analysis project Ga0209502, IMG submission 187442) | Marine microbial communities from western Arctic Ocean - ArcticOcean_MG_CB11_90 (SPAdes) (version 2) | ecosystem: Environmental > Aquatic > Marine > Oceanic | place: Arctic Ocean... | reverse complement strand
AATTGTATGGATGTAATTATGCAAATGTACAACCACATTCAGGCGCACAAGCTAACGGTGCAGTTTTTTTAGCCTTAATTAAACCTAATGATACAATTCTTGGCATGAGCCTTGATGCTGGTGGGCACCTTACTCATGGAGCAAAGCCTTCACAGTCAGGAAAATGGTTTAATCCAATTCAATATGGAGTTAATGAAAGTGGACTAATTGATTACGACCAAGTTGAATCGTTAGCTAAAGAACATAAACCAAAACTTATTATTGCAGGTGGAAGTGCTTACTCTAGGAAAATTGATTTTAAAAAATTTAGAGAGATAGCTGACTTAGTTGGTGCTTATTTATTAGTTGATATGGCTCATTATTCAGGTTTAATTGCAGCTGGCGAATATCCAAATCCGTTAGAATATGCCGATGTTGTAACATCAACTACACATAAGACTATCAGAGGTCCTAGAGGAGGAATGATACTATCCAATAATCTAGATTTAGGAAAAAAATTTAACTCAGCAGTTTTCCCTGGATTACAGGGAGGCCCATTAATGCATGTAATTGCTGCAAAAGCAGTTGCTTTTGGTGAGGCATTAAAACCAGAATTTAAGACCTATATCCAGCAAGTGATTTCTAATGCTAAAATACTTGGAGAAACACTAGTTAATCATGGCTTAAACATAGCATCAGGAGGTACTGACACACATTTATTGCTTGTTGATTTAACGCCAAAAGGACTAACTGGAGATGTTGCTGAAGCTAGCCTAGAAAGAGCTAACATAACGTGCAACAAAAATAGCATTCCATTTGATCCCAAGCCACCTAAAGTAACTTCAGGCATTAGGATTGGAACTCCGGCAGCTACAACTCGTGGATTTAATAATGAAGATTTTGTAAAAGTAGGAGATCTAATTGCAGAAACTTTAAAAGGATTGCAAGATAGTCCTGAAAATAATGATAAGGCAGAAGAAAATGTTCGAGTGCAAGTTAAACAGCTTTGTGATAAATACCCAATTTATAATTAATAAGGTAATTTTATGAAATGTCCATTTTGTAGTAACGAAGATACTCAAGTAAAAGATTCAAGGTCAACTGAGGATAATTCTGCAATTAGAAGAAGAAGATTTTGCTTAGATTGTGGAGCTAGATTTACTACATTTGAGAGAATACAACTAAGGGAACTTACGGTCGTCAAGAAAAATGGAAAAAAAGTTCCATTTACTAGAGACAAATTAGAAAGATCAATTCAGGTAGCCTTAAGAAAAAGACCTGTTGACCCGGATCGTGTAGATAGAATGATTAGTGGTGTAGTAAGAAGAATTGAGAGTTTGGGAGAAACTGAAGTAGCATCAGAGATTGTTGGTGAAATAGTCATGGAAGGACTTCAGAGCTTAGACTCAGTTGCTTATGTAAGATTTGCTTCAGTTTATAAAAACTTTAGAGAAGCTAAAGACTTCGAAGAATTTGTTGGCGTAATTAGCGATAATAAGGAGTAGAAAATAATTCTCTCATTTCAGAATTTTTACATGGATCTTGCCTTTAGAATGGCAAGTAGGGCAATTGGAACAACAGCAAATAATCCTGCGGTCGGTTGTGTTATTGTAAAAGATAATAATATAATTTCTCGAGGTTGGACTCAGCCTTCAGGCAGACCTCATGCTGAAGTACATGCTATTAATCAAATTAGAGATAAGACATCACTTGTGGGTGCAGAAATTTATTGCTCTCTTGAACCTTGTAGTCATTTTGGAAAAACAAACCCATGCGTAGAAAGCATCATAAAATCTGGTATCAGTAAAGTTTATGTAGCTAGTATTGATAAAAACCCCTTAGTAAATGGGAAAGGAATAGCAAAGTTAAAAAAACTAAATATTAAAGTACAAATGATATTTAATAGAGATATTGATGAGCTAAATAATATTTTTTTTAATTCTAAGATAAAAAAAAGACCATTAATAATTTCAAAAATTGCTTCAACGCTAGACTCCAAAATTGCAACTGCTAGCAGTGAAAGCAAATGGATTACTAATAGTTTATCTAGAAATCATGGTCATTATTTGAGATTTAAATGTGATGCTATGCTTGTTGGTAAGAATACAATCTTATTAGATAATCCTGATTTGCGTTGTAGACTTAATGGCTTGCAATTATTTTCACCAAATATTTTTATTTTAGATTCAAATCTAGAGATACCCACTAAACAAAAGATATTTAAATCAAAAAAAAGGCAGGTTTATATTTTTCATAAAAAAAATCTTGATAAGAAAAAACTAAAAAAATTTAATAAATTTAATGTTGTGTTACTGCCTATAACTTTGAAAGATGGCGTCTTAGATGTTAATGAGGCTATATTGTCTATGGCAGAATTAGGGGCACAAAGAGTTTTAGTTGAAGGAGGTGCGGAACTACTGACACAATTAATAAATAAAAAATTGGTTGATATACTTTATTGGTTTAGAGCCAGTAAATTAATTGGCAAAGACGGATTAAATGCTGTATCTAATTTAAGTGTTTCAAAAATGAAATCAGTAAAAGAATTAAAACTTATTAGTAGTATGCAAATCCAAACAGATACTCTTGAAGTTTACGAAAGAAAATAACTTATGTTTTCAGGTATTGTAGAGCAAGTTGGTAAAATAAATAAGATAGTAGATCAAGGTGATCATTATTTAACTATTAATACAACATTTCTAAAAAAGAATTTAAAAATTGGAAGTTCTGTTTGTTGTAATGGTGTTTGTTTAACAGTGCACACCATGAAGCAAAATAAAAAGTATTTAGAGCTTAGCTTTGATGTGTCTAAAGAAACTATTAGTTGTACTAATTTTAAACAATTAAAGACTGGATCTTTAATAAATTTAGAAAAATCTCTTAAGGTTGGTGATGAAATAAGTGGCCATTTTGTATTTGGTCATGTTGATACAGTATCAAAATTAAAGTTTTTAAAGAAAGCTGGAAAGTCATATGTACTTGAATTTTCTTTACCAAAAAATATTAAAAAACTAGTAACCAAAAAAGGCTCTATTGCAATTAATGGTGTTTCATTAACTGTAAATAAGACAACAAAAGACAGTTTCTTTGTTAATATTGTTGATTATACATGGAATCACACCAACCTTAATAAAGTTAGAGTAAGTGACATAGTAAACATTGAAGTTGATATGTTGGCGAGATATGTTACGAATTCAAAAAAATAATATTTGATTACTTATGAATAAAAATGTCACATCTTCAATTGAAGAAATTATTGAAGATCTTAAAAACGGAAAAATGGTTATCATGGTTGATGATGAGGACCGTGAGAATGAAGGCGACTTAATTATTCCAGCTGCAAAGGCTGATGCTGATGCTGTCAATTTTATGGCAACCCATGGCAGAGGCTTAATCTGCTTGACCTTAACGGCAGATAGAGTGAAAAAACTAAACTTACCATTAATGGCTCAAAATAATCAAGCTAGAGACGCAACGGCGTTCACAATTTCAATTGAGTCAGTTGAAGGTGTTACTACTGGTATTTCAGCTCAAGATCGCGCTACAACTATAGCAAGTGCAATTGATCCTTTAAAAGGACAAAATGATATTACAAGTCCGGGCCACGTGTTTCCTCTTGTTGCAAGAGATGGAGGTGTTTTGGTTAGAGCTGGTCATACAGAGGCATCTGTTGATTTAGCCCGTTTAGCAGGTTTTGAACCAGCAGGTACTATTTGTGAAATTATGAACGATGATGGAACTATGGCAAGAATTCCTGATTTAGTTGATTTCAGTGAAAAGCATAATATTAAGATTGGTAAGATCGTCGATTTAATTTCATATAGAAGAAAACACGACACTTTTGTAAATAAAATACTTGATGATAAAATAACTTTAAAAGACAGCAAAGAGTTTGATATTAAGGTATTTGGTAACTCTTTTGATCAAACTGAACAAATTGTAATGTCTAAAGGCACTATCAACGACGGTAAACCAGTAATGGTTCGAGTGCACGTAATAAGCTATTTTGATGACTTAATTGGCGAGCTTGGAAGTGGGAATAAATCCCTCAAACAAACTATCGATCTTATTAACGAAGCAGGAAGAGGGGTTTTAATTTTAGTAAGAGATAGCAGCTCTTCAGTAATTAATAGTTACCTCTCTGCAAAAGACACATCTCAAAAAGAAATAGAAGAGCAAAAGCAAAGTGAATTGAGAATCTTTGGAATGGGAGCACAAATTTTATCTGAATTAGGTGTTAAAGATATGATCCTTTTAACAAATACTGACTGGAAATTTATGGGCCTTGATGCTTATGGTATAAATATTGTTGAAACAAGGTTTTTAAAGGACTTAAAATAAATTAATGTCTAAAAAAAAATATAAAATACTTATAGTTGCATCAAGTTTTTATAAAGAGATTACTTCTAAAATGATTAGTTCTGCAGAAGTAGAATTAAAAAAAAATAATTGTTCCTATAAGATTTTTCGTGTTCAAGGATCGTTGGAGATACCAACTTTAATTTCTATAAAATTAAAAAAAGAAAAATATGATGGTGCTTTAGCCTTAGGCTGCATCGTAAAAGGTCAAACTAGCCATAATGAAGTTATTGCAAGCACAATTACTAATACATTATTAAATATTTCCATTGCTAATTTAAAGCCTGTTGGGAATGCTGTTTTAAGTTGCAATAACTTAAAGCAAGCTATCGCTAGAACAAAGGGCTCTAAAAATAGAGCTGCCGAGGCTGTTGATGCAATTATCTCTGTTTTAGATAATATATAGATAATATGTCTGACCCTAAATCTTTACAAAGACTTTTGGCAGTTCAAGCGCTATATCAAATTTCAATTAATGAATTAAGCAATGAAAACTCCTTTGACACAATTCTTGAAGAGGCTATGCATCAACCTGGCCTTGAAGAGTTAAAGAAAAAGCCAAACTATAATTATGCAAAAAAAATTCTTAATGGCTTTATGGATAACTCAACCCAAATTGATTTATTGATTAGAACCAGCTTAACAACCTCTCGTAGTCTTGATAAACTTGATAACTTAATTCATGCAATCTTAAAGCTAGCGGTATACGAAATGAAATTTGGGCCAAAAGTTCCAAAAAAAGTAGTTATAAATGAATATTTAAATATTTCTCATATTTTTTTTACTGGAACAGAATCAAGGTTAATTAACGGAGTTTTAGACAGTTTTTAGTGCTATAATCCTAATACTATCATCAAATAAAGCTTTATTTTTCAATAAAAAATAAACATTGCTTATCTAACAATTTTTTGGCATGTTCACCTAAATTTTAGCAACTCTAGGAGTAAAAAATATAATGATTATTAATCTCGTTATTCTAAGTGGAATTCTTTCTTTAATTTATGGTTATTGGGCAGGAAACTCTGTTCTTAAAAGTGATGCAGGCAATGAAAAAATGCAGGAAATATCTTTAGCCATTCAAGAAGGTGCCCAAGCTTATTTAAATAGACAGTACTCAACCATAGCAATTGTTGGGGCGGTAATTTGTGTTTTAATGTACTTATTTTTTAGAGACCTATGGGTTGTAGGTGGTTATTTGGTTGGAGCTATTTTATCAGGTGTTGCTGGATATATTGGAATGCTTATTTCAGTTCGTGCAAACGTAAGAACAGCTCAGGCTGCTTCTGAAAGCCTAAGCAAAGGTTTGAGTGTAGCTTTTAAAGCAGGCGCAGTAACTGGCATGTTGGTAGCAGGACTGGCTTTATTATCTATTGCTGTTTATTATTATTTCTTAGATATGTATAATGTTGATGCTACAACACTTAAACATTCATTAGTTGCACTTGGTTTTGGTGCGTCATTAATTTCTATTTTTGCAAGATTAGGTGGAGGCATTTTTACTAAAGGTGCTGATGTTGGTGCCGATTTAGTTGGAAAAATTGAAGCTGGAATTCCTGAAGATGATCCAAGAAATCCTGCTGTTATAGCTGACAATGTTGGAGATAACGTTGGTGATTGTGCTGGTATGGCTGCAGATTTATTTGAAACATATGCAGTAACAATTGTTGCTACTATGGTTTTAGCAACAATCTTCTTTGCAGGTAATGTTGATATGTTGCTTTACCCATTAGCTATTGGTGGTAGCTGTTTAATTGCCTCTATAGCAGGAACTTTTTTTGTAAGATTAGGTAAATCAAATAATATTATGGGAGCTTTGTATAAAGGCTTTATAGCTTCTGCATTATTGTCATTAGCAATTATGTATCCAGTCACAAATTATGTTATTGGTTTTAGTAGTGAGTTTAGTGTTGCTGAATCTTCATTTACTGGTCAAGATTTATATATTTGTGCAATTATTGGACTTGTGATTACAGGTCTACTAATTTGGATCACTGAATATTACACAGGAACTAATTACAGACCCGTTCAAAGTATTGCAAAAGCATCTACTACTGGACATGGAACAAATGTAATTCAAGGGCTTGCTGTTTCTATGGAAGCAACTGCCTTACCGGCTTTAGTAATTGTTATCGGTATAATAGCTACGTTCAAACTTGCAGGCTTATTTGGAATTGCAATATCTGTTACAGCAATGCTTTCTTTAGCAGGAATGGTAGTAGCACTTGATGCTTATGGTCCAGTTACAGATAATGCTGGTGGCATAGCTGAAATGGCAAATTTACCAGAAAACGTTAGAAAAACTACAGATGCATTAGATGCCGTTGGAAATACAACTAAGGCAGTTACAAAAGGATATGCTATTGGTTCCGCTGGTTTAGGTGCGCTTGTTTTATTTGCGGCTTATACTGAGGATTTAAAGTTAATGCCAAACATACAGCCTGATTTTTCTCTTGAAAATCCCTATGTTGTTATCGGCTTATTAGTAGGTGGTTTACTACCTTACTTATTTGCATCAATGGGCATGATGGCTGTAGGTAGAGCAGGTGGAGCTGTTGTCGAAGAAGTCAGACAACAGTTTGCTGAAAATCCAGGTATTATGACTGGAGAAACGAAGCCAAATTATTCAAAATCAGTTGATCTTTTAACAAAAGCTGCAATTAAAGAAATGATATTACCCTCTATGCTTCCGGTGTTTTCACCATTAGTTCTATATTATGTAGTTGTTTTAGTTGCTGATCAAAATGCAGCAGCTTCTGCTTTAGGCGCAATGCTTTTAGGAGTTATTGTTACTGGTATATTCCTAGCAATATCTATGACTGCCGGTGGTGGTGCTTGGGATAATGCTAAGAAATATGTAGAAGATGGTAATTTTGGTGGTAAAGGTTCGGATGCACACAAAGCTGCTATTACTGGAGATACTGTAGGCGATCCTTATAAAGACACTGCTGGTCCAGCTATTAACCCAATGATCAAGATAACTAATATCGTTGCATTGTTACTTTTAGCTTTTCTAAGTCAACACTAAAGTTAAATAGACCTATAATCCACGCGTGAACGCGTCATATAGTTGGTCTAAGACAGAATACTTAGTTCCATAACTATAAGTTTGTTTATTGTTATACTTGATGTCTAACATCTGATTCTTGTCATATATTTCTTGCGAAATCAAAATATCATCTGCATCAAAGTTGAATGCAAAAATAAGTTGATCTTGAAACTCATCTTTTGAAAAAACTTTTTTCTCTTTTGAGGATGCTATATATAGCCATGTATTACCAACATCCTCAATTTTAATAGATGGTGATCCATACGAGGCAATTAAGTCTACCTTTGAAGAAATTCCAATTGTTTGAGGTTCGCTTATTAATATATCCTCTAATTGATAGCCGTGTGGCTTTATAACCGGTGCACAAGATGATAAAAAAAATGATAATATCAAGAATATTTGTGTTAACTTCATAATAGATAAAAAATGCCTAATTCAATAAATAAATTAATAATAGAAAATATTTATACGAATATTGTTCAAACTTCTAGAAATAAGATTTTTTTCTTAGATTTTAAGGTCAATGACACTGTCGAAAGTCGTTTTGATATTATAATACTTCACTCATTTATAGTTTTTTATTTTTTTATAGACGGTGAAAGAAAAAAATCAGAACTTCCACAATTACTTTTTGATCATATGTTTGCGGATTTTGATAGCAACTTAAGAGAAATGGGTTTTGGTGATATTGCGGTTAATAAAAGAATGAAGCAATTTATAAATGCATTTTATGGAAGAATTTCTAACTATAGCAAGGGCCTTACGCAATTTAAAAAATTAAATGATGATAAGATGCTTAAGGGCACTATTATCAAAAATATATACAAAGATAATAATGTGGAGATTGAGAGTATAAATTTTTGGAGTGAATATATAATTAGCAATGTTGATTATATAAACAATAGATCACTAGAGCAAAATATTGATAATTTTTTTGGCTTTAAGCAATTGAACGTATGATAGATAACAGGGAAACAATAAAGATTTCGATTGACACACTTGGCAGTGAAACGTCAATAGCAAATATAATAAAAGGATTAAACACCTCCTTTCTGCGAAATGATAATTATTTTTTTAGACTTTTTGGACCTAAAGAGAAATTGAACTACGAGCTAAAAAAATTTAGTACATTAAAAGAAAATGTAGAAATTATCGATTGCAATGAATTCGTTGAGATGACTGATAAGCCTAGTGAGGTAATGAAAACTAAAAAAAACTCTTCAATGTTTAAATCTATTATTTCTATTTTAGAAACAGACTCTAAAGCTGTTTTATCTTGTGGTAACACAGGAGCTTTAATGGCTATTTCATTATTAAACTTAAAGACATTGGATACAATAAAGAGACCTGCCATTGCATCTATATGGCCGAATGTAATAGGTGAGTCAATCGTTCTAGATCTTGGGGCAAACATTAAATCAGATAGTCAGTTTTTGATTGATAATGCTATCCTTGGTACAAGTTTAGCAACAACTCTTTTAAAAATTAAAACTCCATCAGTTGGTTTACTTAATGTAGGCAAGGAAGATAGCAAGGGTAATGAAGTTCTTCAAAAAGCTTCTCATGAGTTATCAGCATTAGATGCTAAAGGATTAATTAATTACTATGGATTTGTTGAAGGAAGCGATATTTCAAATGGATTGACTAATGTAGTAATAACTGATGGTTTTACAGGGAATATTGCACTAAAAACAGCTGAAGGAACAGCTAGGATGATACAAGTTTTTTTGAAAAACTCACTTAAAAGCTCGCTTGTATCAAAACTAGGAGCTTTCCTTGCTTCATTCGCACTTTCCTCGCTAAAAGACAAATTAGATCCTAGAGTACATAACTGTGGAATTTTTGTAGGCTTAAATGCCCCAGTAATTAAGTGTCATGGTGCTTCAGATCACATCGGTATAACCTATGCTGCAGATTTGCTTTACATGCTTCTGAACGACAATGTAAATGATAAAATTAAACAAAATATATCAAAACAAGTTAACAGCTAGTTAAAATTGTATGTTTTTTTATTAAATAAATTAAATAAAGTATTGTTATTAAATATTCTTTTAATATATAATTTTTGATGTATGGAAAAAACTGCTACTACAAGATCTACATTGAGCGAAGCTGTTTATAAAAATGTTGGTTTGTCTAGAAATGAGTCTGCGGCACTAGTTGATTCAGTTTTCAATGAAATATCTAAGAGTTTAGTTGATGGACAAGATGTAAAGATATCTTCATTTGGTACTTTTATAGTTAGAAATAAAAAAGAACGAATTGGAAGAAACCCAAAGACAGGAGAAGAAGTCCCGATTACTGCGAGACAAGTTGTTACATTTCGATCTTCTAATGTACTTAAATCTGAAGTTGCAGAACTGTCAGCGGATAAAAACTTAAATAACCAAGGTGATAATTAAAGATGGTAATTAAATCTCCAGAAGCATTTAGAACAATTAGTGAGGTTTCTAAAGATTTATCACTACCTCAGCATGTCTTAAGATTCTGGGAAACAAAATTTGCACAAATTAAACCAATTAAAAGAGGTGGTGGAAGAAGGTATTACAGACCAGAGGATGTAGATCTATTGAAAGGTATAAAAAATCTTTTATATAATGATGGCTATACTATTAGAGGGGTACAAAAAGTAATTAAAGAAAACGGCTCAAAAAACGTACTTTTTAGTAACAACAAAGCTAATACCAAACTATCACAAAAAGCCTTTACAGATAGCGAAAATAGCTATATTTCTGAGCAAAATGTTCACACAAGAACAGGACAATCATTAAGTGACAACAAGAGAAAAAAATTAATGGATGTTATGCAAAACCTTGTTGAGCTTCAAAGTAAAATAAGTTCTAAGTAAGAAAAATAAATGGCTAAAAAATCTACAGTTAAAATTAGACTCGTTCCTGAGGAAAAAACAGATAGTAAATTTTACTATTATGCTAAAAAGCCGACTGCAGGTGAAAAAGCTAAAGAAAAGCTAAGAATGAAAAAATATAATCCTGCGACTATGAAGCATGAGTGGTTCGTTGAGAAGAAATTGCCACCTCACAGCAAATAATAAGCTCTTACAACTTCCTTTTTTTAAATTCCTTATTTTCAAATTCTATATAGCATTCAATCATTGATTTCCAAATTGATCTCAATAACTTCTTGTTAACATTAAATTTCTCTGAATTTTTTTCAATTTTATCTAAAATATTTTTAATTCGCTTTGGATCTCGGATCTGAGATTTCAACTTTTTTAGCTCAAGGGCATTTTCAACTAATTGAGATCTTTTGATCATTAATGGCAAGATTTTATCATCTAGCTTATCAATCGCATTTCTTACATCTTTTAATCTATTAAGCTTTTTTTTCATTGCGATTTCTTAAATGGTTTTAATATGTACATTGAGGGAAATATCCATAAATTTCCTAAAATAAAGTAAACTATTAATTCTAATATCCAATTATTAAGAATCCAAGTATTGTTGAATTTTTGTAAAAAAGCCATAGTTAATAGAATATAAATAAAAGTTAATAATAAAAATATAATTATGCTAAGTATTTTTTTGAATTTAATCATAGAGTGATATTTAAAGATGATAGCTAACAAAATCAATCTATTTTCAATATGGTTAATTTTATTAATGGTATGTGTTATATCTATCATATTAATTGGAGGTTACACAAGAATCTCTGATTCTGGACTATCAATTACTGAATGGAAGCCAATTACAGGAGTTTTATTTCCCTTATCACAAGAGGCATGGTTACAAGAATTTGATAAGTATAAGCTAATAGATGAGTTTAAACTGGTTAATAGCCTAATGACACTAAATGAGTTTAAGTTTATTTATTTTTGGGAATGGTTTCACAGATTTTTTGCAAGATTTATAGGAATAGTATTTATTATACCTTTAACTTACTTAGCTTATAGAAAACTTGTAACTAAATCTGACCTTCCTTACATTTTTTGCATTGGATTACTTGGGATGATGCAAGCAGTAATAGGCTGGTATATGGTAAAAAGTGGCCTAGTTGATAGGGTAGACGTAAGTCAATATCGCTTGAGCTTTCATTTGATTACAGCTTTTTTAATACTTGGAGTGATCTTGAGGTTTTTTGTTAAAAAAAATATGTCGAATAACAACATTGTAATTGCCAAAGAAGAGAAAGATGAGAGCAAGTTTTTCTTATTGCTTCTTGCCTTAACACTTTTTCAGATTTTTTATGGTGCCTACGTATCAGGCACTCACTCAGGACTTTTGTATAATACTTGGCCGGCCTATGATCAAAATATTATTCCTTTAAATATTTTTGGAGATGAGTCACTAATAGCTAATTTTTTTGAAAATGGTGATTTTATAATTTTCTTTCATCGTACCTTTGCATTGGTACTTGTATTAGCACTTTTATTTGTAAACTATAGAGTATTTACAAAAGAATTTTTACATCACTATAGAAAAATTATATTAATTTTAAATATTTTATTTTTAATACAAATGTTATTAGGAATATTTATGACATATTTAAACATACCTTGGCATCTTGCGCTACTTCATCAGGGTAATTCAATTTTTATTTTTATGATTCTAGTTTATCTACAATCTTATATGAACTTTGCACGAGCAAAACTTTTATAAGTCTTACTCGTACATTAATAGATTAGATAGAATCTAGAGCATTTGAAATATCAGAAATGATATCATCAATATGTTCAAGTCCAATTGATAGTCTTATATAATTTGGATTAACCCCAGCAGCTTTCATATCAGGTTCAGATAATTGTGAATGAGTTGTAGATGCTGGATGGATAGCTAGACTTCTAGAGTCACCTATATTTGCAACATGATAGAGCATATTAAGATTTTCAATAAATTTCTGGCCACCTTCTTTGCCAGATTTAACTTCAAATCCTATTAAGGCACCATAGCCGCCATTTAAGTATTTTTCAGCTCTTTCTGCTGCAATATCTTCTGCTTTGCCTGCATAGATAACTTTATCAACTTTAGTATGACTTGATAAATAATCAGCAACTTTGGCTGCGTTTTCGCAATGTCGTTCAATTCTTAAACTGAGAGTTTCTAGTCCTTGAATAATCTGAAAGGCATTAAATGGTGATAGAGCTGATCCAATATCTCTTAAAAGAACTACTCTTGCTCTAATTATGTAGGCAATAGGCCCAAGTGGTTTTGTTGCCTCAGTCCATACTGCACCATGGTAACTATTGTCGGGTTCATTTAATGTTGGAGATCTTTTTGGATCTTTTGCCCAGTCAAATTTACCGCTATCTACAATAATTCCACCTATAGAGGTGCCATGACCACCTATAAATTTAGTCAGCGAGTGAACTACAATTGCTGCACCATGATTTATTGGCTTACATATAACAGGCGCTGAAGTATTATCTATTATGAGAGGAATATTAAATTCCTTACCAATATCAGCAACCTCCTGGATAGGAAAAACTTTAAGTTTCGGATTAGGTAAGCTTTCTCCGTAGTATGCTCGCGTATTATCATCCGTTAATTTTCTGAAATTCTCTGGATCACTTGGATCAGCAAATCTTACTTCAATACCTTGATCTTTCAGAGTGTTAGAAAATAGATTGAATGTTCCACCGTATACATCGGTTGAACAAACTATATTATCTCCTGAACGAGCTAAGTTTTGAACACTGATAGCAGTTGCTGATTGTCCAGAACTTACAGCTAGAGCACCAACACCACCTTCTAGTGCAGCAATCCTTTTTTCAAGAACATCCAAAGTTGGGTTCATAATTCTTGAATAAATATTACCAAAGTCTTTTAGAGCAAACAAATTTGCTGCATGCTCTGTATCATTAAACTGATATGAAGTAGTTTGATAAATTGGAACTGCTACAGAATTAGTAGTTGGATCAGACCTGTAATCACCGCCGTGTAAAGCTAGAGTTTCAGGATGAGCTGATTCATTGGGTTTAAATTTATTATTAGGCATTTCGATCTCCTTTTATATTATTTAAAGTAATCGAATTTTCTGCAAAAAAAAACCGCACAAATACGGCGGCTTCATGGCTTAGCTGTTAGTGTCCGCAAGCTGCATCAAATCGACATAAGATGTTTATTTTAATAATAGAGGTAAGTAAAGTATTTTTTTATGTAATATTAGGTATTATAATACCTTGCATTCAAGATATTGTTTTATTTAAATAATTGACAACAATGATAGAAACAACTAATACATCCGCATGGCTACAAGTAAAATAATCAAACAAACTTTATCGCTTCGTAAAGAAGACGTTGATAAGAAATGGGTTCTTATAGATGCTGAGGGTATTGTACTGGGTAGACTAGCCTCAAAAGTTTCAATGATTTTAAGAGGTAAGCATAAACCATCTTTTACACCACATGCAGACTGTGGAGATCATGTAATTATTATAAATGCTGAAAAGGTAAAATTTACAGGCAAAAAACTAGATGGTAAAATATATTATTGGCATACTGGCCATCCCGGCGGGATCAAAAGCAGAACTGCCCGTCAGATTATAGAAGGTAAATTTCCTGATAGAGTAATCAGAATGGCTGTAAAAAGAATGATTCCAAAAGGACCACTAGGAAGTGTTCAATTATCAAATATGAAAGTTTATGCAGGTAGTATTCATCCACACGAAGCGCAAGCACCAGAAGTATTAAATATTAGTGAAATGTTATAATTATGGAAAATACCGAAATCAAAACAGAATCAGTAGTTGCACCAGTGGAAGTAATAGAGGTGCTCCCTAAGATAGATAGCTTGGGCAGGTCTTATGCAACTGGAAAAAGAAAAAATTCAATAGCAAGAGTTTGGGTATCAGCTGGTACAGGTAAAATTGTTGTTAATGGCAAAGAGAGTAATAAGTATTTTACCAGACCAGTTTTACATATGGTAATTAATCAGCCACTAGTCTTAACAAACAAATCATCAACTATGGATATGATGATTACGGTAAGTGGCGGTGGATTATCAGGTCAAGCTGGTGCTGTACGTCACGGCATATCAAAAGCTCTTACGCTTTTTGACCCAACCTTAAGGGCTTCTTTAAAATCTGAAGGTTTTTTAACCAGAGATGCTAGAATTGTTGAGAGAAAAAAATATGGTAGAGCAAAAGCACGTAGACGCTACCAATTTTCAAAAAGATAATTTTACACTAATTACATCTCTATTTTTTAAGGCTGACAATAAATGTCAAATTTTATTAATATATCAATTCTAGGTGCGAGTGGCTATGTGGGATCAGAAATGATACACTTATGTCTCAAGCATCCAAATATTAAGATTCAATCTTTATCTGCAAATGAAACTGCTGGAGAGCATGTATCTAAAGCTATACCTGGCTTAAGGGATTCTCTAGATCTTATATTTAGCAAATTAGACGAAATAGACTTTAGTAATATTGATTTTATTTTTAGTTGCTTGCCACACTCCGAATTACAAGCAAGTTTACACAAGATACCAGACACAATAAAAATTATTGATTTATCTGCTGATTTTAGATTGAAAAAATCAGATGATTATGAAAAGTGGTATGATTTTAAGCATGCCCATCCAGATAAATTAAGTGAATTTGTTTACGGGCTAACAGAATTTAATAGAGATAAGATTAAATCTGCGAAGTACATTGCTAACCCTGGTTGCTATCCAACAAGTATTTTGATGCCATTAATACCACTATTAAAAAATAAAATCATAGATGGTAATAATATAATCATCGATGCCAAGTCAGGTTACTCTGGGGCAGGAAAATCAAAAAAAACTGAAAATATATTTGCAGAAGTTAATGAAAATATAAAATCATACGGAATTGGTGATCATAGACATATAGCTGAGATTAATCAGGAACTTTCTCTAGCTAACGAAGATTCAATTAGAGTTTTTTTTGCAGCAAACTTAATACCAGTTAACAGAGGTATATTATCGAATATTTATTTAAATATTGATGCAAATAAACAGAGTGAAATACATGAATGCTTAAAAAAAGCTTTTGCAAATGAAAATTTTATATCTTTATTGCCATTAAACGAAGTTCCCTCCACGCGTGAAGTTGTAGGTTCCAATAGAGTCTCAATTGGGGTGAAAAGAGGGTACAAGGATGATTTATTGTGTATAGTATCAGTTATTGATAATCTATTAAAAGGTGCAGCTGGACAAGCGATGCAAAACTTTAATTTAATGAATGATTTTAATGAAACAACTGCTTTAACTTACAATGCCAATATTCTCTAAAAAAAGACCTATAAGTTTATCTCTGTTTGCACTTATGTTTATAATAGGTGCCTGCGCTAAAACAAATGATGGTGAACCATTTTCTTTTTATAAAACTTTTATTAATCCAGATTATATTGAGGCAGAGTTTGATGATTTTCCATTGGATAATAAATCTAATGATGAAAGTGTAGACTTAGAAAGTGTTCCTGAGAGTGAATTAGAATGAGAAATATAGGAATTGCAGGCTTTGGAACTGTAGGTCAGGCTTTCTTTAATCAAATTAGCAAGAATCACAAAAATTTTAAAGTTATTCAAATAGCTGTCAAAAATATTAAGAAAAAAAGAAAAGTAAATTTAAAAAATATTAAAGTTACATCTAAAGTTCAAGAACTTGCTACTAATCCAGATATACAAGTATTGGTAGAATGTATAGGTGGATCAAGTGGAGCAGCATATAAATTAGTAAAGACTGCATTGGAAAATAAGAAGCATATTATTACTGCTAATAAAGCTTTATTAGCAATGCATGGAAATGAATTAGTAAAATTAGCTGAAAAAAATAACGTTTCAATTAGTTATGAGGCTGCTATTGCTGGAGGCATCCCCGTAGTAAAAGCAGTAAGAGAAAATTTAAAATATAATAATATTTCTAAAATTTATGGAATCCTTAATGGAACCTGTAACTACATTCTCACTAAAATGGAAAAAGAGGGAAAAGACTTTTCATTAGTCTTGAAAGATGCACAAAAATTAGGTTTTGCTGAACTTGATCCCACTTTCGATGTCAAGGGTATTGATGCTGCTCACAAGATTACATTATTATCGAGCTTGGCATTTAATGTTCCCATTAAATTTTCTTCAACTTATATTGAGGGAGTTGATAAAGTCGAATTAGATGATTTCAGATTTGCTAAAGAATTTGGTTATAAAATTAAACTGCTAGGTGTGGCAGAAAGAAAAAAAGACTCATATGAACAAAGGGTTCATCCATGCTTAATCAAAGAAGATTCTGAAATTGCTAAAGTAGAAAATGAATTAAATGCTGTAGTAATTATTGACGACATGATTGGTAAAACAGTTTTAATTGGTCCTGGTGCAGGTGGAAAACCTACTGGCGCAGCAATTGTTGCCGACCTTATTGACCTTAACAGAGGTAACATCAATTTGCCTTTAGGCAATTCAATTTCCCAGTCAAAAAAATTAAAAAATATAGATATATTAGATAGTAGTTTTGCATATTTCTTAAAGATAGTAGTTAAGGATGAAGTTGGGGTTATGAGAAGAATTTCTGATATTTTAGCTAGAAATAAAATTTCAATTGACCAACAAAAACAGGAACATTCTAATAAACGAGGTTATGCAACTATTGTAATAATTACCCATAAAATAAAAGAAAAAATTGTTTTAAAAGCTATTAAAGAAATTAACAATATGAAGAGAATCAATAATAAGGTTAAGTTTATTAGAATTGAAGGATAAATATGAGTAACGTTGGTAAAAAATTTTCAACAGGTATATTAAAATCAGCTGAAATGGCAGCAATAGCAGCGTCCCAACTTATAGGTGGGGGTGACAAAGAGGGTGCCGACCAATTAGCTGTTGATGCTATGCGAACAGCACTTAATGAAATTGAATTTGATGGAAGAATTGTCATCGGTGAAGGTGAAAGAGATGAAGCTCCAATGCTTTATATCGGAGAAAAAGTTGGCACAGGCAAGGGTGATGCAGTGGATATTGCCCTGGATCCTTTGGAAGGAACCACAATTACTTCAAAAGGAATGCCAAATTCATTAGCAGTAATAGCGGCAGCCAATAAAGGCTCTATGTTGCATTCACCTGATACTTATATGGATAAAATCGCTATAGGCGGTGGCTACAGTGAAGACGTTATTGATTTAGATGCAAGTGTTGTAGATAATATCAAAAGTCTTGCGCAGGCAAAGAAAGTAAACCCAGCAGATATAACGGCTTGTGTATTAGAGCGTGATCGTCATGCAGAAATAATTGAGTCATTAAGAAGCATAGGCTCAAAAGTTGTTTTAATACCAGATGGTGATGTCCAAGGAGTTATGATGACTTCACAAAAAGATATAGATGTTGATATATATTTTGGAACTGGGGGAGCCCCTGAAGGAGTTTTAGCTGCTGCAGCACTTCAGTGTATAGGTGGACAAATACAAACAAGACTTGTCATTAGGAACGATGATGAAAAACAACGCGCAGAAAATCTTGGAATAAAAGATCTTAATAAGAAGTACATGATTGACGATCTTGCTAGTGGAGATATAGTTTTTGTTGCGACAGGTGTAACTGAAGGCACGATGGTTAAAGGTGTAAAAAAATCAGGAAATATATATACAGCACATTCTATAGTTTTAAGATCCGATGAGCATACTACTCAATACATTCAAACTCAGTACCCTAATATTAGTTGATGCAGGCCAATATCCTTCAAGGCTTCAACTCATATACTGATAGTAAATGGCAAGTTAAAACATTTGATGAACGACAAGCTGAATTAATCAGTCAGAAATTTGAAGTATCAAACTTAATTGCTAAGCTATTTTCGATTAGAAATATTTCTATTGATGATATTGCCAGCTATCTAAATCCAACATTAAAAGACAATATGCCAGATCCAAATATTTTAATGGACATGGAAAAAGCATGTGAAAGAATATTAGTAGCACTTAAGAATAATGAAAAAATTGCTATCTTTGGTGACTATGATGTTGATGGCTCTACCTCAACATCATGTTTAATTAAATATTTTAACTTGCTAGGTGTTGAAGTTGTTTATCATATTCCAGATAGATTTACAGAGGGTTATGGTCCAAATAAGGAAGCTTTTCAAAAATTTATAGATCAAAATATCAATATTATTTTTACACTTGATTGTGGGACCTTGGCTTATAATGAAATAAAATTTGCAAAGGATAATAATATAGATGTGATTGTTATTGATCATCACCAGCCTGAGATTAATTTACCTGAAGCCTACGCAATGATTAATCCAAATAGATTAGATGACACTACTAACTTAGGATACTTGGCTGCTGTAGGTGTTACATTTATGTTTATAGTAGGGTTAAATCGGAAACTAAGAGAAAGTAAGTGGTTTGATAATATTTTAAAAGAGCCAAATATTATTTCTCTGCTCGATATGGTTTCACTTGGTACCATTTGTGATGTAGTTCCACTAGTTGGAATAAATCGATTATTAGTACAAAAAGGTTTAGAAGTTTTTTCAAAAAAACCTAACATTGGTTTGACTGCATTAATTGATAAAGCCAATATAAATAACAAAATATCAACTTATGATTTAGGGTTTAAATTAGGTCCACGAATTAACGCAGGTGGTAGATTAGGTAAATCAAAGCATGGTACTGAATTATTAACCTGTGAAGATGAAGCTAAAGCTGCAGACATAGCTACAGAGTTAGACAATTTTAATAAAGAAAGACAAACCATAGAGGCACACATTCTTAAAACTGCTATTGATTCCTTAACTTCTGAACAAATAGATAAAAAAATTATTTTCGCTTATGGCCAAGATTGGCATGAGGGTGTTATAGGAATTATTGCGAGTCGCATAAAACAGAAGTTCAAAAAACCTTGTATTGTTTTTTCAGCAAAAAATGGAATAGCAAAAGGATCAGGCCGGTCTATTAAAGGCATTGATTTAGGTAATCTTATTATTGCTGCAACACAAAAAGGTATTGTTACTCAAGGGGGTGGCCACGCCATGGCTGCTGGACTAACTCTTGATGAAGATAAAATTTTATTACTTCAAGATTTTATAGAAGATAGATTAGACAGCAATAGTATTGCGTTAGATATAGATGATACGAATCATGCGGACTCTATTATAAATATTACTGCTGTTAACAGCGAGCTCTATGACGATATAAACAAACTTGGTCCATTTGGTTCGAATAATGAAGAGCCAAATTTTATTATTAAGAGTACAAAGATTACATTTATAAAAGAATTTGGAGATAATCATATTAGATGTGGTTTAAGTTCAGATATTGATAAGAATGTTGAAGGCATTACATTTAGAAGTAAGAATACCCCTTTAGGAGACGCGATTATGAATAATAAGGGTAAATTGGTATCACTTTATGGAAAGATTAAGGTTAATGAATGGGGTGGACGAAGAATCCCTCAATTTCATATTGAAGATATAGGTGCAGAAATTAAGTAATCATTTATTGATTTTAAATAATTTCAAATATATAAGAGTTTTTTCAGGTCCCTTCGTCTAGCGGTTAGGATATCTGGTTTTCATCCAGAAGATCACGGGTTCGAATCCCGTAGGGACCGCCACTTTAGATAGATTTTAGGCTACTAAAATTTTACTTTTTTTAAAAGTGTTTCAACAGTTCTTTTGCCACTACGATCTGCACCATGTACTGTAGCATATTGTCCAGCTGTTGCTTCTCCAGCAAAGAAAATTTTATTACCAACTGGTTTTTTTAAAATAGTTCTTAAATTAGCATCTCCAGGCTTTGCACCTGAGTAAGCTCCAAAAGTATAGGGATTATTGGTCCAGTTGGTAGCATGGGCTTTTATAAAATACTTATCAACGTTAGAACCAAGTGTTGAACGAAGTTTATTTAACACAAAATCTATTGAAGCTTCATGTCCTTCATTCTCAAGATCTTTTGCAAATCTTCCCTTTGTATTAAAGTAAGATATATTTCCTCCAAAAACTCTTAGTAAGCCATTTACAGTCTCTGGTTCTGAGTTTGAATTTTTTGTATTTGCTTTCATATATAAGTAATTATCAGGATTTATTCCATATAAGCGAAAAAATTTTGGGTCATGTTCTATAGCTATTCTGTGATAATTACTCATACTAATTTTATCAAAAGCTTCATATTTTTTCTTCGGTAATTCTGGTATAAATTTAATCCTACCACTATTTAAAACCCCCGTAGAAACTGTTACAATACAAGCTTTAGCATCAATTGTTCCATTGTTTGTTTCAACTTTCACACTTTTTCCATTCCAATTAACTTTACCAGCTATGGTGTTTAATTTTACTTGAACATCTTTTCTATAATGGGCAAGCAAGGCACCATATCCTCCCTTAACAAATCCATCACCTTCACCTCCGCTATTCCAATTTTTATAGTTATCATAAGGTGAAAAATTATCTAAATCTCTTGTTGTAATAATCTTTGCTACAGTATCAAACCATTCATCTTTTTTTAAGTTACTAGGAATAAAATCAATTAAAGGACGGTCTTCTTTAGTTTTAGATTTAATCTTTCTTATTTTATCATATAGGTCCCATATTTTTTTTTGATTATAAACTTTTTTACTCTCATCATAAATAATATCATCCTCGTAATAATCATCATAAACATTAAAACCATTGTCTTTTCCGTATTGAGCTATTTGATTGTAATAGTCATTATTCCATTCACTATGAAGATTGTGAAGCCAATGTGCGCCTTGGTCATAAGGAGCTCCAAATGTAGACATATCAGTATAACATCTTCCACCAATACGGTTCATTGCTTCTATACAAACAACAGACTTACCTTTTTTTATTAGCTCAGCTGTAGCTGATAAACCTGCTGATCCAGCACCTATTACAACAACATCAGGGTTTGACTGTGCTAAAGATATTTGTGGAAGTGCAGATAGTGCAATTCCATATGCTGAAGCTTTTAAAAATTCTCTTCTTCCAAACTTTTTAGAAAACATATTTTTATTCAATTTAAGTAATTAAAGTCAATAATTATTATGTTATGAAATTATAATAATTACTAACTTTAATTTTGAAAAACTACATTTATTGTATGTGTTTAGAAAATCAATTAAATTGAGATACTATCATTAGATCCATTTCCTTAAGGATAACTGAATCTTAAAATAATTAAATTTTTTGTTAATGTCTTATTTAGATTTTAAGAGCTTTTTCTACAGCTTTAATAAATCTTTTAGATGATGGTTTTGTTAGTGGAGTGTATCCACTAATTGCATT
>Ga0209502_10001457_pt1 | contig 21581 bp, 18 predicted proteins | sample ArcticOcean_MG_C_10_FD_187442 | JGI IMG/M metagenome (GOLD analysis project Ga0209502, IMG submission 187442) | Marine microbial communities from western Arctic Ocean - ArcticOcean_MG_CB11_90 (SPAdes) (version 2) | ecosystem: Environmental > Aquatic > Marine > Oceanic | place: Arctic Ocean... | reverse complement strand
ATTATCTTCTACAAATGCAAGTCTAGGAAGAAACTTCATATCAAGTTTTTTTGACAGTGCCCTTCTAACAAGATGTGAGAACTCCGTCAAGATACTTACTATTTTTTTGGCCTCTTTACCTCCAAGAGGTACTACGTACACTCGCGCAGATTTAAGATCAGGCGTCATTTTTACCTCTGTTACTGTCACAAGACTTGTATTTAGGGCTAAAATCTTAGCATCGTTCCTGATAAACACTTCACCTATGTTTTGTTTGATTAATTCTCCAACACGAAGTTGTCTCTGAGAATATATTGGCGATTTTTTGCCTTTTCCCATTTTTATATTTGTCTATCTATATTTTCCGACAAGTAAGCTTCGATTACATCTTTTTCTTTAAAATCAATATAATCCTTCAAACTAATTCCGCACTCTACACCATTCTTAACTTCTTTAACTTGATTCTTCTCTCTAAAAATACTTAAAATTTCCCCAGTATAAACAACTGCACCATCACGAATTAATCTAGCTTTTGCTTTGTTTGTTATTTCACCATCAGTTACTTTTGAGCCTGCAATCTTTCCTGCATCTGAAACTTTAAATACTTTTAATATCTCTGCTGTTCCAATAACTGTCTCTTTTACTTCTGGCTCTAACAAACCAGAAAGTCCTTTTTCAATAAGTTCCAATACTTCGTAAATAATATTAAAATATTTTATTTCTACATGTTGTTGTTCTGCTAATTTTTTAGCTTGATTGTTTGGTTTAACATTGAAGCCAATTAATAGAGCGTTTGATGCTTTTGCTAATGATACATCTGATTCATTAATCATACCTATGTCAGACAAAATAATATTTGCTTTCACTTCTGGATGTTCAATTTTGGTAATTGCACTTTTAAGTGCTTCACTTGATCCCTGAACATCTGATTTAATAATAATATTTAATTCTTCTTTATTATTCAGATTTTCAAATATTGATGTTTTGTCTTTAACAATTGTTTTAACATTACTAGAACCACTTTTATTAAATTCAGCAATCTCTTTTGCTTTTTCCTCATTTTCAGTGACCGCAAACTCTGCGCCGGCAAAAACTGATTCGTTCATACCTAATATTTCAATTGGCATAGAAGGAAGGGCTTCCTCCACTATTTTTCCTTCATGGTTAATCATCGCTCTAATTTTTCCATAGGTATTTCCACAAACAAAATAATCTGCTTTTTTTAATAATCCATTAGTTATAAGTATGGTTGACACGGGGCCTTTGCCTTTATCTATTTTGGATTCTATAACAACGCCGGTTGCAGATCCGCTAAAAGATGCAGATAAGTCTAATATTTCAGATTGTAATAAAATATTTTCCTTTAATTTATCTAAATTTATTTTTTGTGTAGCTGATACTTCGACAAACAAAGTATCTCCGCTGAAATCTTCAGCGATAAGTTCATATTTCATCAAATCATTTTTTATTTTAGTAATATTTTTGTCTGGTAAATCACATTTATTTATAGCGACAATAATTGGAACTTTTGCTGCTTTAGAATGTTGTATTGCTTCTATTGTTTGAGGCATTATTCCATCATTAGCTGCAACAACTAGTACAACAATGTCAGTAATTTTAGATCCTCTAGCTCGCATTTCTGTAAATGCTGCGTGGCCTGGAGTGTCGATAAAAGTTATAATTTGATTTTTCCCAGTTTTAACTTGATAGGCTCCGATATGTTGAGTTATTCCTCCATGCTCACCTGATACTACGTCAGCGTCTCTCAGGGCATCTAATAGAGAAGTTTTACCGTGATCCACGTGTCCCATAATTGTAACAACTGGTGGCCTATTTTCAATTTTTCCCGCTAATTGATTTTTCTTTTTTTTTATTTCTAAATTAGGAAAACTTTCAACAATGGGCTTATGTCCAAATTCTTTAACAATGTACTCAGCGGTATCTTTATCTATAACGTGATTTATTGTGGCCGCAACTTTCATGTTAAATAAAAATTTGATTACATCTCCTGATCTCTCTGCCATACGATTAGAAAGTTCTTGAATAGTAATCTGCTCAGGAATATTAACATCTTTAATTACTTTCTTTATATCTTTCTTGTCATCAGAGTTGTCTGTTCTTTTATCTTTTAATCTTGATCTTTTTACTGAAGCTAAACTTCTTTGTTTAATTTCTATTTCTTCAACGTTCATAGCTCTTGAGACAGTAAGTTTGAAATCTCTTTTAGCGGACAGTGGATCAAGTTTTAATTTTGTTTTTGAAGGTCCTTTTTCATCTTTTTTAACAAAGTTTTTTGTTGCCTGCTGTTCAACAAATTTTCTTACTACATTCTTTTTTATAGTGGTTGGTTTTTTAAATGTACTGGATCCTGGGTTAAGTTTGTTGTCTCTTGTAGGTCTAAAAGGAGCTTTTTTTTCTATAGAAAAAGTTTTTTTCCCATCACTAGAAAGAGATGAAAGATCAATCTTTTTAGTAACACCTGTTGAAATAGTTAAAGTTTTTTTTTTATTCTTTTCGTCTTCCATGAATATTTTATTTAAATACTATCTCTCTTGCAGCCATAATCAATTGATCGGCTTCTTCTCTTGAAAGAGAAAATTCTTCTAAATATCCCTCAATTTTGATTTTTTTTCCTTTCACTTCGTCAAAACCACCAATTAATTCATCTGAAGAAAGATCGGCAAAATCACTGAGTTTTTTAATATTTCTTTGACCAAGCAAAACCATCATTCCTTGTGTTATACCTTTTAAGTTAGCTAACGCATCCTCCATTCCTAACTCTTTTAATCTTTTGGAGATTTCTTGTTTTTCTTTAATCAAATTTTCTTTTGATCTATTAATCAGTTCGCTTGCAGTTGCTTCGTCTATACCTTCAATTTTAGTTATATCGTCTGGTACAGATTGAGATATTTCTTCTATGCTCTGCATTCCTTCAGAAACTAACAGCTGCCCAAGAGTTTCGTCTACTTCTAGACTTTTTACTAAATTTTCTGTTTTCTCTTTAAACTCTGCTTGTCTTCTTTCGGAATCTTCTTGATCTGTTAGAATATCTATTTCATAGTTAGTGAGTTTGGATGCAAGTCGAACATTTTGCCCTCTTCTACCAATCGCTTTACTTAAATTTTCTTCGGTCAGGATAACATCAATTCTTTTATTGTCTTTATCTATTAATACTTTTTGAATTTCGGCAGGTGATAACGATTCTGAAATAAGTGTAGGCAAATCTTCTGTCCATTTTATAATATCAATTTTTTCCCCGTGGAGTTCATTAACTATAGTTTGCACTCTACTTCCTCTCATGCCTACACATGCACCAACCGGGTCAATAGAACCTTCACTTGAAAATACACAAATTTTAGCTCTACTTCCAGGATCTCTAGCAACCGCTTTTATTTCTATTATTCCTTCGTAAATTTCAGGAACTTCTTGAACGAATAGTTTAGCTAAAAATTGAGGGTGTGCTCTTGACAAAAATATTTGATGTCCTTTTAGTTCTTTTTTTACTTCGTAACAATATGCTTTTACTCGATCACCTGTTTTTAAAATTTCTCTTGGAATAAGCTCGTCTTTTTTTATTACTCCCTCTGCTTTCCCTAAATCAACTATAACATTTCCATACTCTAATCTTTTGATAATTCCGCTTAAAATTTGGCCCTGTTTTTCAATAAAATCTTCATACTGTCTACTTTTTTCAGCCTCTTTAACTCTCAAACTTATAACCTGTTTTGCACTCTGAGCTGCTATTCTGCCAAAATCTATTTGTGGTAAATCTTCAAAAATTTGATCCCCAACATCTAGATCTTTATTTTTTTTGTCTATAGATTTTGCATCTGTTAAAATAATTTCTTTGCTAGAGTCTTCAACTTTTTCAACTACATCGAGAACTTTTTGAATTTTAATTTCTCCAGTTAAACGATCAATAAGAACACGTATATTGTTTTCTGTTCCAAATTTTGTGAGAGCCGCTTTTTGAATGGCACTTTCCATGGACTCTAAAACGATTTCCTTATCTATGGATTTTTCGTTAGCAACAGCTTCTACTATTCTTAACAATTCTACTTTGTCTAATCCTCTATTTAACATTTTTTCCTTTTTTAGTTTGCTCCAAAAAAAAATGGGCTTGTGCCCATTTGTAAACATCTAATTATTTAGCTCTATTTAATGAAAATTTAAGGGTTTTTCAAGGTTACTTTTTAAAGATATCAATTTTATCAGTTTTTTCCCACGAAAAACCACCAATATTATTAGGTTTTCTTCCAAAATGACCGTATGCAGAGGTCGCTTCATAAATAGGTTTGTTTAAGCCCAACAATTCCCTAATCCCTCTTGGGGAAAGATCAAAATTTTTTTCTATTTTATTTTTTATGTCCTCAGTTTTTTCCGAGTCTAAATCTGATAATTTTATATAAATGGAAAGTGGCTTGGACACACCAATAGCGTATGCTAGTTGTATTAAACATTTATTTGAAACACCCGCAGCAACAACATTTTTGGCTAAGTATCGCGAGACATAAGCAGCAGATCTATCAACTTTTGTAGGGTCTTTTCCTGAAAAGGCTCCGCCACCATGTGGAGCTGCGCCACCGTAAGTATCTACAATAATTTTTCGACCTGTTAAGCCTGTGTCTCCATCTGGTCCGCCAATTATAAACTGACCTGTGGGGTTAATGTAAACTTCTTTGTCATTTAATTCTTTTAAAAATTTTTCTGGAATAGATTTTTTAATATAAGGATAGATAATCTCTCTTACTTTTTTTTGGTTCAAATCTTTAGAGTGCTGCGTCGAAATAACAACAGAAGTTACTTTAGCGGGCTTATCATTTTCATAACAAATAGTAACCTGGCTTTTTGAATCGGGTTCTATTCCTTCTAGTAAACCATTTTTTCTGTCTTCTGCCATTAATCTTAATATTTTATGAGAGAAATGTATTGGAGCTGGCATTAGATCTTCTGTTTCATCACATGCATAACCAAACATAATACCTTGGTCTCCAGCACCCTCATCTTTATTATCTTTTGAATCAACACCCATTGCAATATCTTGTGATTGTGAATGTAAATATGATTCTACTTTTGTTTGTTCCTTCCAGCTGAAACCGTCTTGATCATACCCTATATCCTTGATGCAGTTTCTTACCTTGTGAATTAATTCATCTTTTTTAATTTCTGGAGCTCTGATTTCACCTGCTAATATAACTTTATTAGTTGTTGTTAAAGTTTCACATGCGACTCTGGCATATGGATCTTTGGATAAATATGAATCTACAACCATATCAGAGATTCTATCGCATACTTTATCTGGATGTCCCTCAGAAACAGATTCACTTGTAAATAAGTAATTATTTTTTTTCATTTTTATTAAAAATTAAACAGACAAAAACACATGTAAGTAAAAGTATAAAAAAGATCAAATCAATTCTATATTTTTTTTCAACGCTGTTTATAAATGGAACATTTAGTTCAATAACGCCTATTTCTGTTGGGTTTAAGATTTTTTTAACTATTCCTTTATTGTCAATAAAAACACTAAAGCCCTTGTTTGCTGATCTTATTAAAAAAACATTGTTCTCTAGTGATCTAAAAATTGCTTTAGCTAAATGCTGACTTGGCCCTATTGTTTCTCCAAACCAGGCGTCTTCTGTAATATTTACAATTAAATTTTTTTGTTTTTGTCCGAGACTTAATTCTGGAAATATTACTTCATAACAGATTAAAGATAACAGCTTTAACTCATTCATTATAAAAATATTTGTTTTTTTTCCTTTAGTAAAAGAGGTGTGCCCTTCTGTTATTTTTTTTAATCCTATTTTTTTTAAGATATTTTCAAAAGGTAAGAATTCACCAAAAGGTACTAGCTTAATTTTATCGTATTCAAATAAAACATCAAGTTTATTGTTAACGATAACTAGACTATTGAATACTTGGTTCTTGATTTGTCTATCATCAATTGTGTTAACGCCAAATATTATTAAATGATTGTCAGAGAATGCATTTTCGAACATGTTTTTGTATTGTTTAATCTCTTGAAAATTATAACCAGTAAAAACACCTTCAGGCCAAACAAATAAAGTTTTTTTATCTTTTGTAGGTTTACTATACCTAATTAATTTTGAAATATTTTCAACTATGTCTTCACTGGACAAATTATATTTTAGTTCAAAACTAGGAGAAATTATTTTAGTAAAAATTGAATTTTTAGACGTTAGTACCATTGTCTCTAAAGATTTATTATTTTTTTTAACTACAGTATCTCCGTAAATGTAATTGATAAAAAAAACAGTTCCTAAAAAGACAAAGGTTGTATACCCAAATTTTTTTCTAAAGATTAATAAAAGTGGTGTACAATAAATGATTATAAAAAAAAAATTTAAGGAAAAAAAACCGACAATTGGAAGAAGTTGAAGAATCTCTGGTGCCCACGACCAAGTATATGCCCATAAATTCCAAGGAAATCCCGTAAAAATTTTAGCTCTTAAAAAATCCATAAATGCAAAAGAACTTGAAAATAGCAAGATGGATGAAAAGTTATTTTTTAAGAATGGCCCTATAATTAAAATTCCTAAACCAAAAAAAACTCCGAGAAATAAAGGTAGGCCAATAAGGGAGATTGGGATTAAAAATTTAAAATTTTCATCGAATGTAAGAGAGTTTGAAATCCAGTGTGTACCCACTAGAAAAAATCCAATTCCAAACAAGTATCCAATTAGAAACATATTTAAAAGATATGGTTTCTTTCTGTATGTATTTTTAGATTTTTTTTGAACATAAGTTGTCACTAAAAATAATGCCGGTATAATCAAAAAATTAATATAGTTATGATTAAATGGTTGAAAACTGAAAACAGTTAAACTGCCTAAAATAAGTGGAAATAAAAAAACTAAAAAAAATTTACTATTAAGAAAATTAAGGATCATATTATTGAATTGACTTAATTATTTTATTTTCAAGTTTTTGCATTACAGAAAAATCTTGATTAGATCTATGACGGTAACCTAGTAAATGTGTCAGACCATGTATCCATATTATGTCAAAAGCTTTGTGGAAATTTTTTTTTTTACTTTGTTTAATAATTTCATTTAAATTAATTATTATATCACCAAGATATATGTTGTTGTCTCTTTTTCTTATTAGCTCATGTAAATGAATTTTTTCATAAAAAGGAAAAGATAAAACGTCAGTAATTTTATCCTTTTTTCTAAATTTTTTATTTAGTTTTTGAATTTCACTATTTCCAGAAAGTAATAGTGTAAAATTTAATTTATTTTTTTTAAATATGCTAATTTTTTTTTCGACTTTTTTTAGCTTATTTTTTAAGTAAACATTTGGGTTTCTAATATGTTTTATCCATGCCTTGCTGTTAATTAATACCTCAACTTTAATCATTAGCTTTTTTTTGGTATGCTTTGATTATTTTTGAAACTATAGGATGTCTCACTACATCCGTATGATCAAATTCGACTATCTTTATTTCTTTTACATTTCTTAAAATGTTTTTTGATGTTTCTAAACCAGAATGAGATTTGTTTATTAAATCAACTTGTGAAGGGTCACCATTAACTGCTAATTTTGAATTTTCACCTATCCTGGTTAAAAACATTTTTATTTGGGTTTCTGTAGCATTTTGAGCTTCATCCAAAATTGCAAAACAATTTTTTAAAGTTCTACCTCTCATAAAAGCTAAAGGTGCAATTTCAATCTCTCCAGTTTCAATTTTTTTATCAATTTTTTCAAAACCAAATAATTCATAAAGAGCGTCGTATAGCGGTCTTAAATATGGATCTACTTTTTCTTTCATGTCTCCAGGAAGAAAACCCAGTTTCTCACCTGCTTCAACAGCTGGTCTAGATAATATTACTCGTTCAATTTTTTTCTCCATGAGCATGGTGACGGCAACTGATACTGCAAGAAAACTTTTACCTGTACCAGCGGGCCCAAGAGCGATCACAATATCTTTTTCTCTTAAAGCTTTAATATAATCAGACTGTTTCTGTGATCTGGCTATGACTGATTTTCTAGGTGTTTTAATGAGCTGTGTAAATGATTCTACATTTGTATTTTTATTAGAATTTAATTTTTTATTCACAGATAAAATTATATCACTTTTTTCTATATTGTTTGTCAAAAGAAATTTGCTAATTAAAAACTTAATAGCTTGTGAAATTATTAGTAAATTATCAGGACTCCCCTTAGCTGTAATCGAGTTACCTCTAAAAAATAAAGTTGTTTTTGTTAACTTCTCTAATTGAGTTAAATTAACGTTAAACTCACCAACAATTGGTAAGATGATGTTGTTATCTAAGATTTGGATAGTAACAGTTTCTTTATCAATTTTTTTTATTGTAATTTTTTGTTCTAATTTACTTATCTGAGACATTAACTAAATTGGGTAATTTCTGTTTTATCAGTAAGTAGTTTTCCAAATAAACTATTATGATTAAAATTATTAATTTCTACGTTAAGTAGTTGGCCAGCTAAATCTTTTTTGCTTTCAACAACGATAGAATTTTGAAATTTGTCTCTTCCAAAATATTTATTTTGATCTGTCATTTTATTTTCAAATAAAACTTCTGTTGATTTATTTAAAAAATTTTTTTTACTTTGTTTGTTAATTCTTTCTAAAACTTCTTGTAATATAATCAGTCTTTTTTTTGCAACTTTTCTTTCTACGTTGCCTAATTTTGACGCTGGCGTACCAGGTCTAGCACTATAAATGAATGAGTAAGAATTTATAAATTTAGTTTTTTCTATTAAGTTTAAAGTTTGATGAAAGTCTTCGTCCGTTTCCCCGGGGTATCCAATAATAAAATCTGAAGAAAATTTAATATTTGGTTTAACAGCCTTCAGATCGCTTATGATTCTAGAGTAATCTTCTATATTGTGTTTTCGATTCATGGCTTTTAAAATTTTTGATGATCCACTTTGCACTGGTAAATGTAAAATTGGCATAAGTTTTTCACAATCTCTATGTGCTTTTATTAAATCTTTTGTAACATCTTTCGGATGGGAGGTTGTGTACCTAATCCTTTTTAACCCTTTCAAATCATTAAGCATAAATATTAAATCAGAAAGATGGTGTGTGTCGTTCTGATTTTTGTATGCATAGGCATTTACATTTTGACCTAACAAAGTAATTTCTTTTGCACCGTTAGATATTAATTGCTTTGCTTCATTGATAATTTCATTAAATGATCGTGAATATTCGGGACCCCTAGTGTATGGCACAACACAAAAATGACAAAATTTATCACAACCCTCTTGAATAGTTAAGAATGAAGATATTTTTGAATTTGAATTTTTAACTAAATTTAAACTATCAAATTTTTCCACAACTTCAAAATCAGTACTATTAATTTTAGATTTATTATTTTCTATTCTCTTTATTATATTTGGAATTTGATGATACGATTGTGGTCCTATAACAGCGTCAATATATTTTTCTCGATTAAACATTTCTTGATTCTCTGCTTGCGCTACACAACCAGTAACTAATAACATTGGTTTCGTTTTATTTCTAAATTCCTTTTTTAGTCTACCTATGTCATGATACACTTTATCTGTAGCCTTTTCTCTGATGTGACATGTATTTAAAACATAACAATCAGCTTCTGAAGGGGTATCTGTTGGAATATAACCCATTGGTTTTAGTAAATCCAAAATACGATTACTATCGTATTCATTCATCTGACAACCAAACGTTTTGATAAATATTTTTTTTAGCAAATTATTTTTTTATTTTAGAGCCATATAGCTCTAGTTTGTGGTCAACTAACTTGTAGCCTAATTTTTTCGCAACTTTAATCTGTAAAATTTCTATATCCTTATCAACAAATTCTATTATTTCGCCGCTATTTATATCTATTAGATGATCATGGTGCTCTTCGGGAGCTTCTTCGTATCTTGCTTTACCACCTTTGAAGTCGTGTTTTTCTACTATTCCAAATTCTTCAAATAATTTAACCGTTCTATATACTGTTGCGATACTAATTTTTTTATCAATTTTATTAACTCTTTTGTGTAACTCGTCTACATCAGGATGATCATTCGACTTAGACATGATTGCTGCTATTACTCTTCTTTGGTCTGTTAGTCTGACATTTTTGACTTTACATTTTTCTTCAATATTATTCATAATAATTTTATAACTTAGCTTAAATATAGTGGTTTAATCAATTTATTTTCGACAAGTTTATTTGTTATTAATAAATCAATATTTTTAAGGTTAAATTTAGCAATTTTTATTCTTTCAGGCTTTATATTTTTAATTATTTCGTCATTTTTAATCTCATCTGGAACAATAAATAAAGGTTTTACTTCTTTGAGTTTATTCAAATCAATTTTTTTAGGAGAAGTAAAACTATAATTTTCCCTAAAAGTTCCTCTACAATAATAATAAAAATTATTAGTTTTTTCTATTGAAACTATTTCTTGTTTTTTCGATAGGTATGGAGAAGCGTTAAGTAAAAAGTTATTGTAACTATAGGTATTTGTGTTCTTAACTATTTGTATGCCTTTTACAACAGATAGAGATATTCTAATACCAGAAAAACTACCTGGCCCAGAATTTATAAAAATTGAAAAATTGTCATCAAGCTTAATTTTATACTTGTTAACAAAATTAAGGATATCTAAAGCTAATATTTCATTTTTAATAAGATTAGTTTGTAATTTTTTTATAAAAAACTTATTATTTACCTTTAATGCAATAGAATCATTTTTACCTGTGCAATCAATTATTAAAAAATCTTTAATCATTTTTTTATTCTTTATATCTTCACCTGAAGAATCTTTATCCATGTCTGATAATATAGAAGATAAAGGCATTATTGTCCTTATGTATCATCGATTTGAAGAAAATAAATATCCATCTACAAATACAAAGATAGTAAATTTCATAAAACAAATTAATTTAATAAAAAAAAATGGCTTTAGTTTTGTCAATGCAAATAATTTTGAAAAAAGTCTTTTAAATACCAAAAACAACAAAAAAATTTTATTGACTATAGATGATGCATTTAAGTCTTTTTATGATCAAGCCTGGCCTGTACTTAAAAAAGATAAAATTCCTTTTTTACTATTTGTAAGCACACGTGAAGTTGGCTCCAATGGATATATGACTTGGAATCAAATTCGAGAAATTTCAAAAGAAAAATTTGTTCACATAGGAAACCATAGCCACTCACACGAATATTTAGTTGATAAGACTGACAATGAAATTAGGAATGATATAAATTTAGCTATCTCAGATTTTGAAAAAAATTTAAAATATAATTCTCCTTTTTTTTCTTATCCATTTGGCGAATATAGTAATAGTTATAAAAATATTATTAAAAATTTCGGATTCAAGTATGCGTTCGGTCAACATTCAGGAGTAGTTGATGAAACTAAAGATTTTTATGAACTTCCTAGATTTTCTATTAATGAAAAATATGGTGAATTAAAAAGATTCAAATTAATTCTTAAAACTATTCCTTTAAAGTTTAAATCAATTACCCCATCAGAAAAATACATTAACAATTCCACGAATCCCCCAACGGTTATTATTGAGTTCTTTGAAGATATACAAAATATAAAATTATTAAACTGTTATTCTAATGAACTTAATTCATGGAGAAAATCTGAGATTGAATATTTAAATAATTTTAAAATTAAAATTAAACTAATAGGTAAATTTACTTCAGAAAGAGGAAGAGTTAATTGCTCCTTGAGAGAACCCGATGGATCATGGCGCTGGCTTGGTATGCAATTTGTAGTAGCCGAACTTTAAGTTAAAGTTTTAATTGATTACTCTGTTTGAAATCATCTATTATTACAGTTTCTAATTCCTCCAGATCATTTTGTTTAATAATCTGTGCTAATATTTTAGTATATTGCTTACCAGTTTGAGCATAATTTTCTAGCTCATGGATCAATTCTAAACCTGTTAATTTTTTATTTTGTTTTCTTAATTCAGCTCTTTTTAGTCTAAAGTTTTTATAGCCCCGATGTGTATTTAAGTTAGTGATATAAGCTTTTACTGATGCTCTTAATAACGGAAACTTAAGAATTTTATGATTTTGGTCTTTAGTTTTTTCGAGTGGTTCAATACCGTCACCATTCCATGTCCATTGACCGTATATTGCATTTCCTTCCAAAGCAAATCTTGAAGTTCCCCAACCACTTTCTTTTGCTGCTTGAGCTAGCGCAATAGACGTTGGTATAATGTCAACCTTTTCAATTAACTGATTAATATTTTTATCTGAAACCTTGTACGCTTTATATTTTTTGTTTAACCATTTCTTTTTTTTTTCTGACTCATTCTCTTTTAATATTTTTAACAAATATTGCCTATCTTCTTTGATTTTTTCATTCTCTGCAACGACAAGAGGTAATAAAATTTGTAAAAAAGTTTCTTTTTTTGTCTTAACACTTTTAATGGTGTCTAGATCTTTAGGCAATCTTGTAAAATATATTGGTTTTACTTTTTTTTTATTTCTTACATAATCAAGGTCGTATTCTAGATCTTCAAATAAATTTAATACAGTTTGCGTGTTTAAATTATAATCATTGTCTGCAAGTGAGGAATTTTCATCATTTTGTAACTTTGCTAAATTTTTAGTATCTTCTTTTTTACTATTGTTTGGATTTTTTGCAGTTTTATTTTTTTTTATCTTTTCGTCAATTACTTTCTTATCAGACTTAATTTCTAGTGATATTTTTAAAGAATCCACATTGGTAATAAGACTTTTTATATAAAAACCAGAAAAAATTAATGTCACAACAAGTGACGCGTACATCCCTTTGGAAAGCAAATTTTTTATAATTTTTTCTTTTAGCTTAAAATTATAAATATCATTTAAAAAGTCTATTATTGTTTTAGATAAGACTTTAAAAAAATTAACTATATTATTTATTATTGCTCCAGATAAGACTTTAAAAAAATTAACTATATTATTTATTATTGCTCCAGATAAGACTTTAAAAAAATTAACAAAATTAATAATTGTAAATTTAAAATAACTCTCTATCCCATTATATATTTTTCTTAGGTGTTTATTTACATTAAACATTATAAATAATTTTTTTATTAATGCTTCGTAAAAAAAATTTAAAGATGTACTTATTTTACGTGTTATGGATAATTTTTTTATTAATGCTTGGTAGAAAGGTCTAAAGACCTCGTTTATAAGCTTATGAGAAACGTATCCTCTTCTTGAGGGTATCGGTACGCTATTTTTTAAAAGTAAAATTTCTATATCATAAGTAGTTAGTTTTAAATTCTTATCGAAAACTCTATCAATTTTATAAATTCTTGCTAATTCTATTAATTTTTGTCTATAGCTTACAACATTTGCCATTTTATATGGCCTCTACAGATTTTACTTCTTCCACATAATGACAGAGTAAATTTTGAACTCCTTGTTTTAATGTCATAAGTGAGCTCGGACAACCGGAACAGCTCCCCTGTAATTCAACGTGTACGACGCCATCTTTAAAGGATTTAAATTTAATGTCACCACCATCTTTTGCTACTGCTGGTCTTACTTTTTCATCTAAAACTTTTACTATTCTGTCTTCTACTTCCCCTAAATTCAATTCGACATTATCTATATCTTTTTTTTTAATCAATATTGGCTTGTCATTCTTTTCAAAATAATCATTCATATGGGAAATAACCGTTGGTTTTAATATATCCCAAGAAATTTCTTTACTCTTTTTTACCGATAAAAAATTATCTGCTAATAATACGAGTTCTACGCCCTTCAAAGTAAGTAAATTTTTTACAAACTGATTTTCAATTTCGTTAATATCTTTTTTTTGAAATTCTTCAGTTCCTGCTGAGGAAACTATTCTTTCAGACAAAAATTTTAATGAATCGGGATTCGGTGTAGGTTCTGTTATAATCATATAGTTTTTATATCATCTTTAACTAAAAAAAGCCCACTGCATTTCTTATCTCTTTGAGGTTGTACTCAGCTATATTTCTGGCTTTTTCTGTGCCTTCTTTAAGAACTTTTTCTAAATATCCTTTATCATTTAATAACTCTCTCATTTTTTTTCCAACAGGACAAATAGTCTCGACTAAAACTTCTGATAATTTGTTTTTTAAGTACGAATATTCCTTTCCTTTTAGTTCGTTTAAGGATTGTTCTAAAGAATTGTCAGTTAAATCAGAATATATATTTATCAAATTAAGAGCTTCAGGTTTATTTTCTAAATTTTTTAAATCATCCGGTATTGAAGATGAGTCTGATTTGGCTTTTTTAATTTTTTTTATAATGTCATCTGCTGAATCTTTTAAATTGATTCTAGAGTATTCCGACTCATCTGATTTACTCATTTTTTTGGTGCCATCTCTTAAACTCATAACTCTTGATATATTTTTCTGTATCAATGGCTCGGGTAGTGGAAATATGTCTTTTTTAAAATCCTTATTAAATTTTTGAGCAACGTCTCTACAAAGTTCTAAATGTTGCTTTTGATCTGCTCCTACTGGAACATGCGTAGCTTTGTATAAAAGAATATCTGCCGCCATTAAGTTTGGGTAAATATAAAGACCCACACTTGCTTTTTCTTTATCTTTGCCAGCCTTGTCTTTGAACTGAGTCATTCTGTTCAACCAGCCAATACGAGAAACACAATTTAGAATCCAAGCAAGTTCTGCGTGTCCACTTACAGATGATTGATTAAAAATAATACTTTTTTTGCTATCAAGGCCAGTGGCAAGAAAACCCGCTGTAGTTTCTAAAATATTATTTCGTAGTTCTTTAGGATCTTGAAAAGTAGTAATAGCATGAAGATCAACAACACAATAAATACATTCTATTTGTTCTTGTAAGGATACAAAATTTTTTAACGCACCAAGATAATTACCAAGGTGTAAATTACCTGTTGGTTGAACCCCTGAAAAAACTAATTTTTTTTTATCCATTGCTTAATTTGTTTTAAAATTTTCTATTTTAAAAACTCCTAATAAACGAGCTGATAACAAATATATCGTAGCTACTAAACCTATAATCATTATAAGATAAAATGCCTTATAATAATTAGTATAAATAAGCTTATCCTCAAAAAAATTAATTAAAAAATAAAGAAGTATGCTCATTATGACTACGGAAATAATTGTTTTGATAAAGTTAATAACAAGTTCAGAACTAGTGTTTAAATATTTAAGTTTTAGCAATAAAATTGAATAAATTATTACAGCGCACCATGTTGCTATAGATGTGGCAATCGGAATAATGATAAATCCTAACTCTTTAAAAAAAACAACAGATATTAAGATATTTAAGAGAACGCTAAAAATTGAAATATAAAAAGGAATTTTAGTATTGTCTCTCGCAAAAAAAAGATTGGAGAGAACTTTAATTAAAGCAAACGCGGGTATTCCATATCCAAAGTATTTTAATGCTTGTGCAGTTAAGTTAACATCTATTTCTAAAAATGATCCATACCCAAATAATGCGCTGGTGATTTGTTGTGAGGCGATAATTAAACCTAAACATGCTGGTACAGATAAAATTAAACACAGTTCAATAGATTTGTTTTGTATATTCATTGCCTCAGAAATGTTTCCTGCTTTTATTTTTTTTGATAACTCCGGAAGTGCCACTGTACCGATTGCAATTCCAGCAATAGCTAAATTAATTTGATAAATTCTATCCGCATAATACAGGTACGAGACAGCTCCAGCTTCAAAGGATGCAATAATTGTTCCTACTAAAATATTAATTTGTGTGACACCTGATGAAAATATACTGGGTAATAGTTTTTTTAAAAAAAACCTAATTTTTGAATTAATTTTCATTTTAAAATGAATAGATGGTTTATAATAATACTTGGTAACAAATATTAAAAAAATTAACTGAAAAACACCAGCTAAAGTGACTGCGTAGGATAAATTTAACTCAAAATTAAGTTTAAAAAAGTAGGTGATAACTAAGCTTAAAATTAAGAAAATATTTAATATAATTGGTGCTGCTGCGGCTGCAGCAAACTTATTATTAGAGTTTAATATTCCTGCAAAGAAAGAAGACAAACTTACAAAAAATAAAAACGGGAAAGTAATTCTTGTCAACTCTACTGCTAGGTTAAATTTGTCTATCTCCTTGTAAAAGCCTGGAGCAATTAAATAAACAATTGCTGGGGTAAAAATTTCTACTAGAAAAACAATTCCTAATAAAACTATTATCAATAAATTTAATACATCGTCTGCAAATTTCTTTCCTTCTATTTTGCCAATTGAACTTTCCTCTACATAACTTGGGATGAAAGCTGCGTTAAAAACTCCTTCGGAAAAAAGTCTTCTAAAAGTATTTGGGAGTCTAAAAGCTACAAAAAAAGCATCTGCATAAATAGAAGCACCTAAAAAAATCGCTATTAATATATCTCTGACATATCCAAGCAATCTACTAATCAGAGTATAAAAACTAAAAACAGAAGTTGAAGATAATAAGTTCATATATTTTACTATTAAAAAATTAAATTATTGATGATTTTACCTATTTTATATTACATACTGAATTTTAATGACAAAAAAATCTAAAATTGACCATTACACGGATAAAGAAGCATTAGACTTTCATGCACAGGGTAAGTCGGGTAAAATTGAGATAAATTCATCAAAACCTTTGGTAACTAAAAGAGATTTATCTCTAGCCTATTCTCCAGGTGTCGCGATTCCAGTTAAGAAAATAGCAGAAAATCCAGAAACTGCATATGACTATACAAGTAAAGGAAATTTAGTTGCTGTAATCAGTAATGGATCTGCAATCCTAGGCCTTGGAAATCTTGGCGCTCTAGCATCTAAACCGGTGATGGAAGGAAAATCTGTTTTGTTTAAAAGATTTGCGGATATAGACTCGATTGACATAGAAGTTGATAGTTCTGATGCAGATGAAATCGTTAATACTATTAAAAATATTGGTAATACTTTTGGTGGGATTAATTTAGAGGATATTGCAGCGCCTGACTGTTTTATCATTGAACAAAGATTAAAAGAACTTCTAGATATTCCTGTTTTTCATGATGATCAGCACGGTACTGCAATAATTACAACGGCTGCTCTTATTAATGCCTTAGATATTTCTAATAAAAAAATTGACAACGTAAGAGTTGTTGTAAATGGAGCAGGTGCTTCTGCAATTGCATGTACAAATTTATTTAAACTTTCTGGTGTAAAAAATGAGAATGTAATTATGTGCGACAGATCAGGTATAATTTATAAAGGTAGAAAAAATGTTGATCAATTTAAATCAGCGCACGCTAATGAAACAAAATTAAGGACACTTGCTGAAGCTATTAATGGAGCTGATGTTTTTTTAGGTTTGTCAGCTAAAGACATGCTTACAAAAGATATGGTAAAATCAATGGCAAAAAATCCTATTATTTTTGCGTGTGCAAATCCTGATCCAGAAATAAAACCTGAACTAGTAGAAGAAGTAAGATCGGATGCCATTGTAGCAACAGGAAGATCTGATTATCCAAATCAAGTTAATAACCTTATTGGTTTTCCTTATATTTTTAGAGGAGCACTTGATGTTAGAGCAAAAGAAATTAACGAAGAGATGAAAGTAGCTGCAGCAGAAGCAATTGCGCAATTAGCAAGAGAAGAAGTACCCGATGAAGTAATAGCAGCATACGGTGGTGAGAGACCAAGATATGGAAGAGAATATATTATTCCATCAACTTTTGATCCACGATTAATTAGCGTTATACCTGCTGCAGTAGCCGCAGCCGCTATGAAATCTGGTGTTGCTAGAATTAATATTAATGATTTAGAAAAATATAAAGAAGATTTATCTAGAAGACTTGATCCTTCAATGAATATTATGCAAGGTATTAATGCTCAAATAAAAAAATCACAAAAAAGAGTTGTTTTTGCTGAAGGAGAAGATCCTAGTATTCTGAAAGCTGCTGTCGCATTTAAAAATAGTAAGTTAGGAATACCAATTTTAATTGGAAAAGAAGAGAAGGTAAAAGAACAGTTAAAAAACATAGGATTAGATGAAAATTTTAAAATAGAAATTGTAAGCTCGAAAAATACTGCACAGAGAGAAAAATATACGAAACACTTATACAAAAAACTTCAAAGAAACGGCATGTTAGAGAGAGAATGCGATCATCTTGTGAGAAATGATAGAGTTACTTGGGGTTCGTGCATGGTTGCTTGTGGAGATGCAGATGCAATGGTTACGGGAGGTACAAGGCATCACGCCGCCACAATAGAGAAATTGAATAAAGTGGTGGACTCTAGACCAGGAGAAATAATTTTTGGACTTACTATGTTAGTCTCAAAAGGCAGAACAGTATTTGTAGCCGACACAAATGTTCATGACAATCCAACAGCAGAACAACTTGTTAAAATAGCTATTTCAAGTACAAGAGTTGCAAGATTATTTGGGTTTGAGCCTAAGGTAGCTTTTCTATCTCACTCAACTTTTGGTAAGCCAGCAACGGTAAGAACTAAACACGTTAGAGAAGCTATTGAATTAATAAAAACAAAAAAAGTAGATTTTGAATATGATGGAGAAATGCAACCTGATGTCGCTTTAGACCCAGAATATAAAGCTTCATATCCTTTCTCCAAGATTGTTGGTAATGCAAATATTCTAATAATGCCCGCTCTACACAGTGCCTCGATATCTGTTAAATTAATGAAAACTTTTGGTGGCGCTAAACTAATTGGTCCGTTATTAATCGGTTTAGGTCTTCCAATTGAAATTGCTCCTTTAAGATCGTCCTCATCAGATATTTTAAACCTTGCTTCTATTGCTGCCTATTCATCAGAAGTAATTGATTATAAAAATTAAATTTTATTTCTACTCAGCTCAGATACTAAATAAATTGTTGGTATGACTTCGTTAACATCATATATCTTGTTTGCTTCGGCTATAACCTCTTTTTTCTCCTCTTCGTTCATGGCAATACCAAAAATATAAACTTTTTTGTTAATTGTTTCTAAAGTGTAATTCCCTGATTTTGTTACTTTGTTAAAAATTAAACCAGCGCGTAATTGTGACGTGATTAATATATCTTTAGCTGTACTCTTAAAGTTAGATTGACCTTTGATAGTTATAGCATTTTTAACTGATCTTACGCCCTTAGTTTCCCATGCTAATTTTGTTATTTTAATTTTTTCTTCTGGTTCGTCAACCCTTCCAGTCAAAAATATTTGTCCATCTAAAATTTCAACTTGTATTGTTAAAAAATATTTTTTCTCAGTCAATGTAAGTCTTGCGACTAAGTTTTTTTGCATAATAATATCATCGATTTGCATGCCAACAGTTCTTGGATCGAACCCAATGCTAACGCCTTTACCAAAAGTAGAAAAACTAGGTTTTCCACAACTTGTTATTAATAAAAGTAAAAATATAAAACTAATTATTTTTTTCATTATTTTGAATTTTTAGACAAATTTCATACACTTTTTTTTTTGAAATTTTTTCTTTTTTTGATATTAACTCTACTACATCTTTTAAACTATACTTTTTAAGATATGTAATTGCTTGAATTTCAATATCTTCGTCTGGCACTAAATCACTATTATGATAAATTTTTGAAATTACAATAGTTAATTCTCCTTTTAATTCTGATTTAAAAAGTTTTATAGCTTTAACTGAGTCTCTATAAAAGGTTTCGTGCATCTTTGTAATTTCTCTGGCTATAAAAATATCTCTGCCAGAAAAAAAAGCTTTGAAAAACTTTAAATAAAAATTTATTTTTATTCCAGGTATAAAAAATACTAAAGAAAAATCTAAATTTTTAAGACTATTTAAAACTTTTATAAGATCATTTTCTGTTTTTGGTAAAAAACCAAAAAAAAGAAACTTGTCATTAAAGCCTGATATACTGGCTGCGGCTGTAATTGAGGATGGTCCCGGTACAGGGAAAATTTTAATTTTTTTTTCTACACAAGCTTTAATCAACAAAAATCCAGGATCTGAGAGTATAGGCGTACCAGCATCAGAAATTAAAGACAAAATTTTGCCCTCATTTAAATATCTTATAACTTTTGGTATCTCTTTTTGTTCATTAAACTTGTGATAAGGCACTAATTTTTTTTTTATCTTATAGTAATTTAATAACTTTAAGGATCTGCGCGTATCTTCACATAATATTATGTCTGATTTTTTTAATACTTCCAGGGACCTTAATGTTATATCATCTAAATTCCCTATGGGTGTTGATACAATGTATAATCCTGGTTCAAATGTGTTCATAAAAAAAATTAAAATACTTCTTATATTTTTATCTTATATGCTCGCATTATTTAACTTTAATTTAGTAGCGGACGAACATAATGAAAAGCTTAGGATTGGTTTATTAGCTCCCTTTTCGGGTCAATATAAAGATTTGGGTGAATCTTTGTTGTTGTCAACTCAACTTGCGCTTGATGAAATAGATGATGAAAATATTGTTATTATACCTAGAGATAGTGGTACTAACGATAAAGATAAATTAAATTCAGCAATTAAAGAAATAATAAGTAACGGAGCTAAAATAATTATAGGGCCTATGTCCTCTACATTCTCTAAAGAACTTGAAAAATATAGAGATACAATTTTTATTTCACTATCCAACAAAGAACCTAAAATAACTAATAATGTAATTAATATAGGCATAAGTCTCGAATCACAACTTAAGGCCATAGAACTTTTTTTAATTGCTCAAGAGAGAAAAAAAACTTTAGTTTTATATCCTAAGGGTGAATATGAAAAATTTATAGATAAAAAAATTAAACTACTTAATTTAAAAAACATTAAAGTATTTAGATATAATCCTGACCCGAGGATTCTTACTGGTGAAATAGAAAAATTGACAAACTACAGTCAAAGAAAGGAAAAACTAAAAACTAAAAAAAATATTTTAAAAAAAAGGGATGATGAGCAGTCAAAAAAGGAATTGAAAATTCTTGATCAGCTTTATACATTGGGTGCTGTTAATTTTGATTCTATCATAATCATAGATTTTGGTAATAGTTTAAAAAGTGTTCTTGCTTCTTTGGTCTTTTCTGATGTTGATGATAAGCTTGTTACGTTTGTAACTGTAAATCAATGGTTTGATGAAAGTATATTTCGTGAAAATTCAGTCAATAATTTATATTTTCCTTCGATCGATATGAAGCAGTTTAAAAAATATAATAAAAATTATTACAAAACATTTTCTATAAGACCAGATGAAATTACAATTTTATCCTATGACGCACTAGGTTTAATTTATTATGTTTGGAAAAAGAATAATGGCATCAATTCAATTAATGATTTTTTTATTAAAGAAAAAATTAAAGGAAAAATTGGTACTTTTCAGTTTAAGAATAACAAAGTGTCACAAGAATTAAAAATTTATAAAACTGAAAAAAATAAGTTTAGAGAATATTAATTTTTTTTTTTAATTTTTTGAAAGCTTTATATCGATGATCCATAAGCATTTTTTCTTTCTTGCCCATTTGACCAAAAGTTAAATTGCGTCCCGTAGGAATAAAAATAGGATCATAACCAAATCCTTTTTTTCCCAACATCTTGTATGAAATATTGCCGTATATTTTCCCAGTCGTTGTAATTTTTTTTTTTGAAGTAAGGTAAAGCGTTAGACAACATATAAATGTTGCTTTTGTATTTTTTTTT
>Ga0209502_10001456_pt1 | contig 21588 bp, 24 predicted proteins | sample ArcticOcean_MG_C_10_FD_187442 | JGI IMG/M metagenome (GOLD analysis project Ga0209502, IMG submission 187442) | Marine microbial communities from western Arctic Ocean - ArcticOcean_MG_CB11_90 (SPAdes) (version 2) | ecosystem: Environmental > Aquatic > Marine > Oceanic | place: Arctic Ocean... | reverse complement strand
AAAAGTGTTTCAATACATGGCAAAAATAGCCTCAGAATTGGAGTATGAGTTAGTAATGGTTACAAATCAAGATGGTTTGGGTACAGATAGTTTTCCTGAAGCTACTTTTTGGCCGGCACAAAACAAAATACTTTCAGCTTTTCAAAAAGAAGGTGTTGTTTTCTCTAAAGTTTACATAGATAAAAGCTTTCCTCATGAGAATGCGGAAACTAGAAAACCAAGAACCGGTTTATTAACCAAGTATTTTTCAGAGGAATATGATTTGGAGAATTCTTTTGTTTTGGGTGATAGAATTACAGACATGGAATTGGCAAAAAACTTAGGTGCTAAAGGTATTTATTTGTCTGAAAATGCAGAATTAGGTGCGAATGAAATAGAAACGTCTAAACAAAAAATATTAGATTGTATCTCACTTACAAGCACAGATTGGTCAGAAATTTATAATTTTCTTAAATTAAAAGACAGAGTTGTAGAAATTACTAGAAATACCAACGAGACTAAAATTTATATCAAATTAAATCTGGATGGCTCTGGTAAAAATGATATTAATACAGGGTTGTCGTTTTTCGATCATATGTTAGATCAAATCGGTAGACATGGTAATATGGATTTAACGATTAAAGTTGATGGCGATTTAGAAGTTGACGAACACCATACTATAGAAGACACTATGATTGCTTTCGGAGAGTTGTTTAACAAAGCATTGGGCTCTAAATTAGGAATTGAAAGATATGGGTTTTGCCTACCAATGGATGACTGTTTGGCGCAAGTTGCTGTAGATTTTGGTGGTAGAAATTGGCTAGAATGGGAAGCTGATTTTAAAAGAGAGAAAATTGGAGACATGCCAACAGAAATGTTCTTTCATTTGTTTAAATCTTTTACAGATGGTGCAAAATGTAATTTAAATATTAAGGCAGAAGGTACTAACGAGCATCACAAAATTGAAGGAATTTTTAAAGCATTTGCAAAAGCAATGAAAATGGCGGTAAAAAGAGATGCTAACAAGATGTTTTTACCTTCAACAAAGGGAATGTTATAAAATAGTATTTAGATATTAGCCATTTGCTAGTTGATAAAAGTGAAAGAATGAAATTAATAATTATAGATTACGGAGCAGGAAATATTAAAAGCATTCAGTTTGCCTTTAAACGTTTAGGTGTAGACGCTATTTTATCAAATAATATTGATGAGATAAAAACTGCAGATAAAGTGATTTTTCCTGGAGTTGGTGAAGCCAGTTCTGCAATGAAAATGTTACAAGAAAGTGGTTTAGATAAAATAATTCCAACTCTAAAACAACCTGTTCTCGGTATTTGTTTGGGTATGCAATTAATGTGTACCTTTTCTGAAGAAGGAAAGACAAAAGGTTTAGGAATTTTTGATGTTGAGATAAAACGTTTTTCAAATGCTGTAAAAGTGCCTCAAATGGGTTGGAATACAGTTTCTAATTTAAAGTCTGATTTGTTTACAGGGGTTAAAGAAAAAGAATTTATGTATTTAGTACATAGTTTTTATGCTGAAAACTGCAAAGAAAGCATTGCAACTACAACTTACGGAACTGCTTATGCAGCGGCATTGCAGAAAGATAATTTTTATGGTGTGCAGTTTCATCCAGAGAAAAGTAGTTTAGCTGGCGAGCAATTATTAAAGAATTTTTTAGCACTAAAAACCAATAACTAAAAACTTAAAACTATTTTGAGAATCATACCAGCCATAGACATTATAGACGGAAAATGTGTCCGTTTAACAAAAGGTGATTATAATACCAAAAAAATATACAATGAAAACCCGCTAGAAGTAGCCAAAGAATTTGAGGCTGCAGGTATCGAGTTTTTGCATGTAGTAGATTTAGATGGCGCAAAGGCTAGCCAGATTATCAACTATAAAGTTTTAGAACAGATTGCTTCAAAAACTAATTTAAAAATAGATTTTGGTGGTGGTTTAAAATCTAATAAAGATTTAGAAATTGCCTTTAACTCTGGTGCAAATCAGATTACAGGAGGAAGTATTGCTGTGAAAAATAGTGATATATTCGAAAGCTGGATTGAAAAATATGGAGCACAAAAAATTATTTTAGGAGCTGATTTTTATCCAGATAGTGCTGGAGGAAAAATTGCTACAAATGGCTGGCAAGAAGAAAGTACTTTAGAATTGATTCCTTTTATTAAAGGATATCAAAATAAAGGAATTCAGTATGTAATCTGTACAGATATTTCTAAAGATGGCATGTTGCAAGGCCCAAGTTTTGAGGTTTATAAGGAAATTATAACCGTAGTTAAAAACGTAAAACTTATTGCTTCTGGAGGAATTTCAACCTTTGATGAATTGCCAAGGCTAGCAGAAAATGGATGCGAAGGTGTAATTATCGGAAAAGCTATATACGAGAAAAAGATTAGTTTAAAACAATTGGAACAATATATACTTAATAATTAGCCATGTATTTTTAGCAGTTAGTAATGTACAAACGGCGAAAAAATAAAAGCGAAAAGCTATTCGAATGTTAACAAAAAGAATAATACCTTGTTTAGATATTAAAAATGGTCGTACTGTAAAAGGTGTGAATTTCGTTAATTTAATTGATGCAGGAGATCCAGTAATCTTAGCAAAACAATATGCGGAATTAGGCGCAGATGAATTGGTGTTTCTAGATATTTCGGCTACTTTAGAAGGTAGAAAAACGATGTTAGAAATGGTTTTAAAGGTCGCAGAACAAGTAAATATTCCATTTACAGTTGGTGGCGGAATTTCTTCGGTTTCAGATGTAGCATTATTATTAAAATCTGGAGCAGATAAAGTTTCGATAAATTCATCAGCAATAAAAAGACCTGAATTGGTAAATGAGCTGGCAGAGAAATTCGGAAATCAATGTGTGGTTATTGCAATTGATGCGAAGCAAATTGATGGAGAATGGATTGTGCATTTAGCAGGAGGGACCATACCAACAAATTTAAATTTATTTGATTGGGCAAAAGAAGTAGAGATCCGTGGAGCAGGAGAAATACTGTTTACTTCAATGAATAATGATGGTACAAAAGCTGGCTTTGCAAATGAAGCTTTAGCAAAATTATCTACGGAATTAAATATTCCCATTATTGCTTCTGGTGGTGCAGGAACGATGCAGCATTTTGTGGATACTTTTAAAATAGGTAAGTCAGATGCCGCATTGGCAGCAAGTGTCTTTCACTTTGGTGAAATTGCTATTTTAGATTTAAAACAAGCGTTAGAACAACATAATATCCCTGTTAGAATTTAGTGCTTAGAGAATAGATAATGAAAGAGTTACAGATTAAGGCATTCGAAGATAAATATCATCAACAGTTTAGAGAAATTTCTTTAGATTGGCTGCAATCTAGTGGTTTGTATGAAAAAGCAGACGATGATTTATTAGACAATCCCCAAAAGTATTTAGAGAATGGAAGTTTTATTTTTTTAGCACATTATAATAATGAAATTGTTGGAACAGTAACTTTAAGTCCATTAGAAAACAATACTTTTGAAATAATGAAATTAGGAGTAATTGATGCATATAAAAGATTGGGAATTGGTAGAAAACTAATGCAAATTTGTATTGATATATGCCAGAAAAAAGATGTCAAATTAATTACTTTAGATACCAGTAGTAAATTAGTAAATGCCATAAATCTCTATGAAAAATTGGGGTTTGTACATGCAGAGATAACAACTTCTTATTACGAATCTGCAGATGTAAAAATGGAATTAAAATTAAGACAATGAAAATAGATTTTAATAAAAATAAAGACGGTTTAGTGCCTGCAATTATTCAAGACGCAACAACAAAGAATGTGTTAATGTTGGGGTATATGAATGAAGAAGCATTTCATAAAACAAAAGATACTAAATTAGTTACTTTCTTTTCTAGAACTAAAAATCGTTTATGGACGAAAGGTGAAGAGAGCGGTAATGTACTGCATTTAGTAGATATTAAATTAGACTGTGACAATGATTCTTTGTTGCTTCAAGTAACTCCTAAAGGTCCTACATGTCACAAAGGTTCAGATACTTGTTGGAACGAGGAAAATAACCAGAAATACGGTTTCTTTTCTACTTTGGAAGATACTATTTCAGAAAGAATTGCAAATAAAGATACTGAGAAATCTTATGTAGCTTCTTTGTTTGCTAAAGGAATCAATAAAGTGGCTCAGAAAGTAGGTGAGGAGGCCGTAGAAGTTGTCATTGAGGCAATGGATGACAACGACTCTCTATTCTTGTATGAGTCTGGAGATTTGTTGTTTCATTATTTAATGCTATTACAAGCCAAAGGTTTCACCTTAAAAGATATTGAAGCTGAATTAAAAAACAGACAGAAATAGTATTCTCTAATCTACAAAATTTTTGTTCTTTGAAAATTAATAATTCTAAATTACTTGTTGTCCTTGCGTTTTTTGCAATTTATGTAATTTGGGGCTCTACCTATTTATTTAATAAAATTGCAGTTACAGAATTGCCACCTTTTTTTTTAGCATCTATCCGTTTTATTTCAGCTGGTGTTTTAATAATGATTATTGCAAAGTGTTTGAAATTTAAAATAGCCATTACAAAAAAACAATTCTTAAATACATTAATTGCTGGATTTTTATTTTTAGTTTATGGAAATGGGGTCTTTGTTTGGGCATTAAGATATGTAGATAGTGGTTTTGCTGCATTATTAGCTGCTACACAACCCTTGTTTGTATTATTCTTAATGCGTTTGATAGATCGAAAATCCATGCAAAAGAAATCTATTATTGGTGTTTTGCTAGGTTTACTTGGTATGTATTTATTGGTAAGTCAAAAAAATATTGCAACCTCAGAAGGCAGTGCTTTAGGTATTTTTATGATTTTTACTTGTGTTTTAAGTTGGAGTTATGGGAGTGTATTTGTATCAAAAGCAGATTTACCAAAAAACTTTTTTGTGAGCACTGGTTACCAAATGTTAACTGCTGGAACCTTACTGTTTTTTGGAAGTTTACTTTTTAAAGAAACGTGGGTATCTCCATTAGATTGGAGCGAAGATGTAAAACTGTCGATGGCATTTTTAATTTTTTTCGGCGGAATTGTAGCATTTACCTCCTTTAACTATTTATTAAAAAATGTATCTACAGAAAAAGTAGCCACATCTGCATATATAAATCCAATTATAGCAATGCTTTTAGGGTGGTATGTTTTAGATGAACGTTTGTCATTACAATCCATTATAGCTTCAGCCGTGCTATTAACTGGGGTATATTTTATAAACTCTAGGAAGCGAAGATGATTGTAATAGTAATGTAAAGTTTTTTTAACACGTGCTAGTTAAAAGTTCTTTTTAATTCTAGCTAAGTCGCGTTTATTGTCTCTGTCTTTTATAACTTCACGCTTGTCATGCGTTTGTTTTCCCTTTGCTAGCGCAATTTCTAATTTAGCAAAACCGTTGTCATTTATAAAGAGTCGTAAAGGAACAATTGTATTTCCTTTTGCTTCAACATCTTTTTTTAAGCTACGTAATTCTCTTTTATTTAATAATAGTCTGCGCTCACTTTTAGGTTTATGGTTAAAGTGATGTCCAAAAAGATATTCTTGAATATACATGTTTACAATAAACAATTCTCCACGTTCATTGAATTCGCAAAAACTTTCTGTAATTCTAGCCTGACTTAATCTAATAGACTTTATTTCTGTTCCTGTTAATTGAATTCCAGCAACAAACTTGTCTAGAATTTCAAATTCAAAACGGGCTTTTTTATTTTGTATGTTGATGTTTTTTTGAACCATCAAAAATCACTTTTTTAATTTTAACAAAGATACATTTTTACATTCGAGAAAGAAACGTAATTTTGAAATCAATTTAACAATCAATTCAAATGCGTTACCTCATTTTTTTTTATCTTTTATTTCTAATTTCTTGCACCCAAGTGGAAAAAGCATTGTCGGCTGAACAAATTATAGAGAAAGCAATCTTATTTTCAGGAGCAGATAAAATTGGTAATTCAGAGATTTCTTTTAAATTTAGAGATAAAAAATATGCAGCCATTAGAAAAAATGGTAATTTTCAGTTGTTTAGAAATTTTACAAAAGACAGTGCATCAATAAAAGAAGTTTTAACAAATAATGGATTTCAGCGCCTGATAAACATGCAAGTTGTTAAAGTTCCAGATTCGATGGTTTCTGTATATAGTAGCGCTGTAAATTCTGTGCATTATTTTTCCGTTTTACCTTTTGGTTTAAAGGATAAAGCAGTGCGTAAAAAGTTGCTAAAAGCTACTACTTTGAAAGGAAAAGAGTATTATAAAATTGAAGTAACATTCTCTGAGGATGGAGGAGGAGAAGATTTTGAAGATGTTTTTATCTATTGGATTGGAAAAGAAGATTTTTTAATTGATTATTTAGCTTATTCTTACCACACAAATGGTGGTGGAAAACGCTTTAGAGTTCTAAAAGAAGCGTGTTTAAAAAATGGAGTTCGCTTTGTAGATTATCTGAATTACAAGCCTCTGAATAGTGCCGTTTCTCTAATCGACATCGATATTGAATATGAAAGTAACCAGCTTAAAAAGGTTTCTGAAATTATCTTAGAAGATATTAAAGTAAAATTCTTAAATTAATTAACTTTCTTGATTTCACTAAACTTTTTATCATTAACAACAGTAACAATATATAAGCTTGCATTGTCATTATCTGACATGTTTTTGTATTTTTTTTGGCCTAAAATAGTATTTGCAAAAACAGGTGTTGTATTGCTATGACCAACTACTAGGACTGTTTTTCCTTTTGTATTCTTTTTAAAAATGGAATCATACATTTTACTAGAATTGTAAGACTGTATGATTAAACCTTTACTTTTTGCTGTTGGTGCTGCTGTTTGCTGTGTTCTTTTATAATCAGTAGAATATACCGCATCCAATTCAATGTATTCAAAGTGTTTAGCCCATTTTTCAGCTCTTAGCAACCCATCTGAATTTAAGTTAGGGTTTATATTTGTATTATTTGTTCTGTCTTTTTCTGCATGACGAATTAGGTAATACGTTGTCACTTTATCCGAAGTACAAGCACTGAATAAAGCGAAAACAAAAACAATTAATAAAAACTTTTTCATGATTAGAATTCTATAGTACGAATGTAATAAAAAAATGAATGATATATAGCGTTAAGAAGTATTCTTACAATGTAATATAGGTGGGTGTCTTTATATTTATTACTTGCTAATACAAGTGTTATATACCGGATTTATTAATTCAAGTATAATCAATTTTAAAATCAAATAAAAAATGTCAGATTATCTTGTAAAGTATTGTTATTACTCGTTTTGTGCCTCGTAAAAGTTTCTTATATTTGTAAAAATTAAAGTTAAAAAAAATAAAATGGGGATATTTAACAACATGTTTGGAGGAAAAGAAGGGCAAGAAGAAAAACCAGAAAAAAAAACATACTTAACATGGCTTCCTTTAACTTCCTCAGAGCAGTTAGAGACAATTAAAACAGAATCAAATACAGCGTCAGTTCTTATTTTTAAAGATTCTACAAGATGTGGAATTAGTAAAATGGTAATCAAGCAATTTGAAAAATTATTTACGGAAGAAAATCAGCATTTAAAAGTATATTATTTAGACCTTTTAAATTATAGAGACATTTCTAATGAAATTGCTGTTAAATTTCAGGTTATGCATCAATCTCCTCAATTAATTGTCGTTAGAAACGGTAGTGCTGTTCATCATGCATCACACAATGATATTACACAAGTTAATTTAACAAGATTTATATAGTTTAAATTAGGGAATAACCTATTTTAAGTCTTACTTTTGTATCATAAAATTTCTAAAAATTTTGACAGAAACAAACGCTTCACAAGTAAAAGTTGGTAAAGAGTTATACGGATATCAAAAGGATGCACTCCATGAGATTTTTAATCGTTTTGAAACAGCACCACCAGATTATCACTTATTATATCAATTACCTACAGGAGGTGGAAAAACAGTTATATTTTCTGAAATTGTAAGACGTTATATAGAAACTTTTAAAAAGAAGGTTTTAGTACTAACGCACAGAATAGAGCTAAGCAAGCAAACGTCTAGAATGTTAGACGAATTTGGTGTAAACAACAAAATTATTAACAGTACTGCACAATTAGATGATCAAGATGATTTTAATTGTTTTGTAGCTATGGTAGAAACCTTGAAAAATAGGTTAACCGATGAGAAATTAGATATTTCTGATATCGGTTTGGTTATTGTAGATGAGGCGCATTATAATTCTTTTACTAAAATTTTCAAGTTTTTTGACGATGCTTTTGTATTAGGTGTTACAGCAACTCCTTTAAGTTCTAACATTAAATTACCAATGTATGAGAACTATCAAGAATTATTTGTTGGCGAGCCTATTCATCATTTAATTGAAAGCGGCTATTTAGCGCAAGCAAACATGTATTCTTACAATGTTGGGTTAACCTCCCTTGAAGTTGGCGCAAACGGAGATTATACGGTAAAATCTTCTGAAGATTTGTATATGAATACAGATATGTTATCTAAATTGGTAGGTGCATATGAAGAAACTGCAAAAGGTAAGAAAACATTAATTTTTAACAATGGTATAAATACTTCCATACAGGTATTTCATGCGTTTAAAAAAGCAGGATATCCTATTGCGCATTTAGACAATACCAATACTAAAAAAGAGCGTGAACTTATTTTAAAATGGTTTCATAAAACACCAAACGCAATTATTAGTTCTGTAAGTATATTAACTACTGGTTTTGATGAGCCAAGTATTGAGGCAATTATTTTAAACAGAGCAACAAAATCTCTGACCTTATATTATCAAATGATTGGACGTGGTTCTCGTATTTTTGGAGAAAAATCTACGTTTGAGGTAATTGATTTAGGAAATAACTTTCATAGGTTTGGGCCTTGGGGTGCAGATTTAGATTGGCAAAAAATGTTTAGAGCGCCAGATTATTATTTAGATGCTATTCTTTCTGATGAAGAGATAGAAAATACATTTAGATATGAATTACCTGCGCACGTTCAGCAAGAATTTGAAAAGGCTACAGATACCTATTTCGATATGAAAAGGGTCTATATAGATACTATTAAAACGGGTGAATCTTCTAAAAGAGTCTTAGAAAAATCGATAGTACACCATGCAAAAATGTGTATTGAAAATAGTGAAGATGTTTTTGATGCGTTAATTTTAGCAAAAATGCTAGGAGAAGAAATAGACGACAGAATTAACCGTTATGCAAAATGTATTTCTAAAAGCACACATAACTTTGTTACTTGGTTAAAAGATGATTATCGTAAAAAATTAAACGCATACTTAAGAGAAAACTTTGATGAAGATTTTGAAGAAATATACGGTCATCCGCCAATTGAGGAATAAAAGATATTAAAAAAAGCGTTGAAATTTTTCAACGCTTTTTTTTTGAAAGTATCTTTTATAAGTTGCTAATATAAAGTGCTTAATTTTCGATTAAATATTGATTTCTTTATATTTATGAAGTTTTATTTTAATAATTGAATGACTATTCTTTTACACATTATTTGCGATGTTAAGTTCCGAATCAATTGCGCTGCCAACTTAACCTTTTGTGATTATTAATTACTTTTTTAACGTATCATACTATTCTTAGTGCTTCTTTAGAATTAATAGGTTGTTGGTGTAATTCCACGCAATATTTTAGATAAAAGGGTACTGAATCTTAATTAGCTTATTTAGATTGTTTTCATTTCCTGCTAAGGATTTCTGAACCAATATAATGATAGCGCTATCTGAAAAGATTGACGAAAGAGCGTTTTTTATAGTTTTAATTTTGAATTGGATACAAAATCGAGTGATGTGTTAAAAATATGTTTTTCAATGAAGCACAACGATTTAGTTCTTAATAGCTGTGTTTTATATATGTTGTTAGTATTAGTCTTTATTTTTTAAACACAAATGATATCAGTCTGGGTATTTCGTTTTCAGAGCTTTCATCAAACCATTCTTTTAATTCGATTAACTTAAAACCGTTATTTTTTGCAGTATCAATATATTCTGAAATGTGGTGAATATAAACCTCTAATTCTTTAATTCCATTTTCCGTTTCATATTTAGCTTTACTTCCGGAATATTGTTTAAAGGGATGTAGTTCACTAATAAAAAACAGTCCATTTTTTTTCAGTTTTAGGTTTGCTTGTAAAAAAATATGATCTAAATTTTCAATATGTTCAAGTGTTAAACTTGCAGTTATTAAATCTACAAAGTTGTTTTCTATTTCCCAATCTTTAGTCAAATCAACTTTTTTGAATAGTACTCTTTTATCAAATATTTTTGCTTTCGCTTTATGAAGCATTTCTTGAGAAAAGTCTAAACCAATTATTCTTTCTGCCTTATTAAGTAACCATTCTGTATTCTTTCCTGTTCCGCAACCTAATTCTAAAACATTTTTAAAATCAAGATTTTTTAAAGTTTTAATAGTGCACTTTTTGTCTAAATCTCTTGTTAGATTTAGATTTGAGTCATATTGGCTTGCCCAAATATTATATGCTTTTTCAATGCTCATTTAGCGTGATTTTAGATGAATACTATCGGTCTCGGCTTTAGGTTCTTAAGCAGGCTAAGGGGTAACTTTTAAAACCTTTAATAAACTTAAAATTTACAAGGATTATTTATGTTAGCTTGTAATAGCAATAAATTATATACGTTGTTACTTGCAGTTATATTGTTTCGTTTAATATTTCCTTTTTCTTTTCCTTCTCCAATTCAAAATTCAAAATAAGTCCTGGTTTACCCTCAACTGTAGCAGTACAGACTGCTTTTCGTCCTTCTATTTTGAGTATTACAACGTTAATTTTTTGCTCTTTCAAATCTGGAGAGCCATTTAAATAAATCAATTCATAATTGCATTCTGACTTCCATTCGATCGTTGCTTCCAAAGTTGCAAGACCATCAGCTGATTCTTTTTGAGTTTTTTCAGAACGACTTACATTTGTAGTAGGTAGTTTATAGTTAATTCCTTCTGCTTTAAATGTTCCAATTTTAAAATCAGTACAAGTTAAATCTTGTGATTTTGTGCAACTCGCAATCATCATAAGTGCAAAAAGGTATCGTATTTTCATACTTTATGCTTAGTTTGATTTCAATGTTTTTTAACAGTAATATATTGTTAGTAAAAGTTTCTTTATTCCTTTGTCAAAAACTTTGTTACTATTGAATTCTGATCAGTTTCATTTTGGTTAGTCCAACCATCTATCCACCATCTACCTTGTTCATAATGAAGTTGAATACTAACCAATGCTCTTTTATTCGTACTAGTTTCAGGTTCGTCTCTCATTTCATATGCGCTCCAAACTTGAACGATATTTCCAAATTGACTCACTTTTCTTTTTAGTTCTTTTTCATAGAAATCTTTTCTCTCGGACATCCTTAATTGGTTTTGTAATACTTCTAATTTGACTAAATCAGCTTTCCCATTTTCATCTAATAAGATTATATGAGCATTTTTAGAATGCGTATATGTATCTCTCTCAAATTCCCAAGGATCACTACTTGAACCAGAAGCTACATCATAATATGCTTTTATTATTGCATCTACAGATTGTACGTCTTCTGAGTACTTTTCATCGGTAGTTTGTCCTAATATTGAATTACAAGCAAAAATTATGCTAATTAAAGTTAGTATTATTTTATTCATATCGATTGGTTTTAAATTGTTTCTAACTGTTAAAGTACAAAAATGTATCGTTATACAAAGATATACCATTTTGATAATTCAATGAGTCAATTTACCACAACTTAAAACAGTCAAATCATTAGATTTTTCGAAGCTAGGTATGGTCTGTACTTTTCATTATTTATGAAATAGCGATTTTTTTAATACATAGTGTTCTCTGTAGTTTTCTATCAAAAACAATTAAATATTTAATTAAATGATTTTAATTGGACTTTAAAATTTTAAATACCTGATTACCTAATTTCAGGTAGTATATATTAGGCGATAAATTTGATAAATCAATCTCTTGATTATTTGTTTTAATTGTTCCAATAATCAATAGCTTTCCTAAAGAAGAAAACAATTCATAATTCAATTCCTCAGAAAAGTTCAATGACAAATTAATTTTTGAATTGGTTGGATTTGGATAGATGATCACTTGCCTCTTATCAAATTTATTGACAGACAATGTTCCATTAATGTCAAATCTCGAAAAGAACTGCCAAATTTCCATTGAAGCATTAATATCATAGTTTGTTCCCGGGAAATTAAAAGCTGAGCCTGGCCAAGTATGACCGCCTCCTATAACTTTCATGTGCTCTGTAGTTAAGCCATTATCACCATCTATGTAAACAATATGTTCGACGGTGCTTCCATCTGAAGGATCTATATCTGCAAGAGCCGTAGTTGTTGGGTTCGTTTCACAATTATTATAATTTGCCCAGTAAGATATAACATCTTCAATGGATCGTGTCCAAGTATCACCATTATAAGGCACAGTGCTATCACTTGTACCATGAATTTGTAGAATTGGTGTTGGGTGTTGAGCATTACACGCATTATAAGTTTCTGGAGTCATGGAGCCTGTAACAGAGGCCACAGCCGCGATTTTTTCGCTCAATTGACAAGCCAACAAAAAACTCATGTATCCACCATTAGACATTCCTGTTGCGTATACCCTATCTAAATTAATAGCGTATTGGTTTGCTAATTCATCAATTAATGCTTCAGTAAAACTTACATCGTCTGTCGTACTTCCATTTGTAAAACTCCCTACATTCCAATGCTGATTCCCATTCAATAGAGTGCCTTCAGGATGAACCAAAAGAAAACCTTCTTTATCAGCTATATCACGAAAATCTCCATAAACTAATTGTTGATTTGCATTACTACCAAACCCATGAAAATTTAGAATCAAAGGCACATCTGTATTGCCATCATAAATAGCAGGAATATATAAAATATAGTCTCGCTGAATTCCATCGTGTATCATAGATCCATTAATGGTTTGTTGCGCAGAAATAGAAAAAGCGAACCCTATAAGAAGAAGTAATATAGTTGTATATTTCATATTTAAATTGTTCTTATTCCGTCAATTTAATAAAATGCATATATAATAGTCTTTATTTAATTATTCATTAATTACAGAGAACGTGTTTGTGCATGGCTAGTTGCGTTGGCAAGATTAAAAATACTAAAATAAAACGAACCAGAGGAAAATTGGTAGGTTTTCCTAGTACACACATACCAAGCAATTGGTTATACGCATTGTTTTGCTTTCGTTACGTTTTAGGTATTTATATCAAAAAATAGATAAGCAATAAACAACAAAAAATAAATAGACAGATAGAATAGGTAGAAGTTTCTAAACTTTTTATATTCGAGATTTTCAGGATAGATATTTCCCAAAAGACCCTTAATTTCTTTCCAAAAAAGAGGTTTAATGTTAATTAACCAACTATCCGTTTGATATACGATTTTTCGGAATTTACTTCTATAAAAACTTAATGGTAGTCCCCAAGCCACAAAAAGTATAAACCAAATATTTTTAGTTATAAAATCCATCATCATTTATTTTTTTGGGAACCATGGAAAAAAGGAATTTGTTTTTTGAATGTAATCTCTGTATTGAGGTTTTGACTCTTTTAAAGTTTTTTCAAGTAAGCTCACACCTGATATTTTAATAATCAATAAAGTCATTATAATAGCACCTATTATTTGCCAGTAATTTCCGGCTGCAATACTAAAAATGGCATATGCCCACCATACAGCTGAGTCGCCAAAATAATTTGGATGCCTTGTGTATTTCCAAAACCCTGTGTTTAAGACCTTTCCATTGTTTTTTAAATTACTTTTAAAACGTGCTAATTGAAAATCGCCACCAGCTTCAAAAGTAAATCCAATAAGCCAAACTACAATTCCTATATAATCCAGTGCATTGAGGTTTCCATTACTTGCACTTGAATTAATCCCCAAAAGGGGTAAAGAAACAATCAGAATCAAGGCTCCTTGTAATAAAAACGTTTGGAAAAAACTAAACCACCAATAGCGTTTTGGGCCATAATTTTTTCGGAATTCCTGATATCTAAAATCTTCTCCTTTGCCAATGTTTCTAAATGCAAGATAAATTGCAAGCCTAAGTCCCCAAATACTCACTAAAGTTAAAATCAATATTTTTCTAGCATTTAGTTCTCCTGACATAAATACGTAAAACGTATTAACAACCACAAACCCAAAACCCCAAAAAATATCTACAATACTTACATTTTTTATAAAAATACTCCAAACCCATAATAGAGTTACAAAAGCTAAAATAATTAAGGCTGCTTGAGAAAATAGTGTTATCATAGTTTACTGGTTGGTCATAATGAAGGACAACGTTTTGGCTAAACTGCGTTTTAATGCAGTTTGGGTTTTGTTAGGTACTTTATTTAATTTCTTCAACTTCAATGTAATCTGGTCCACCATCAACTGGATATCCATCAATCTTGTAACCAAAAACAGTTATATTTTGATTAACATAATCATCTAAATGCACAGCGCTGCTTCTTAAAGCGTATCCTGATGCAGTATGTGTTCCATATTGATAAGTAGTCATACCTTGTTCTTGAATTGTTCCTGTTATTTCAATATTATCTGGATTGTCATCTTCTTTATCACATGAAATGAAGGATAAACATATTATTAGTCCTACAAATAGAGATTTGAATAATTTCATAATATTCTTTTTTTAAGTTATATTAATTAGATGCAGAAATTTCGAAATGGTTGCGTCAAATTACTGCCAACTTCTCGTATATGAAAAGTAGCACTGAAAATAGACACTAACTTTACGGGTAAAAACAGCGCCGAATTTTTATATTTTGTTTTACTTTTTTTTATATTAAAAGCCAGATTTAAAAATTTGGTGACTTTCTAAAAAGGCCCAATCCTTCTTGTTAGCAAAGACTTAATCTAATTTATATATATATTGTTGTGATGCGTTTTTTCTCCGTTCAATTATATTTTTTGCTATTAGGTTTTATAATCATTCTAAAAGATTGGTCTTTATAAATATAATATCCCAACCAGTTATATAGCGCTCTTAATTTACTCTTGAAATTGACAAGTCCCATAATATGAACAAAAATCCAGATTAGCCAAGATAAAAAGCCACTCATAGCATATTTTTGGTTTGGAAAATCTAATACGGCTTTATTTCTTCCGATAATAGCCAAAGAACCTTTGTCTTTGTAACTAAAAGCTTTCCATATTTCTTGATTTTTCAATAAATTATCTGCCAAGTTTTTTGCCTGTTGTATTGCGGGTTGCGCCACCTGCGGATGCCCGTCAGGATAATTTTTATCTCCATTTATTAAAGCACAATCTCCTAAAGCATAAATATTGTCAGATAAATAAACCTTATTAAACTGATCTGTTTTTAATCTTTTACCCTGTCCGAAACTATCTGGATGAAAACCTTCAAATACTTTGGCCTGCACTCCAGCAGCCCAAATTAAATTTTTAGTATCAATGCTCTTTCCGTTAGATAACTGTACACTTTCACCATCAAAATCTTCAACAAAAGTATCCATTAAAAGTCGTACACCATAAGAAGCCAGCTTTTTAGCAGCGTATTTCTGAGCATGCAGAGACATGGATGACAAAACCGCTTTTTGACCGTCTACTAAATAAATATCTCCAAGTTCTTCTTCTTTTAACTCTGGATAATCTTTTATAATTACAGAGCCACTCAACTCTGCTATAATTCCAGAAAGTTCTACACCTGTTGGTCCTGCGCCAGCAATTACAAAAGTTAGGTATTTTTTTCTTTCAGCTGCATTCTCAATTCTTGTTGCTAAGTCTAAACGTGTTAAAATAGTATTTCGCAGTGACAAGGCATCACTTATTGTTTTCATTGGTAAACATTTTTCTTCGATATTTTTATTACCAAAGTAATTTGTTTCCGTACCTGTTGCCATGATTAAAAAATCATATGACAACTCGCCATTATTTAGAATTATCTTGTTCTCGTCGGGCACTACTTTTTCAAGTGAACCTAGTCTGAAACGTACGTTTTTAAAATCACGAAGAATTTTACGAAAAGGATAGCTAATTGCTGATGGCTCCATAAAACCACTAGAAACTTGATATATTAATGGTGCAAAAAAATTATAGTTGTTGCTGTCCACTAAAATAATATCGTGTTTTTTTGAATTCCCTAGGCGTTTGATAAGCTCTAATCCAGCAAAGCCCCCACCAATAACAATAATTTTTTTACGTAAATCCATGCTCTTTAGAAAATAGTTATTTTTAATACACCACAACTTTGTTGTATGTGGTTTGTTGCGTGTTTCAAGTAACTAATTTAGTAAATAAAACACGAACGAAGAAAGTCCGTTTGGACTTTCTTAAATATGCTAAAACTAGCAATTACTCTTACACGGTGTTGGAATACGTTTTTATTTAGCAACGCATATTCATAACTTGTCTTAAATATAATATACACTATTTTCGCAATTTTTATTTTTTTTATAAGCATCTATAAATTTAACGAAACTAAAAGCAACTAGAACACCTTATTTAATCATGAAAAATATACTGTTAATGAATACAATTAGGACTATAATATTTGGTGTTAATTATTTGTTTTGACTCTTGATTTTTTTCTTTCACTTGTTTTGTTGTTTGTAAAGCAACTGCTGAATCACAATCTCGATATTTTTTTTATCACGAGTTTCAAGTGAAGAAATCAGTTGATTAACATCATCTAATGAATAAACTAGTTTTTCTGTTGATTCTTCGTAAGATGTTTGTACGTTTTTAAAAATATTTATGGCATTTGAATTTTCCCCCGACTGGAGGAATTCTGCTAGGTGTTTTACCATATTGGCGTTACTAGGATATTCTTCATCCTTTAAAGTTGTGGTCACTTCTATCATGAATCGTTCTTTTTTTGCAGATGCAGCAGCAAACCAAATTTGATCGGCGTATGCTTCTCCAATTCTTAGGGCGGGCATATGGAATAGATCGGAAACCATTAAAGCACGAGGAGTGAGGATGGCTGTTCCTAATTCGTACTTAAATCTAAAAAAAAGGTTCATTACGCCTACAAGAATAGCATTCCATTGCGGATAGGAAGACGATACTTCAGTTATTTCAACTTGACCCATTATGGTTGATTTACCTGCTTTTAGTTTATTTACAGCAGCGGGCAAGGATTTGTTATCAAGCAAGATTTGATCGTCGTCAATGATTGCAAAAACGGTAGAGTTCATGAGCGCGCTCAGAGCAGCGACATTTTCCTGTTTAGTTTCAAGCTCACGAGCATTGACATTACGTTGAATTCGTGCCACTAATGTTGAAAAATTTCGTTGGTAGACTTCAGCTAAGCCACCCGATAGTTGTTCAAAAACAAGTTTAACGCGAGGTGTATTACCCTTTAAATCATTTGCTTCGATAAATGTTTTGGCCGCCTTCAGGCTAATGGCAGTAAGCTCTTCAATTGGGTAGAGAGGTTGATTTATCGAAAGTATAATTTCCACTTTCTCAGGCTGAGACCATTTCTGTGAGATGATAGAGTTAAGTGTTTGTAAAAAACTGTCACCCGCACGGTAAATTGGTAGCAAAATAGATATTTTGGGGATATCACGCCATTCGACTGCGTCGGCTATGATAAATTTATCGTTCGCTTCAAGATAATCGGTGATGTTACCAACCCAGCATTTCGCTGAAAAAATCTGTTCACCCATGAGGACTTTATTTCCTTCACAATCAATTACATAAGTTGTTTTCATGATATTTTATTTTATGAGTTGAACTATTAAATCTTGCAGAGTCTACTAAATATTTTAGGATGGATATCCATACCAACGGCAAAGAAAGTGAAAAGTTGAATAAAAACGATCTATTATACTTTTCATCCATTGGCTTAAATTAACCACAACGTGTTTGTATAAGAATAGTAGCGGATTCAAATTAATTAAATTTTAGGTTAAGCACTTACCACTTTTCTATTTGCTTACTTTCGTTTTAGCGACTAAACCGCTATTATTTTTATATATTGTTGTAAACAGTTATTTTATTACCAGTCTTTTAATTGTAGAAATATTTTCTAAATTATTGTCAATTTTTAATAAATAAACTCCAGTATTTAATTCAGGAAGAGATATTGTTATTGAATTTCCCAAAGTTGATTTTTTTATATTATATATATTTTGTCCAATTATATTATAAATATTTATAACATTCTCTCCATTAGCTAAATTCAATATTTTTAAATTACCGCTTGATATTATTGGATTTGGATATATTAATAAGTCTTTATTTGTGTTTTCAAAATTATCTATATTTAGAGTTGAGTGTGTTAAAGCATGAAATGCATTAATTCTTCCATGCCCATAATATTGGTCCCAACCACTTGTGTCATTTGAGTCTCCAACTTGATCTTCAGAAGATTCTTCTAAAATTGTCCTTATCTCACTGACAGATAAACTTGGCTCAACTGATAATAATAAAGAAATTAAACCAGCTACATGTGGCGCAGCTTGTGATGTTCCTCCCCAGTATGAATTGTAATTAGTATTTGATGAATAACTTAATCCATAAATGTAATTTCCTGGTGCAACAAAATCTAATTCAGAACCAAAGTTACTTCCACTCGTTGCACTCCAAAAGAAAGGAACACTTCTGGTGTCATCAGGATTTGTTGAGCCAATGGCAAAAGCATTAGTATATTTAGCAGGGTATTCTATCACTGAATTTTGATTTCCAGTTGATACAACTACTGGAACATTATTATCATATGCGTAATTAATGGCATTTTCTAAAAGTGTTGACGATCCGTTTCCACCGACAGACATATTAATGACTGAAGCTCCATTATCAACAGCATAATAAATAGCTTCTGCCCACCAACTATAAAACCCACTATTGTTATTATCTAATATTTTACAGATCATAATTTTCGAATTCCAATTTACTCCCGCATATCCTATACTATTATTCCCAGATGCAAGAGCAATACCAGTAACATTTGTACCATGCCCGTGGTCATCTGTTGGGTCATTATCATCATTTACAAAATCCCAACCATTTGTATCATCTATATAGTTATTTGAATCTGTGTCAGTACCATTCTGATTTTCATTAGTGTTCATCCAAATTCTTCTAGAAAATTCAGGATGATCTAATTTTGCTCCAGAATCTAATATAGCTACTATTAAATTAGGGTCTCCTTGTGTTATATCCCAAGCTAAATCTGTATCGATATCTGCATCAGTAGTTGAATTTGATAATGAGAATGTCCCGTCATTATAATGTGACCATTGACGATTAAAATTATTGTCATTTGGCGTGGTTTGAAAACCATGACCATTACCAACATAGTTTGGCTCAACATATTCGAATAAACCTGTTTTTTTATACAACTCGATAAGTTCTTCTATGGGTTTGCTTGAATTGAGTTCAAGAATATATGTATCTCTTTCTTTCTTGTTCCCTGTTAGTTCTATTGATTCGATTTTGTTGCTTTTATTCAATAAACTAATGTCTGAATTGTCAAATTTTTGAAGTTTTAAAACTTCACTACTTTTGGGTTTTTTATTTGCTTTAAATTTCACTATCAACTCATTATTATTTTGAGAAAATGAAAAATCACTGAGTAAAAGGCATGATAAGACTAAAATTAATTTCTTCATATTTTTTTTAATTGTTTACAACGTGTTTGTGTATGATTTTTTGCGTGTTGCAAGCAACTAATTTAGTAAATAATTACCGACCAAGAAAGTCCGCGAGGACTTTCGTAAGCACGCTAGAAGCCAGCAATAAATTATATACGGTGTTGTGCTCTCGTTAATCATTAAGTCTTTGTTCTACTAATTTCAGAACATTTAAAATTTCGCTTTTGGTTTCTTCACCTTTCTTTACATAAATTGAATTTTCCACAAACCACATTGTAATCAAATTCACAAACTCACTATCTTCAATTACATCTTTGCTGTTTAGTTTTAATGTTAAAGTGTTGAAAAATTTCCCTTGGCTCGATGAAACCTCGTTAAGTTTTTTATCGTAAAATTCCCCATTGTAAATTAATCTATTGTAATAACGTTCGTATAGATTTGTAATTGCTATTCTTAAAGAACTTGGATTTAGAGAAGCTATTTTACCCGATGACACTGTCGTTGTATATGAACCAGTGTTAGGAAAATAGGTATAATTATCTGATGTAAGGTTGACAAGAAGTTGTTCGATTTTCTCAAAATCTTTTATTGACAGCAATTGGTCTTTTAATTCATTGACTTTGCTTAATTTTTCTTTTTGAAATTTTAATATTTGATCTAATTGTATTAAATCGTTTTTGAGATCGTTTTTAAGATTATTTAAAAAAACAATCTGTTCTCGCTCATTTTTGTTTGTTTCATTCCAATTATTAATTGATAATGCAATCAAAATTCCAATAACCACAAGAACAATTTCTCCAATAGCATATTTAAAATACGTTCCAGTTTTATTTTCCATAAGTAAGTTTTGACGAATTTTTCTAAAGAATTTTATCATTGGTTAGCGGTTTGTCATAATGAAGCACAACGGTTGGTGTATGAAACATAGCGTCTAAAAGTGTTTGTATAAGTCGCATTAAATAATCTTTTTTGAACATTTTTTTCAGGGTTTATATTTTTAGCTTTAATTCCGCTTTCTATTTTCCAACGATTAAGTAAATTCAGTTAGTGACCTATTACTCAAACTTTATAAATTCCGCAAGAGTGATTTCCGCTATCTATTCTGTTTTTACTTTCAAATTCAGTAAACTTGTAAATGCTAAATTATTTTTCCTTATTTTTCTAATTGTCCAGCTTTTAACATTATGAAAACTCCATAAGCTGCTAAAATCACACCAATTATTGTACAAGATAAATAAAGTATTACTGAAGTTTTCATTGCTAATAATGTCATTCCAATTATTGTAAATAATCCTCCAATACTTGAAATTAAACTTCCTTTATTTTCTTTTTTTTTATCCATAATCTACTTTTTCTTTATGTTTCGAGTTCGTTCCGCCTATGAATGGCAACGTTGTTGTATATGGTTTGTTGCGTGGTTTAAACACCTAATTTAGTAAATAATTACCGACAAAGAAAGTCCGCGAGGACTTTCGCAAGTAGGCAATTACCAAAGCAATTAATTATAAACGTTGTTACCTGCTGGTTTTTTGTTTTTTATTACAAAAGCACAAAACACTATCCATATAACAAACACCGACTCTATCATTCTTTGATATAGTCCGATGTATTCAGAATTCGAGTTTGAAACTAATATGTATACAAACAAAACAGTTATTGCTCCAAATACAATTGACTGTAAAGAAAACGTATTGTTATTGGATGATTTTTTTAATCCCAATCCAATTAAAATCATAAAAACAGGAACGAATAAATAAGTTAGTAAACCCACAAAATCATGAATTAGTTGAGAAGAACTAGGGTCGATCAATTCCTTGTTACAACCACTATCACAAGGAAATATTCCAACAACTACTGTAGCCAGTCCATAAAATATTCCAATTCCATAAAACCCTATTTTGAGTAGTTTGGAAGGTTGAAAATATCTCACTCCAAGAAAACAAAATAAGGTGATAAGAATACCACTTGGGATGTAACCAAATATTC
>Ga0209502_10001452_pt1 | contig 21651 bp, 20 predicted proteins | sample ArcticOcean_MG_C_10_FD_187442 | JGI IMG/M metagenome (GOLD analysis project Ga0209502, IMG submission 187442) | Marine microbial communities from western Arctic Ocean - ArcticOcean_MG_CB11_90 (SPAdes) (version 2) | ecosystem: Environmental > Aquatic > Marine > Oceanic | place: Arctic Ocean... | reverse complement strand
AGTGTGAACTAAAGTTAGTTTTGTTAAAGTGTGTACGACAATTTCTTTGTTAACCTAACCGTCCACACTTCTCTTCTTAAAAATTTACAATTTAAAAAAGCTAAGATTTTTACTAAAAAATCTAAAACACACCTATAGCAACATATAACTTACATTAAATATTACTCAAAAATGTGAAACGCGGTTATATTACAAAAAAAAGATAAATCAAGGTGTATATTGGATATAAAAGCTAATAAAATCAAAGCTTATTCACTACTTTCCGTTGAAAAGGTCTTATTATTTTTGTATATCAAACTACTAAAATGTTAGGCTTTAGAATAATCAATTTTTTTACTTTATCTAGAGCACAAAAAAAGAAAATTGAATTATTTTTAAGCTTAGTAAATAAAAAAAAATACTTATTTTATTTTATTTTCATAGGTGTTTTTTTCGTAATCTATGCTTTGGTTTTAAATAAAATTAAATCTCATACAAAATTAAAAGAAGATAATTTTAATTTTTTTTTAAAATCAAACGAGTTTAGCAATATAAAAGAGTTCATTTTTGAAAATTTAAAATCACCATATAAAGAATACAATTATACTGTTGAGAACAATGATACTTTAGAAAAAGTATTTAAAAAATACAATATTGATAATGCTGAGATTAATTATTTAATAAGTGAGATTGTAAAAAAAAAATTAACCAACATATCTCCTGGAGCAGCAATTCGAATTGTAACAAAGGAAGAAAAAGGAACTAATAAGATTATTAGTTTATCCTATCCAATTGATGCAGTTACTTCTGTTGAAGTAAAACGAAACAAAGATATATTTGATGTTTCAAAAATTGTTTTAGAATTAAATAAAAAAGAAATAGTTTTATCTAATACAATAAAAAATAATTTATACAGCTCTGCAATTGAAGTTGGTATTGAACCAAATATCATAGTCGAGTTTGCTAATATGTTTGGGTTTGAGGTAGATTTTCAAAGAGATATACGAACTGGGGACACATTTGAAATTTATTATGAACAATATGTCGATGATGAAAATGTTGTGAGAAACACTGGAAAAATAATTTATGCATCTATGTTTGTGAATAATAAAGAACTTTCACTTTATAATTTTAAATATGATAATAGGCAGGGGTATTATGATGTTGATGGTAAAAGTGTCATAAAAACTTTAATGAAAACTCCAATTAATGGTGCACGTTTGTCCTCTTCTTTTGGAATGAGAAAACATCCTATACTTGGATATAATAAATTACACCAAGGCACAGACTTTGCCGCACCAAGAGGTACACCAATAATGGCTTCTGGATCTGGAATTATTCTAAGAGCACAAAAATACAAAGGTTATGGAAATTATGTTTCGATTAAACATAACTCAACTTATGTGACAGCTTATGGACATATGTCAAAATACGGAAGAGGTATAAAAAAAGGTGTACGAGTTAATCAAGGAAGAATTATTGGTTATGTTGGCTCAACTGGCATGTCGACAGGCCCACATCTTCATTACGAAGTTCTAAAAAATGGAAAAAGAATTAACTCACAAAGAATGAAGCTGCCCAGTGGAAAAATTTTAAATAATGAAGCTAGAAATAAATTTGAAGTTGATAGAATTAAAATCGATGTTAAACTTGCTGAATTAAGAAAAAATTAATAATTAAAATTAAACTATTTATTTTTTTTCTACTAATGATTTATTTGATGACTCAGATGGACTTCTGCTCTCAGCTATGTGTTCTTTAGGTTTTCCATTCAGCTCAGACAACCTTCGGCTAAAATGTTCGGCATGCTGAAGGTAATTCTCATGTAGCACTGGATCTCCCGATGTAAGAGCGTCTTTAGCAAGTTGTTGGTATTTTTGAACAGTTTTTTCTACATTAAATGGATTGGTCATTGATCCATTGTTTCTGCTTATGCCTCCATTTCCATTAGATTGAAAATGTCCATTTGAGTTTTGCCCACCGTTATTTCTAGGTCTAAAACCACTTCTTTGCGGTCTCGGTCTAAATCTTTTTTTATGATCACTCATTTTTTTTGGGTTTATAGTTAATCTTTAAATCTTGCTAATATACATCTAACGTTATTTTTATAATCTCTAACTAATAAATTTTCTTTAAAGTTTTGTTTTTTTAAAATTTGTGAAACTTTATTATATTGCCCGTAACCTATTTCTAAAGCGAGCATACCTTGTCTTTTTAAAATACTTTTAGACTTGTAAATAACTTTTTTAATTACGTCAACCCCCTCCTTACCCCCATCTAAAGCTATTCTAGGCTCAAATCTTTTAACATCATCTGATAAATTTTTTATATCAGAAGTTTTTATATAAGGAGGATTTGAAATAATAACATCAAATTTATAGCTATAAATATCTTCTAATGATTTATTAACAAATTTTACTCTTTTGTTTAAACCAAGTTTATTTGAGTTCTTTTTAGCAACAGTAATAGCCTTTCTTGAAATATCAACACCAATACCTTTTGCTCCTTTGATTTCGCTTAAAATACTTAATATTATACAGCCTGTTCCTGTTCCCATGTCTAAAATATGTAAATTTTTATTTTTAAATATTTTAATTACACTTTCACAAAGTAATTCTGTTTCTGGTCTTGGAATTAGTGTGTTTCTATCTACAAAAAAATCTTTACTCCAGAATTCCTTTTTTTTTAAAATATAAGCCAAAGGTTCTCTATTAACTCTCCTGAATATCAACCTCTCAAAATTATCTATTGTATTTTCTGTAACTTCTTCATTTAGATTTATCAATAAATTTTCCCGTTTTTTTTTTAACAAATTAGACAATACAAGTTCGGAATCTAACTGGTGTGTTTTTATCTTATTTTGTTTAAGTATCTTAGCGCCTGAATTTAAAAGTCCTGATATATTCATTGTTTTAGATTTTGTAATTTTAAATCCTGTTCTTTTAATCTTAAAGCCTCGTTCATTTCCTCATGGATTTCTCCGTTTAAGAATTCTTCCAATTTATGAAGAGTTAGATTTATTCTATGGTCTGTTACTCTCCCTTGAGGAAAATTATATGTTCTGATTCTTTCAGATCTATCTCCGCTACCTATTTGACTTTTTCTATTATCTGCGCGCACCTGATCTTTTTTTCTTTTTTCAGCTTCATATACCCTGGACCTTAAAATTTTTAAAGCTTTAGCTTTATTTTTGTGTTGAGATTTTTCATCTTGTTGGCTAACTACAACACCAGTAGGAAGGTGGGTTATTCTTACCGCGCTATCAGTTGTATTAACTGACTGACCACCAGGACCACCTGCTCTGAAAACATCAATCCTTAAATCAGATTCTTTAATTTGAATATCGACTTCTTCTGCTTCTGGTAAAACAGCTACGGTAGCTGCTGAAGTATGTATTCTTCCTTGGGTTTCTGTTGTGGGTACTCTTTGTACTCTATGCACACCTGATTCGTATTTTAAATAAGAATAGATTTCACTTCCATTAACTAAAAATATGACCTCTTTAAATCCTCCTGCCTCACTTTTAGAAATACTTATAATTTCTAACTTCCACTTTTTTTTGGAACATACTTTTTCATACATTTTAAATAAATCCGAACAAAAAAGAGATGCTTCTAACCCACCGGTACCTGCTCTAATTTCAACTATAGCATTTTTACTATCATCTTCATCTTTAGGTAGTAAAAATATTTTTAGTTTATTTGCATGGTCAATTTTTTTTTGTTTAAGTACATCAAGCTCTTTTTCTGCGAGACTCATCATTTCTGGATCACTATTTTTATCTTGCAAAATATACTCTAGTTCTTTTCGTTCATTTTCAAATTTTAGATATGAGCGTGCGTAAGAAATAATATTGCCTAAATCTGAATATTCTTTTGATTTTTGAGCAAAAGTTTTTGAATCAATAGTTCCAGTGGATAGTTCTTTTTCTAAACTATCGTGATGTATAACTAGATCTTGTACTTTTTCGAGTGGAATCATAATTTAATGATTTTTTTCTTTAACTTTGTCTTCTACGAGCTTAATAATTTTATTTATAATTTCTCTGCTAGGAACCTTTTCATGAGGGACTCCTGACAAGTATAGTAAGTTATTATCTTGCCCTCCGCCTGTTAATCCTATTTCGGTTTGGGCTGCTTCACCAGGTCCATTAACAACACAACCAATTATAGAGAGAGTGATCGGTGATTTAATGTGTGCCAATTTTTCTTCTAAAATTTTAACAGTGTCTATAACTGGGAAAGCTTGTCTTGCGCATGAAGGACAAGATATAATTTGAACTCCCCTTGCTCTAATGCTTAGCGATTTTAGAATTTCATAACCAGCTTTAATTTCTTCAATTGGATCTGCTGATAGTGAGACTCTAATTGTGTCACCAATACCTTGCATCAATAGTTGCCCAATACCAATTGATGATTTTATACTCCCAGTTAAAAGTCCGCCAGCTTCGGTTATGCCGACATGTAATGGGTAATCGCAAGCTTTCGATAATTGCTCATAAGATTTAACTGCTAAAAAAACATCTGATGACTTAACGCTTATCTTAAAATTGAAAAAATTATTATCTTCCATAAGTTTTATATTGTACATGGCACTCTCTACTAAAGCTTCTGGACATGGTTCTTTATATTTTTCTAAGAGCGTTCTATCTAGCGATCCAGCATTTACACCTATTCTGATTGAGCAATTATAATCTTTAGCTGCTTTAATTATTTCAATAACTCTTTCACTTGAGCCAATATTACCGGGATTAATTCTTAAACAACTAGCTCCCATTTTTGCTGCTTCAATAGCTCTTTTATGATGAAAATGTATATCAGCTACGATAGGAACATTTACTTCTTTAACAATTTCCTTAAGTGCAAGAGTTGATGCTTCATCAGGACAGGATACTCTTACTATGTCTGCTCCTGCATTTTCTAGGTCTATAATTTGCTTAATAGTTTCTGGAACATCAGAAGTAATAGTATTTGTCATTGATTGAACAGATATAACTGAACTTCCTCCCACAGGTACCTTACCAACCATTATTTTTTTGGTTTTTTTTCTTTTAATAATTCTGTGTGGTCTAATTTCCATAAAATTAATCTAAATTAAAAACTGTATGAAGTTTTTTTACTGCTTTTGTAGTATTAATTTCATCAATAATAACAGATATTTTTATTTCCGATGTTGAGATGGCTATAATATTTATTTTTTCCTGTGCTAGCGCCCTAAACATTTTATAAGTTACGCCAGGGGTAGTTATCATTCCAGCCCCAACAATTGATACTTTAGAAACCTTTTTATCATTACTAATAGATTTATACGTAATATTTTTTTTATTTGATTTTATAATTTTAATTGTTTTGTTTAGGTCACTTCTTTTGATTGTAAATGTCAAATCTGTTGTTTTTCCATCAGGTGAAATATTTTGTATAACCATATCAATATTTATAGAGTTTTTTCCTAATGGCTCAAATATATCTGCTGCTACTCCAGGTTTATCTTGAACACCTAAAAGAGTAATTTTTGCTTCATCTTTAGAGTAGGTTACTCCAGTAATAGTTTTGGAATAATCTATGTTTTCTGAGCTAAATATTCTAGTACCTTTTGCGCTAGAAAAAGTAGATCTTACATGCAAAGGCAAATCATACATCATGGCAGTTTGAACTGCGGATGATTGCATTACTTTTGCACCAAGAGATGACATTTCAAGCATTTCTTCATAAGAGATTTTATTAATTTTTTTAGCCTTTGGAAAATACCTTGGGTCTGTAGAATAAACACCTTCTACGTCAGTGTATATTTCACACTCTTCAGTATTAAACATTTTTGCTATTGCAACTGCTGTAGCGTCTGAGCCTCCCCTACCAATGGTTGTAATTTCTCCGTCTTTTGAAATACCTTGAAATCCAGGAATAATTGCTACCCCCTTTTTTAAAATAAATTTATTAATTTTTTCTATGTGCATATTTACTATTCGGGAGTTATTATGCTTACCATCAGTTAGGATAGGTATTTGCCATCCCATATAGCTTTTAGCTCTAATGCCTATTTCTTCTAATGCTCCGCCCAACAAAGCTGCAGTAATCTGTTCTCCTGAAGCTAATAAAACATCTAGCTCTCTTTTGTTAAAATTTTTACTTATTTTTTCTGATTGCCGAACTAATTCATTGGTTTTGCCACTCATTGCTGAAACTACGACTATAATTTTATTGCCTTTATCTAGTTTTTTTCTAATTATTTTTGCTGCAGTAATTATTCTATCAATACTACCAACTGATGTGCCTCCAAATTTAATTACTATTTTTGTCATATACACAATTTAATTTTTAGCTATAAATATCTTAATATAGAAATTAAACAAGAAGATGTAAGATAGAATAATGAGCACAATAAATAAAGATGAAATCAATAAATTTTCTAAAATAGCTGATGAGTGGTGGGATATTAATGGAAAATTCAAACCTTTGCATGAGTTTAATCCAATACGAATTGAATACATTCTAGATATTACTTTAAATTATTATAAAATAGACAAAAATAAAAAACTTCCTTTAAAGAATTTAAAAATTTTAGACATTGGTTGTGGTGGTGGGCTAATTAGTGAACCTATGTCTAGACTGGGAGCTAATGTAACCGGCATTGATGCTTCCGATAAAAACATTCAAGTAGCAAGGTTACATGCAAAAAAAAACAATCTAAATATAAATTATTTAAATACAGTACCTGAAAATTTAAAACTACAAAACGAATTTGACATTGTTTTAAATTTGGAAGTTGTAGAGCATGTTGAAAATTTAGATTTATATCTTTCCTCTTGCTCTGGTTTGTTAAAACAAAAAGGAATAATGTTTACCGCTACTATAAATAAGACGTTAACTTCATATGTAAAAGCAATAGTTGGTGCTGAATATATCTTGAGGTGGCTTCCGATAGGAACGCACGATTGGAATAAATTTATTAAACCTGAAGAGCTAGAAAAGAAACTGACTGAATTAAACTTTTCAATTACTAGTTTAACTGGTTTAAGTTATAACCCTATTTTTCAGGAATGGAAAAGAACTAAAGATGTCTCAGTTAATTATATAATAGTAGGTAATAAAAGTTAATTTTCTTTTTTATTTACCCACGGAATACTAGTTAGGTCTATTCCTTCTTCTTCTAGCTCTAGTCTTTCTTCTAAAGTTGCAGTTCCGTAAATATTTTTATTTTTTTTATTATTATAGTAAACTTCTCTTACTTCTCTAGGAAATTTATCACCTACAAATTCAAAATTTTTTTCTACGAACTTTCTTATTTTAATTAAATCTTTTTTTATCTTATTAAATTCTTTATTGTTAAACTTTTTCTCTACGATTTTATTTTTTCCAACAACATTTGGAGCCATAATTGATTTGTCAATATCTTTTGATTTGCAAAAAATACACTCAATTAGTTTTCTTTTTTTTAGTTTTTCATATTCTTTAGACTCTGAAAACCAACTTTCAAATTCATGTTTGTTGTTGCACTTTAAGAGATATTTTATCATTTAATAATTAAGATAATTATTGTTTTTATTATTTTAATACTTAGCTTCTTCTATAATGGGCATTGATGTCAATATAATCGTGAGTAAAGTCACAAGTATAACATTCATATTTCTTATGACCTTGCTTTAAATCTACTTGGATAAGAATTGAGTCCCATTTCATATATTCTTGTAATTTTTCTTCATTGTAGGATTCAGAAATTTTTCCATTTTCAGCTACAATAAACTCACCTAGCTTGATAACTATTTTTTTTGGATCAATTTTCTCACCTGATTTTCCTATACCCATTAAAATTCTTCCCCAGTTAGGATCTTCACCTGCCACAGCAGTTTTTATTAATGGAGAATTAGCAATTGAAAAAGCTATCTTTTTTGCTCTTTCTGTAGTTTCTGAATTGATAATTTCTACAGTTATAAATTTTTTTGCACCCTCTCCATCAACAATAATTTGTTTTGATAAATCTAGACAAATAGTTTTTAGTGCTTTTTCAAATTTTAATGCTTCTTTGCTTGAAATAGTATTTAATTTTTTATTTTTAATTTTCTTAGTTGAAAATATTGCAACCATATCATTAGTAGAAGTATCACTGTCAACAGTTATGGCATTAAAAGTATTCGACAAAACTTTGTTTAAATATTTATTTAATACTAAAGAAGAAATATCAGCATCTGTAAAAATAAAAGAAAACATCGTCGCTAAATTAGGAGCTATCATTCCAGAGCCTTTTGCAATTCCAGCTATTCTTATTAATTTATCACCAATTTTTATTTCTATATAAGCAACTTTTGGTCTGATGTCTGTTGTCATAATGGCTGATGCCATCTTAAGCCATATAAGTTTATTTTGACTAGCTCTTAAGCTTGAAACTAAATTTGGAATATTTGCTTTTATTTTTTCGATAGGAAATTTTTCTCCAATGACTCCAGTTGACGCAAATAATATATCTTTTTTTTTAGTTTTTTCATATGCATTTTCATTTTCATACTTTTTTAAAGATTCTACTAAAGTTTTAGCTACTTCATCAAGGCTACTTAATCCTCGATCGCCAGTGAATGTATTAGCATTTTTTGTGTTAACAACTAATGCTTTAATATTATTTTTTGTATTTTCTCTATTCCAGGTGATTGACTCTGAAACAATAGAATTTTGCGTGTATGCAACAGCGTAGTTCGATCCTCCTGGAAAATAAAATAGTGAAAGATCGTCTCTTTTATTTCTATAAAGATCAGCAGAAACTGCTGATACTTGCAAACCCTCTATGCGTTTAAGCTCCTGGAAGTCACCCATTTTTGATGTTCTTTCATTAGGTTTTAAAAAGTTTTTTAAATTTATTGTCATAATTATTGTTTAATTTAAATTATAAATACATATATAGAGTATTAATAATATTGATACTAACCTACTAATATGAGTTTATTTACAAAAGCATTAAATAAAATTTTCAAATCTGGCAACCAAAAAGAATTAGATGGTGTTAAGCCTTTGGTTGTTGAAATTAACAATCAGGAGACTAATTTTAAGAATTTAAAGGATGAGGACCTAAAAGCCAGAACTCACCTCCTAAAAAAAAATCTCAAGGATGGTAGATCCCTTGATTTAATTATTCCTGAGAGTTTTGCCTTAGTTAGGGAAGCTGCAAATCGAGTTCTGAATGAAAGACACTATGACGCTCAATTAATTGGGGGTATTTTTTTGCATCAAGGGAAAATTGCAGAAATGAAAACTGGTGAAGGTAAAACATTAGTATCTACATTACCGGCATACTTAAATGCATTAACAGGAAAAGGTGTTCACATAGTAACTGTTAATGATTATTTAGCTAAAAGAGACTCTCAGTGGATGGGTAAAGTATTTAACTTTTTAGGACTTTCTATAGGTTGTATTACCAATGAATTAGACGATGCGGAAAGAAAGAATAATTACAATTGTGACATTACTTATGCCACCAACAATGAATTGGGATTTGATTATCTGAGAGATAACATGAAGTATGATCTTTCTGAGATGGTACAAAGAGAACACAACTATTGTATTGTAGATGAAGTAGACAGTATCCTAATAGATGAATCTAGAACTCCACTAATCATATCGGGTCGTAGTGAAGACAAAAGTAATTATTATTTGATTGCTAATAAATTTATAAACAAACTTCATAAGATAGACTACGAAGTAGATGAAAAAAATAAAAATTCAATTTTAACAGATGTTGGAATAGATAAAATTGAAAAACTTGCTGTTCACGAGGGTATCTTAAAAAATAATAATTTTTATGATCCACAAAATTTAAATCTTGTTCATCATGTTAATCAAGCATTAAAAGCTAATTTTTTATTTAATAAAGACGTTGACTATATTTTAAGAGATAACAAAGTTCAAATAATTGATGAATTTACAGGTAGAGTTTTAGGTGGAAGAAGATTTTCTGATGGGCTTCACCAAGCAATAGAAGCAAAAGAGAATGTAACAATACAAGAAGAAAATCAAACACTAGCATCAATTACATATCAAAACTACTTTCGTTTATATCAAAAGTTATCTGGTATGACGGGAACAGCTTTAACCGAGGCTGAAGAATTTTTTGATATTTATAAATTAAATGTAGTTTCTGTCCCAACAAACCGGCCAATGATTAGAAAAGATTTAAATGATCAAATTTTTCGAACTGAAAAAGAAAAATATTTAGCTATTACAAATAAAATTATTGAATGTCACGGTAAGGGGCAGCCTGTTTTGGTGGGTACTACCAGCATAGAAAAATCTGAAAAAATTTCAAAAAATTTGTTAGAAAAAAATATTAAGCATAGTGTTTTAAATGCCAAACAACACGAGAAAGAAGCAAAAATAATTGCAGAAGCTGGAAAAATTAAAGCAATAACAATAGCAACAAATATGGCTGGTAGAGGAACCGATATTCAACTTGGAGGAAATAAAGACTTTAGAGATGAAGATAATCAAAAAGAGTTGGCTCAGATTGCGGAAGACAAAGAAAAAGTAAAATCACTTGGTGGGCTTTATATTATCGGGACTGAACGACATGAGAGTAGAAGAATAGATAATCAGTTAAGGGGTAGGTCCGGTAGACAAGGAGATCCTGGAAGTTCAATTTTCTATATCAGTCTTGAAGATGAACTAATGAGAATTTTTGGTGCTGGTTCCATAGATGGAATGTTAAAAAAATTAGGACTTAAAGAAAATGAGTCTATCGATCATCCCTGGATAAATAAAGCGATGGAGAGAGCACAACAAAAAGTTGAAGGTAGAAACTTTGATATAAGAAAAACATTAATAAAATTTGACGATGTAATGAACGATCAAAGACAAGTTGTTTTTGGACAAAGGGTTAAAATTCTTAAAAGTAAAAATATTTCTGAAACACTCCAGTCTTTTCTTGATGAAGTAGTTCTAAGTTTAGTTGTAGTAAAAAATGACTATGAAAAATCAAATGACAAAACTATATACTTAAATGCGATAAAAAATATTACTGGAAATATATTAAATGACGATGAGTTGGTGGGCTTAACTAGTATTTCCGACAGCGAGTACGATAAAAAACTTAAGGATATCTTTAAATTAAAACACCAAGAGAGAATTAAACTCATTGGAACAACTGAAAACAATGATATTGAAAAAAGAATTTTTTTACAGATTATAGATTTTTCATGGCGATCACATCTACAATATCTTGAACAACTCAGACAAGTTATTGGACTAAGAAGTTATGGTCAGAAAGATCCTCTGTCTGAGTTTAAAAAAGAATCTTTTATACTTTTTGAAGGGTTGTTAGAAAAAATAAAAACTGATGTTATAAAATTTTTATTAAATTTAAATATTGTTGTTTCGCAAGAAAAAATAGTAGAGAATAAAACACAATCTAAAATTCCTGAAACTTGTCTTTTGAAATTAATGAAAAATCAAAAAATTCAAAGAAATGAAAAATGTGAAGCAACTGGTAAAAAATTTAAGAATTGTTGTGGTGCTAGTTTATAATATTTTTATTTTTTAAACTTTTAAATGCAGCAAGCGCCGCATTTCTTGCCTCTTTATGATCAACAATAGGTTTTGGATAGCTTTTTCCTAATTTAAAATCTTTAATTACTTTATCTAGTTCCCAAGGTTTGTGTATGAATTCTTCAGGAATATTTGTTAGTTCTGGTATCCATTTTTTTACGTAATCACCTGTTGGATCAAATTTTTCTCCTTGTAAAATTGGATTAAAAATTCTGAAATATGGTGCTGCATCTGCTCCACATCCAGCCACCCATTGCCAACCAGCAATATTATTAGCTTCGTTAAAATCTAACAAACAGTCTCTGAAATGTTTTTCACCTTCTTGCCAATGAATTCTTAAATGTTTAACTAGAAAAGATGCTGTTACCATTCTTAAACGATTATGCATCCAGCCTGTTGCATGTAATTCTCTCATACCCGCATCAACAATTGGGTATCCTGTTGTGCCTTTCTTCCAGGCTATTAAATGTTTTTCGTTAGTCTGCCAAGGAAAATGGTCAAAATTTTTTCTCAGATTCCCTTTAAGCATCTCTGGAAAATAATTAATTAAACTGTGACTAAATTCTCTCCAGCCTAGTTCGTTTACATATTTTCTATACCCATTGCCTTTGTTTTTTATTTTTTGACACTCTTCCCAAATAGTTTCTACATGTATTTGTCCAAAAGTAAGAAATGGGGAAACTTTAGATGTGCCTTCTACTCCCGGTATATCTCTATTTTCTCCATATCCTGCAAGCTCATTTTTAATAAAATGCTTTACATTTTTTATCGCTTGTTCTTCTGAAGGATCCCAAAACTTTTCAAACTTTTTAGGCCATTTTTTTTTAGGTAATATAGCTTCCAGCTTTATTGATTTATTTAAAAATTTAATTTTTTTAATTTTTTTTTTTATACTCTCAGAATTTTGAAAACCTTTATTCAAATAAAATTTTTCAGCAGTTTTCCAAAAAGGAGTAAAAACTTTAAAAGGAGTATTGTCGTCTTTTTTTATTTCGTGTGATTCATTAAGAAGATTACCTTTAAATATTTTAAAATTAATTTTTTTTATTTTCAAAAAATTGGAAATTTTTCGATCGAATGATAAAAATCGGGGTTCGTAAACTTTATTCCAATAAATAGAAAAAGAAAAATTTTTTAATATAGTTTCAAAACCTTCTTTGTAAGATTCTGCTTCAATTATTTCTAGAGTTATATTTAATTGATTTAATTTTTCTTTAAAATTTTCAAGCGATCTAAAAAGCCACCATCGTTGAGCCGATCTGCATTGAAATTCCTTTTTTTTGTAAATATATATAGCACAAACATATTCATGATTTTTAGAAGCATAAATTAGTGCATCATTTTTTAAAATTCTAAAGTCATCTCTAAGCCATACAACTCCAATACTTTTTTCCATAATTTAACTTATCAAGTTTTAAAAAATTATTATATGCAGTTAAATGTGTTGACCATGACTTAAAACATAGAAACAACACATGTCTTTGCAGAGTATTGCAATACTGCATAACCAGCATAAAATGTATAATTTAAATTTCAAAAATAATCAAAAATTTAACGTGTGGTAAATGCTACAGAGAGTCAGTAATTATTTATTATTTTAACTTTGAATTTTCTAATACTTTTTTATTCACGTATAAATACATTTGACTCAGCACCTTATCTTCTTGATCTAGGCAGTGTATAAAGCTCAGGAAATCACTCTGTGTGTGATCTTTATAATAATCTCTATTTAAGCCTATTCCAACTAATTGAAATTTTTCGTACATATATTTTTCTAAACTTGAAATACTATGATCAATATTATCATATAGCTTTCCAATAGATAGTTCGGATACTACACAGTCAACTTTATCATTTTTTATTTGATTTTTAGCTCCCTCTAATACCTCAGGTTCTGCACCCTCAGTATCAATTTTTAAAAAATTAATTTTACTTATATTTTTAATTTTACAGTATTCATCTAACGTTGTTGTTTCTATCTTAATTTCTTTTTTTTCTTTTATGTGCTTGTATTTATAAAATGAACTTTTCTCAGTTATATCATGTATAAAAAAATTCTTTTCACCAATTTTATTACTGATTGCTAAATTATTTATAAAAATATTAGACTTGCTGTATTTTCTAAGATCTTTAATTAAAGAAATATTAGGTTCAAAACAATGTATCTCGTAATTTTTAATTGATAAATTATTTAAAACCCTAAGATATACTTCTAAAAATTGTCCCACATTCGTACCCACATCGAAAATAATTATTTTTTTATCTTTAAATAATTCTATAGTCTTTTTAAAGGTCTCGTAATAACTAAAATTTGTATAGTTTTTTTTTTGTTTTCTTAGATTTATAATTCTTAAACCAAATAAATTAAAAAATTTTTTTAAAAAAAGTTTTATCATTCGATATCCTATAAGAATAAGATCAATTAGTATATTTCTATACGTTAAAAAAGTTCTAGTATTTGTGGTGGCCTTGGTTTGAATCGCACAAACGACACATACCTTTTCAGTGTACTGCTCTACTACTGAGCTACAAGGCCTAAAATCTAAAAGTTATTCTTCCTTTAGTTAGATCGTAAGGTGTCATTTCAACCTGTACATTATCGCCTGTTAAAACTCTTATTCTATTCTTTCTTAATTTTCCAGCCGTATGAGCTAAAATTTCATGATTGTTTTCTAATTTAACTCTAAACATTGCGTTGGGTAAAAGCTCGGTAACTTTGCCTTTAAATTCTAATATTCCTTGTTTAGCCAATTAACTTTCCTTTTTTTTTAATCTTATTTTAATAGAATTTGCGTGACCTTTTAGATTCTCATATTCGGCTAGATTTATAACTGATGTACCCAATCTTTCAATGCCTGATTTTGTCATTTTTGTAACGGAATATCTTTTAAAAAAATCATAAACTGAAAGTCCAGATGAGAATCGAGCTGAACCAGAGGTTGGTAAAACATGATTTGGGCCTGCTAAATAGTCACCAACAGCCTCTGGTGAGTATTCTCCAAGAAATATTGATCCTGCATTACGAACATGTTTTAAAATTTTTTCATCATTTTTGGCAAATATCTCTAAATGCTCTGGTGCAATTAAATTTATAGTGTCAATTAATATTTTTTTGTTACTAATCAATATTGATAATCCAAAATTTTTTAAGCTTTTATAGGCAATTTTTTTTTTTGGTAAAGTTTTTAATTGTTGTAATAAAAAATAGTTAATTTTTTTAATAGTTTTAATATTATCCGATAAGACAATAGACTGTGAACTTTCGTCATGTTCTGCTTGGGCTATCAAGTCTGCCGCAATCCAATCAGGTTTTGAAGATTTGTCTGCAACTATTGTGACTTCCGAGGGTCCTGCAATCATATCAATACCCACATCTCCAAAGACTTGTTTTTTAGCACTAGCAACAAAAGCATTTCCTGGTCCTACAATTTTATCCACTTTTTTTACCAATTTAGTTCCATAGGCCATTGCTGCAATTGCTTGAGCACCACCGATTTTATAAATTTCTTTTACCCTACATTTTTGTGCGGCATAAATTATAGCAGGGTTGTAAGACCTGCTCATTGATGGCGTTGTCATGTATATTTCTTTTACACCAGCAACTATTGCGGGGATGCAGTTCATTAAAACTGAACTTGGATAACTGGCTAAACCACCTGGAACATAAACTCCGACTGTATTTATTGCACTTAATTTATAAGAAAATGAGTTTTTATATTTATCAGTAAACGAATATGAAGATAGCTTTTGTCTTTTGTGAAAATTTAATATTCTATCAAAAGCTAAGTCAATTGACATTTTTGTTTTTTTATCTAATTTTTTAATTATTGTTTTTTTTTCTGAAATTGAAAATTTTATTTTGTTTGACGAAATGTTTTTTATTTTTGAATATTTTTTTTCATATTTTATTATAGCTAAATCTTTATTTTTTTTTACATCTCGTATTATTTTTTTTACTCTTAAGTCAATTTTGGGGTCTTTAAATTTTCTTTTTTGAAGAATAATTTCTAATTTTTTTAAAAAATTTTTTTGATTAGATTTAATTAATTTTAACATTATAAAAAATTATGTTTCGGTTGTGTTTTGCTTTCCCACGGGTAGCCTTGATCGTCTAAAGTTACATCAATTACTTCAGTTTTTATTTTAATCACTGCATCTCCTGAAAAAATTAATTGGATCTCATAACTTTTATCAGCCAATAAATTACTTTCAATAGTTAAAAAATCTAAAAAATTTTTTTCTTTTTTTTTATTAATACGCTTTGATAAGACGCTAATAACATTTTCAACTTTCAGTATTGTTCTTATTCTCTTGTTTTTTCTAAACACACCTTTTTCAACGTCTTCCCACATGAACCTGTTCAATTGAATCAAAAAAATTCTACTTTTTTTTAAACTTGCAATGTCTTGTGTTGAAACTATTGCGTCTTGCAAGTGGGCTGCCACAACTCTTAAATCCTCATCTGAAGTTGCTAACAATTTTAAATTTTTTACATTCATCTAAACTCTTTTAATATTTGCTTTACATTTTTTCAATTTTTTTTCTAAATTTTCGTAGCCACGATCTAAGTGATAAACTCTGTTAATTATGGTTGTATTATCTGCTGCTAATGCAGCTAATACTAAGCTGACAGATGCTCTAAGATCTGTTGCCATAACTTCGGCGCCTGATAAATTTGTCGGACCAGAAACAAAAGCAATATTTTTTTTTGTAGTAATTTTAGCACCCATTCTTCTAAGCTCTGGTACGTGCATAAATCTATTCTCAAATATATTTTCAGTTATTTTTGACTTGCCTGAAGCTCTTAACATCAAAACCATAATTTGTGCCTGTAGATCTGTTGGAAAGCCAGGATAAGCCTCTGTTTTAATATTGGCGCTATTTATTTTTTTTGATTCAAAAATAATGATTTTATTTTTACTTACCTTCATTTTTATACCCATTGTTTTTAACAACTTTAATTCTGTTTTTATAATCTTAGGTTTTATTTTTAAAAAAATAATTTTTTTTCCAACTAAAGCTGCTGCTATCAAATATGTACCGAGCTCAATTCTGTCAAAAATTACATCGTGAATTGTATTTTTTAATTTTTTAGTTCCAATTATTAAAATTTTTCTTTTGCCAACAAAATTAATATTGCATCCTAATTTTTTTAAAAAAACTATCATATCCTGAATTTCCGGTTCAATGGCACAATTAAATATTATTGTTTTACCTTGCGCACTGACTGCAGCAAGAATAGCATTTTCTGTTGCACCAACTGAAATAGACGGAAATTTGATTATATTCCCTTTTAATCCATTTTTAGCAGAAGCATATATATATCCATTCTTTATTTTAATTTTTGCTCCAAGTTTTTCTAAAGCAAATAAATGTAAATTAACAGGTCTTGCACCGATCGCACATCCGCCAGGCAGTGAAACTTTTGCTTTTTTATATTTAGCTAATAAGGGGCCTAAAACTAAAACACCCGCTCTCATAGTTTTGAGAAGATTGTAAGGCGCTGTTGTTTTTAATTTTCTATTGTTCGAAATTTTTAATGTTTTAGATTTTTTTGAAATTACAATATTTAATCCAATAAACTTTAATAAGTTTATCATTGTATAGACATCTTGAACTAATGGAATATTTTTTAAAGTAATGACTTTGTCAGTAAGCAGAGCTGCTGCTAGAATAGGTAATGTTGCGTTCTTAGATCCAGAAATATTTATAGAACCTGATAATTTTTTTTTCCCTTTAATGATAAGTTTTTGCATCAATAAAATTGAACTAAACTTTAGGTAAAGTAACGCCTTTTTGTTTCATATACTTGCCTTTTCGATTTGCATAAGTTACTTGAGGCTTTTCATTGCCTTTAATGAAAACAAATTGCGCAATACCTTCGTTGGCATATATTTTAGCTGGTAAAGGAGTTGTGTTAGAAAATTCTAAAGTTACATGACCTTCCCAGCCAGGTTCAAGTGGAGTAACGTTAACTATTATTCCACACCTGGCGTATGTTGATTTACCAAGACATATAACAAGAACATCATCAGGTATTTTAAAATACTCCATTGTTCTAGCTAGAGCAAAAGAATTTGGTGGTATAATACATTCTTTACCAATCTTAGTAATAAAACTATCTTTTTTAAAAACCTTAGGATCAACTATACCTGAATTTACATTTGTAAAAATTTTGAACTCATTTGAAACTCTTGCATCGTAACCATAAGATGACAATCCAAAAGATATCTTTCCTTTTCTTACTTGTTTTGAAATAAATGGTTTAATCATAGCTTTTTCTTTAGCCATTTTTTTTATCCATCTATCTGATAATATTGTCATTTCTTCTTTTTTTTTTCTTTAAATTTTTTTCTTTTTTTTAAATTTATTCTTAAGGCAATTTCTCGCTTAATAAGGTGAGCATTTTTTTGAATCAGTGCTCTGCTCATTTTTATTTTAATTAGTCTTTATCAGGATTTGTTAGATCTTCAAGAGTGATGGGTTTCTCTATATCGTGCATTATTTTTTCATCATTATTTTGTGAATCGTTGCCTTTTCGTGCTCTTTTTTCTTCAATACGAGCCTTCCTTTTTGCTTCTTTTTTCATCGCTTTTTCGTTTCTTGTAGATTTATAGTCGTAATGAATTCCCATTTTAACTCCTGCATTTTTTTCCAATTTTACTTTGTAGATTGAAATTATGCAAGTCTCTTATGAAACAGAAAATCTAATTTTATGTTAAGTCTGTATAGGTCAGTAGGTTGAGCATTTTTGTGGTGAATAAAAAGTCTTTCGTTCGATTCAAGTTATGGGTATTGATTTATATATTATAAAAAAATCCTTATAAAAAATACTTTTAAATCGACTTGAACTTAGTAACTTTTTTGTATTTTAAATTAAATGATTTTTAAGCCCTGATTAAAGTTTATTATTGCGTCTAATCCTTGTTTTAGGATTTTGACAAACTATTTTTTATTCTAGGTGCAGGTATGCATTGATTATTTTGTTTTTCTTGCTCAATAAAATCTTCAATACCGCCATGTGGATCAGCATTTGGTTTTGGCATATATTTTACTAAATATTCAGCGCTTAAACTTTCGAATATTTTACTTCCTTCTTCATCGTCTTTTTCAGCTTTTTCTATCTCAGGCCACCTATTTTTAGGAAATTTCACATATAAATTAAAACATTTTGTAATCCCTTTAATTTCGTGAATAGGATATTGGGGCATACTCATTACAGGATCTGATACTATGCATTTTGTTATAGTTTCAGGTTTGATATAACCTAATTTTTCGCATAATCTTCTTAAGGGTGTACCGTGAAATGGAACAAAAGTATGAATATTTGCATTGTCAGCATCGATATTTCGATTAAGTTCAATGGTGTCAAAGGCTAGTTTTTTTGTTTCTTTTGGAAACCCAGTAATGTTGTTAACGCTAAAATTAATTCCATATTTGTGTGGTATTTTTAATTTTTCTATAATTTGATTGTTTGACCACCTTCTATCTAAAACTTCTTTTCTGAATTTTTCATTACCATGTTCAACTCCAAATGATATTCTATCTAAACCTACCTCTGCTAATTTCTTCATATTATAATCATTTATAGTCTCAGGTCTTGTTTGAAACCAAAAAGGAATTTTAATTTCAGAATACATGTCACAAAATTCCTCAAACTCAGACTTGCTCATTGCTAAGAATGTATCTGCCCAAAAATAATTATACTCAACTCCAAGATTGTTTTTAAAATGTTTCAATTCTTTTGAAACTAGGTCTATTTTCTTTTTTCTAAAATATCCGCCATTAGTTTCTTCGTTGTATAATTTCATTTGATCAGGAGAATTACAAAACGTGCATGTATATGGACAACCTCTTATAGTTTCTACTGGGAACATTTTATAGATTTTTCCACCCATTGGACGGTATAATCTATTTTCTTCAAATAAGTCTATATCGATAATCGGGTTAGTATTAATATCAACTGGTTTAGATATTCTATTTTTTTTAATTATATTTCTATTTTTTAAATATTCTGGACCTATAGTTTTAACCCAACAATTAGTTACATCAGAATAATCTTGTTTATTCTCTATTTTTTTACAAAGATCAATCAAAGCATTTTCACCCTCACCCACGCAAACTATATCAATCAAGTCCTCTTTTATTACTATTTCTGGAGCAAATGTTGGAAAAACTCCTCCGGCAATAACTGGTATGTTATTTTTAATTTTATAGTCTTTAATTTCATTTAAAAATAATAGACCTAATTCGTACATATCTTCAGTTGTGGACATTCCTATTAAGTCTGGCTTGAATCTTTCTACTTGTTTTTGAAGATCATCTTTCCAAGATGTGTCTTTAATTCCAATACCTCTATCTCCCATATTGAATGGGACCACTGCTAATTTATCCATTTGGGTTCCGTCTGAGTCTAATCCAAAATCGACTGCGTAGTACGTAGAGTCAAAAATTTCTATTTGATGGCCCTCTTTTTTTAAAAGAGCGGAGAACAAAGCCATTGCTTGTGGGATCATGTTCATCCCAAAGGTGTTTGGATATAAAAAAAGTACTTTAATTCCCATAGCTAAAATTTAAATTTGTTAATTTTATTTTTCTAAAGTCAGAATGTATATTTACATATAAAGTTAAAATAAATATACTTTTTTTTTACACAAAAATCCCAAAAAACTAACAACAGTCTCTGTTTAAAGTAAAATTTTAAGTTAAACCTTGTAATAATTAAGTATTTTTAATTTTCAAAAATTTAACACGGTAAAATCTATAGAAAGTTTCAATAATTGTAGAAAAAAATAAAGTTGATAAAAGACTGTAAGTAAAGAATGGAACAGCCATTATATAGCATTTGATAATACCTTCGTATGTGTATCCATACATCCCAGAAGCCCAAACTCCAAAATTAGTGACCACAAAGAACGTGAATGCTCCAAATAGTGCACCGCAAATTCTAAATTTTATATTTTTTGCAAAGAGTGGCGAAACCAAACCTATTAAAAAAATACTTCCCCACGTCCAGTGAGTTCCACTATGATAACCAATAATTATATCTGTAATAGCAAAACTTATTAATAAAACTGGTAGAAATCTTAAACCTAAAAGCACAGGTACATAGAAACTTAAAGCAATAAGGCTCGTAAAGTTTGGTGGATGAGGAATAAATCTACTTGCTGCTAGAGATGTAAATATTCCAATAAGTATTAAAGCATTTTTTTTCATTATTAAAATTAGTATACTCTTTTAATACCAATATTAAAAGAGCGTCCCATAGATGAATATCCATGTACCTGCTCATAATTATCATCAAATATATTTTTTGCATCAAAAGATAGATCATAAGTATCATATAAACGATAATTCGATCTTAAGTTGATTGTAGTATAGTCTTCTAAAATCACATCTTTAAAACTATTGTTGCCATCCCCAAAAGATCTTACTTCGTCAACAAATTTTATTTGTATAGAATTTGTTAAGCCTGGAAGAGTATTATGTGTAATGTTTGATGAAAATGCATTTTGTGGCACTTGTACTTTTGCAGTACCTAACTCACTAGATTTTTTATGACAACCACCAGCTTTACAAGTGTTATTGTCATATGACTTGGTGTAAGTGTAGTCAAAATCTACTCCATATTTTTTACCATCTGGCTTCCAATCAAGACCTAACTCTATTCCTTTGCTGGTATTAACTCCATGAGTCTTATTTAATTTAAAGTTATTTCTACTATCGCTAGTAAGACCATTTTTTTGTTCTAAATAAAAATAAGTGATATTCGTGTTTAAATCTAACCTATCTAAATAAGTTTCATACCCAACATCAAAGCTGTTTCCTCTTTCATGCCCAAAATTATCTCCGTTCAAACCAGCATACCCATCACCAGATGTGCTACCGCCACCACTGGCTGCAGTTGCACCTGAAAAATGCAGATCGTATATAGCTGGAAACCTAACTCCTGAGCCCAAAGAAGATCTTATTGTACTAACATTATCTAATTGGTAGGCCAGTGTAGTTCTACCGCTTGGTTCTCTTCCAACACTAGAATGTTCATCGCTTCTTAGCCCAATTGTTGCATACAATTTTTCCAAAGGTCTAAATTGATAGTCAAAAAATTGAGAGAAAATATGTTCATCTGCCCGTTTGTCAAAATATAATT
>Ga0209502_10001441_pt1 | contig 21784 bp, 19 predicted proteins | sample ArcticOcean_MG_C_10_FD_187442 | JGI IMG/M metagenome (GOLD analysis project Ga0209502, IMG submission 187442) | Marine microbial communities from western Arctic Ocean - ArcticOcean_MG_CB11_90 (SPAdes) (version 2) | ecosystem: Environmental > Aquatic > Marine > Oceanic | place: Arctic Ocean... | reverse complement strand
CCGGAGCAAAGAGTATCGTGGACGATGCGGTGGCAGAATTCGGTACCGTGGACATCCTGGTGAATAACGCGGGCATCCTTCGAGACAAGTCTTTTAAGAATATGACCCTGGATCACTGGGATATCGTGATGAATGTCCATATCAACGGATCGGCCTATGTAACACATGCCGCCTGGCCAATAATGTATGCCAAAAACTGGGGTCGCATTGTCTTTACCAGCTCGACCTCCGGCATCTTCGGCAACTTTGGCCAGGCGAATTATGGTGCCGCAAAGATGGCTATGGTTGGATTGATGAATGTGCTCGAAAGGGAAGGCGCGTCGCATAACGTCAGGGTTAACACGCTGGCCCCTGCGGCAGCAACCCGCTTGACGAATACTGTACCCGGGCTTGATGAAGACCTGGACCATCCTGATCCAGCACGTGCGCCGTCGCTGGTGACACCGGCAGTTTTATACATGTGCCGCGAAGACGCACCAACCGGTAAAATCATCATGGCGGGCAATGGCCGGTTTGGCTACGTTGGCGTGTTCAGAAATGAAGGTGTTGAACTAGGGGTTGATGCCACGCTTGAGTCCCTGCTTGAGCAGGAGGATATCGTCACCGACATGACCCAGGCACAGCATTCGGCACCGTGGACATCCTGGTGAACAACGCGGGTAACGAGAATAAGGTAAATAAACCGCATATTCTAGAGAACGGTCAGAAACTACTGAGAGGGCCCTATGAGTGATTCTACCTATCCCCTTTACGGCCTGAAAGTACTGGATTTTTCCCGCGTCTTGTCGGGTCCTTTCGCCGGCCGGATGATGTCCGACCTGGGGGCCGACGTGGTTAAAGTGGAACCGCCAGGCAACGACGTCACCCGGCTATGGGGCAAAGTCATAGCCGGTATTCCCGGCTACTATCACCAGCAGAATGCTGGGAAGCGCAATATCAGCGTCGATCTGCGGGCGACGAATGCGAAGGAATTCGTCTTCGATCTGGTCAGGAACGCAGATATTCTAGTGGAAAATTACCGTCCAGATGTGATGGGGCGTCTGGGTCTCGACTATGAGACCTTACGCGAGATCAATCCCCGCCTCATCATGCTGTCGATCTCTGGTTTCGGTTCCAATGGTCCGGAATCCTGGCGACCCGCCTATGCGCCAATTATCCACGCCGAAGCGGGACTCATCGATCGCGCCGCACGCCGCGGTAATCTGCCACCTCGGGACCTGCCGGTTTCGATCTCTGACACCAATGCCTCTTTGCACGGGCTGGTTGGCATCCTGTCTGCGGTGATCATGCGGGAGCGTACGGGCACGGGTCAGCACATCGAAATCGCCATGATCGATGCTACCGTAGCCACCGACGATCAGATGCAGTTCGACCTGGAAGGATCCGAACACACTGGCGCGGAACCCAATCAGGTCTGGGACTCGCCAATCGGTCCAATTCTGATATCGACCGACATCCGCCGGCTATGTGAGTTGCTCAGCAACAACCATGGCTTAGCTGATCCCTGCACCCCAGAAATGGACGTGGACGCAAAGGTCGCAGCACGTCAGCAGGTCATCTCCGACTTTCTGCAAACCCTCGAAACGAAGAAGCAGTTTGACGAAGTCATGAATAAGATGAGTCTGCCTTGGGGGCAAGTTCGCACCGCGGACTCGATCCGTGAACAGCCAACCATCGCCCACCGTGGAGCCATCGTAGACATTGATGATCGGCAGGGTGGAACTCGACCGGTTACTCAATCGCCCTATCGCTTCTCCTCGGCGTCCTCCGGTGTGCGCGGCCCAGCGCCACATCGTGGCGAACACAATAGCTCGGTACTCAAAGGCTGGCTCGGTTATGAAGACAGTGTCGTCGAGGAACTCTACGCGGCAGGCGTGCTCTCCCGATCCGAGGAAGCGCAAGCGAGCGACTAAGCCTGGCAACTAATCAAGATATCGAACGAGGAACCTATCATGAGTCACAACGAAATTCTCGCAGGTGAACTGCGCGAGCCCAAACAGATGCTTGCTGAACAGGAATACGTTGGCACCTGTCGATCCACGACGACGTAATGGCCTAAAAGCTGGGGTTTATTGGGGCTGCCCAGATGATGCGAAAGGAATAAGTGGCATAGAGTATTACTACCTAGAGTGGAAAGGCGCAGGAATATATTTCTGTATTTCGTGCGTCGCTTATTACGGGGCGTTTACTGGCAGTGGAAAAGGTTGGTCAAGAGCATCTGCCCCTTCAACGCTTATGCCCAGTCCGTTGTAGGTATTTTTGATCGTTCATCGAATGGTGATTGGGGTAATGTATTTCAATTTGTCGAAGGGGAGTTGTTGCTTCACTTGGAGTCTACAAGCAGAAACTAAGTCTACTTCGTAAAATTTTACTCCCTCAAGCACTGGTTTGAGGGGGCATAAATGGGGGCGTTAAGTTAGAAATTAAATATTTTATTTATATAAATCACTAGGTTAAAAGTAGAATCGAATCCCGCCCGCTCCGCCATTTCAATTAACGCCTATCAGAGCGTAGCTCCTAGGGTCTTAGTTAACCCATATCACTATCTTTTTATCCCCTAGATTTAACCCACCAATATCTGGTGACCGTTACCTGTAGATTAATTATTGGCAGGGGCGGCCCATCTAAAGACATACTGGGGGCATCTATAGCCCTACACAAATGATATTAGTTGCCAGTGGTATACGTTAGAGGTGGATTTGAAAGAAGTAGGGTTTAGGGTGCCATGGGCAGGATGTTGTGGTGCTGGTGAAGACTCTAGTAGCTGAAAAGATACACAGGCATAAGATTTTCAAAAATAAATCCACATCTGAACAGTTAGGCGGGGCTTCCGAGTACGAAGCCTTCTACAGACTAGCTTATCAAAGAGATATTGCGCATTTAAAAAAATACTACAAAGACTTTATGGGGAAAATGCCAAAGCACTTCTAGTATTAAGTTTCAATCTTATTTAGGAATCCCTGTTTTGAGTATTATGTTTTGAGTAGTAGGCCCTTTCATTTCAAACTTAGCCTGTTCAAAAGATGGAGCGGCGATCCTTCCCATAACATTATTAGAAAATCCATATTGTTCTTTTGGGATTCCAAGAAAGTTTTTATCCATTTTTTCATTCCCACTTAAATCAACAAAGACTGCTATAGCATATTCACCATGCAGCAACATTTCGTCTATACCTTTTAAATTTTGGTCTATTTCCACTGCACCATTAAGGCATGACTCTTCTTCAGATTCGTTCTCAACTGAACTTTCAAATCCTGCTGCATTTTTGCATATGGTTAAATGCAGATCTCCTGGTTTTTCTAAATTTAAAATATTAAGACTTAGATTTAATTCTTCAGCTAAATTATCTTCAGCCCAGCTAGCAAAACTAACGTTTAACAGAAGCAAACCTGTGATGATGTATTTCATCTAGCTCTTTCCTTTTTCCTTTTGATTCTGCCTCCTGAAAACTTTGTCTACGTTGATGATGGAAGGATTTACAGTGCAGATTATCAGAGCCTCTTTCTCTTCGTTAAATATTTAGCAGCTTTAATCAAAATATCAGAATCGTCTTTGGCTAAGCCAAGCGCTACATTACACCTTCGACTGAGCAAACCCCTTTCTGATCGAGTTTTATGACAATGATCTATAGACAGGCTAATTAATTTACCTTGTCGCTCTTTTGATTCTTCTTTTCTACGGATGGCACATAAATACTTTTGCTTTTTTATAATTAGAAATTAGATTACCATTTGCATGCACTTGAGTAAGTTTAGATCGCCGGCCAAAGATGACAAGGTATTACATGAATTTGTTGAAAGGATTAATTTTTTTTACCACCCTGTTTGCTTTGAGCAGAATAATCCCTCACCCACCTAACTTCACCCCTCTAATCTCAGGTGCAATCTTCTTACCTTATTTATTTCAAGATAAAAGATTAGTTATGTTACTACCAGTTGTTACTATGTTCGTGGCAGATATCTTCTTGGGCTTCCATGGATTGATGATCTGGACTTATGGCGCCTTTCTAATGATAGGCCTGCTTTCCTTTAATTACTTCAAATTTAAGCCCACTAGTATTTTTATACTTTCGATACTTTCACCCTCGGTATTTTTCTTAATTACCAATTTTGGGGTATGGCTAGGTTCTGAATTTTACAGTCAGTCCGTAGAAGGTTTGACAGCCAGTTACATCATGGGGTTGCCTTTCTACGCAAACAGCCTCACTTCAACGGTGCTTTTCTCTGCTTCTTTTTATGCAGTTATATCTGCTGCATCGACACTTAGTTTTTTAAAAAAAAGATAGTCAATTAATTCAGCTGTTTTTTTAAAGAAAGATATCAATACGGCAAGCTTGGTGTTTAAGATGGGCTGGTTGTAGCAGCTAAACCTTTGTCAAAGTCAGCAGCCCATTCACTAGCGCAGGAGAAGATTAGTAGAGTAGCTAGGGTTTAATTTGGAGGTTTAAGTGGTTTAGCCAGGGTGCTTGGTTCAGAAAAAAGCCCCAATTGATTGCTCAAGTAGGGCTAATTACTAGCTGGAAAATCTCTTTGATTTACTCTGGCAGTATCACCGTATCTATTAGGTGGACAACGCCATTTGTTGCCATTAAATCAGTAGCTATCACGTTAGCGCCAGCAATAGAAACTTGTCCGTCCGCCACTACAACAGCATAGGTTCCATTTAGAGTTTCAACTTTTTCTGCGGTCAAGACGGCTGAAGCCATAACTTTACCTGCAACGACGTGGGCTTTTAAAATACCAGCCAAAGCTTCGGGGTCGGCTAACAATCCTTCTAACGCGCCTTCTGGTAGCTTAGCGAAAGCTTCATTTGTAGGCGCTAAAACTGTAAAAGGTCCTTTGCCGGAAAGAACGTCAACCAATCCTGCAGCTTTTACCGCTGCTACCAGTGTGGAAGTTGCTTCGGCAGCTACAGCTATATCAATAACAGTTGCCGGCATTTTTTCACCTTCTTCGTGATGGCCAGCAAATGCCGCCATACTAAAAGCTAATGTGCTGCAAGCCGCTACTGCAGTCATGAAAACGAGTTTGAGTTTTTTCACAATTTATTTCCTTTTTTATGGATCATCATGCTAATCGCTGAAAGATGATGGGTTCGTGGAGGCAATGTCTGCGTCGCGTTAGCAAATAACCAAAGGCGGCTCAGTTAAAGCAACCCTTGGGCATCTGTAGCTCTACACCGATATTGGTAGTTGGATACATTAGAGGTAAACTTGAAGAATAGACTTCTTCTTAATCTAGATGTTTGCCGTTGATTACTTCAATAAAAATTTCATCCCCGGTTGGGAGAATTAGTAAGTACCACCTTTGATTTGATAGTAATAGCAACCATTTGCGCTTGTATTTTCGTGGTCGTATTTCACTTCAATGCAACCTTGGTTCTTTTTTTGAAAGCTGCCTGTGTAATAGCCGTCTTCGTCCTGTCCTTCAATCTTGTTGTCCTGGGAATAATATTCTTTGAAGTCATATTTGAAGAAACCCCATTTGATCTTGCCAGTCACGGTACTGTCTATAAGCAGCGTTCTCAACTCATCTGGATTAAGCCTGGCGTTATCGGTCCAGCCAAAGGAACTAACCAGCAACAAAAGCAAACCTGTAATGATGCATTTCACCTTCATGTAGCTAACACTCCTTATAATTCTTCTTCACACATTCGCTCGCGAGATCTTGAGTGTTGGATGTGTCTTGAGGTGTCATTTTTTTCGCTGTTAGATCTTTGTTGTGCTTACCTAATTTATCTTTGTTAGCAGCAGAAATGTTCCACCACATGCGCGAGTAAAGATTGTTTTGAATAACGCCTTCTTGCTTGGCATACATCAGGCCCAATTTAGACAGAGGATCTTGCTTAACGTGCAGCTTGCCTGATGGCATTAGTTAAGAATAGATTGGCAACCCAGTTGTGCAGCATCGTACACAGCCTTTAGCTGTTTTATGGGTATCACCGACTCTATTGACTATGTGCCTAGCAGGAAACGCGCGTTCTATCGTTACCCTCCACCCTCTTGCTTGGCCATAGATCAGTAAACTATTGACTCAAAGTCACTATAAATCCCTTGCTTTGGATTTTATTATCCAATTAAGTGACTTGTGGTCAATGACGACAGTTTATCCGCCACTATCTACAATGCTGTGGTTGGCCATATTGCAGCTCTGAGTAAAGCCAATGGTAGGTTCGATTTGACCTCTCATGCGACAATTTCAACCATTCTCAATGGCGTCATTACACCGGTCTCTACGAATACAACATTTTCTGCAGGTATGCTTGCAGAAATAGAAACCGCAGCGAGCTACTCTAGGGCCACTGTATCGCAATACTCGTTGCAAGATGCCGTTAAGAGCGTTGTCTCTGGTGCAACGTCGAGCGTAGATTTCGCAGCCGAAACTTTGGCTGCCGTGGATGCAGGTAGCGATGGTATTGCAGACTTAAATTATGCCTTTCCATCAATTTCTCTAGGTACGCTAACAGACATTAATAGGGATGGTCGGCCTGACACATGCGATGGTGTATCTACCACTTTGGGTATGACCGAAGATCTAGACGGTGACAACGATGGCATTCTAGATACTGCAGATGGGTATCCGTTGGCTGACATATGTTAGGTCGCTGTAGCGGGGGCTCCTTGGTTATGCTCGGTGCAGGCGGGCTAGCCATATGGGTAGGCTGCGGATAACTGAAGCTGCGGAAATATACGGGGGGGCTGGTAGGTGTCGGTTCAGTAAAGTCAGCACCTGACAGAGATACGTATAATTTACGCGATATTTCGATGCAGCTTAGAGGTTATTGTTTGAAACTCACAGATTATCATCCAGTTGTTATTGAGGGCATGGGCGGGTACGACCCGCGTGACCCAGTGCAAGTTGCCACGCAGGTTGCTGAGCGCCTTGCACAACACTGGGCGCGTAAGCCGCCCATTAAGCCGCTGCTGATCCTGACCCAAGGCGACCCGCTTGAGGCAAACGGCATCTCTGCAATTACCCCGCGTGTGGCCCAGCACTTAGGCGTTCCGCGGGCTATGGTCTATCTTGATGAACACATTGCTGATTACCACTGGCCCAATGCAGATCACCACGAGATGATTTTTGCCCTCAAGTACTCCGAGGTGGTGGATCAACTGAATAGCAATCTACCGGGGTCTATAGGCAGAATTGAAGCGGCGATTGAAGCGCAGTTGCAGCGCAAGAACGATCATCGAGCGGCCCAAGGCAATCCACTGCTCAAAAATTATTTTCGTGATTTTGCGCTACTGCAGGAAGTCACTAAAGCCGCCTGCTCAAAGCTGTGCCAAGGCATTACTATTGCGCATACATCCAAAGATATTTCTGTATTTTCAGTGACCAGTTTTTTTACCGTGGGTCTCGAGCTGGGGCTGGTGGATTCCGGCAATATGGTGTCTTACTCCAGAGACACAAAGAGCCGACTAACGACAGCTAGCCGGTATGACTAGGCACCTAGTAAAAAGGCATGTGATCAAGAACTGATAACAAAGAAAATGTGATGGGAGACAGGGAGTTAGGATCGGTTGATTAAGACCAATTGATTGATAAAGCAGACGCCACTATTTTTTCAAAGAAAAGCAAAATACAAGCCCAAATCAAAAGCTTTAGAGCTCATGTTGCAGATTCCTAATCTACTGCTCGTCGTCAAACCTTGTGCAAGTATCTTCTTGCTGCGCCTACACAAGTTTTAACGAACATCACGAACTCAAATAGCGGCTAACAATTATCGGTTGAGAGTGCTGCTTCAAGCCAGATATTTATACGGTAGAAAGCATGGTCCAAGCCGCCGGTGACGTTTAGATATTTGGTTGCACCGATGGCCCGCGCTGAGGACTGAGTTACTTATCTAGATCAGCAAATTTTGCCGCCATGGTTGGGTTGCCCCGGGTTAGTTTTTTAATGGTGACGTCTTGAGCTTTATCGTTCGCAAGGCGAAGGTTGCGGTCTGTGCCGAGTAGGGCATCCCTTGTTTTTTGCAGGTGATCAATCGATTTATCTATCTCTGCTATCGCAGTTTGAAACTTCTTAGAGGCCAGGTCGTAATTTTTGGAAAACGCTGTCTTGAAATTTTCTAGATCGCTCTCGAAGTGCGTAATGTCGACGGTCTGAACTTTGACTTCTGCCAACTCGGTCTTATATACAAGCGCGCGCATGGCTGCGTTTCTTAGCAGGGTAATGATTGGTATAAAGAACTGAGGCCGAATAACATACATGTTCGGATAGCGGTGAGACACATCAACAATTCCAGTGTTGTACAGCTCACTGTCGGATTCTAGCAGTGACACCAGCACTGCATACTCACAGCCTTTCTCACTGCGATCTTTATCCAGTTCTTTCAGAAAGTCCTCATTCTTTTTCTTTGATGCAGTGGCGTCACTCTCGTTTTTCATCTCAAACATTATTGAAACGATTTCAGTGCCATTTTCATCCGCATCGCGAAACAGGTAGTCGCCTTTACTGCCGCTTTTTGCATTGTTGTCCTTCTCAAAATAGGCTTTGGGGAATGCGGTGGCGCGTATGCGGTCGAACTCGGTCTCGCAGTGCAGCTCAAGTGTTTCTCCGACCATTTTGGTAGACAGCCGCGCCTTCATGTCGCGCAAGCGCTCAATGGCATCGTCTCTGTCCTTGATCTGAGTGAGGTACTTGTCTTCTAGGGATTTTGTGGCTAGCTCTTTTTCTAGTTCTGCACGCTCTAAGGTGTTCTTAAGGCCATCCCTTTCTTTTTCGACCTTGCTCACTGCAACAGTTACGGCGAGGGTTTGAGCTACTTCACCTGCATCAAGTTTTGCTTTGAGTTCTTGAATTTGGCTGTCCTTGGTCGCTGCAGAATGCTGCATTTCAGCGGCTACTTTGCTCATTGCAAGCTCAACAGCGCCTTGCTTGTCTTTTTCGGCAAGTGCAAGCCGGTCGTGCAACTGCTGGTCAAATTCGCTGTCGCGAACCTGCTTCAAAATGTCTGCATATCCTGCTTCGTCAATTTTGAAAGCCTTCTCGCAATGTGGGCAGTTGATTTCGTTCATTGGCGGTCTCAGTGTTTTTATCAAATAAGTACATTGGCAATGCTAGCAGGGGTGAAACCACAAGCGCTCTAATTTAGTGAATCTTTTTGTTGGTGAAAAATCCGCACTTTTTCGTTTGCGGCCTCTATCCCAAGGCTCACGCCCAATAGCTATTTAGAAAGCTGTCTAATTTGAGATTAAGGCATCAGTGCTATCCTCCGACAAACCGAGTGTTATGACGCATATTTTGGGTTTTAACCGAATCGAAGCCTTCGCGTTGAGCGGGTTTGTTGGTTGATCCTTTTTGCGAGATGTTGTAAGCGTATAGTTGACAATGGTCAATACTGACTATGCCAGCCAAAAATAAAAGAGGGGAATAATAATGAAAATAAATAAACTCTTATCCGTTGTATTGAGTCTGTTTGTTGCAAGTGCGGCCTTTGCGGAGCAAGTCGACGACCCGGATAGATTCCTGTTTGAGACGACTCAAATGAAGTTTAAAACTGGCAAGGAACTCCAGGATTTCTTGTCCATCAGAGCAAAATTTTCTAAGTTCGCATAATTAGGTGAAATTAAGTTTAGTTCGATTGTCCTAGTACCTTGGGCGGTGAGTAAGGCTTCATTACCAGATAGCCAAGATTGAGATGGGGTATGGGTAGGATTCTCTCCCAATACAGGTGATTACGCCAATACGTTTAGTTACTACCTAAAAAATGGAGATGCCATTGGCCCAGATTTTGGTGCGGTAAGAACTAATGTAGTCACCACACTGATGGGTGGTGAAGCCGTTTTTCGCAGTGGAGCGGGCCTGCCAAAAGATACCGGAGTGGTACTGTTTAGAAAGTGTAAGTTAAAAGCTAAGCAAACCATGGACAGTGCCAAAGTAGCGTTGGTTATTACGTCGGAAAAACTCAAAGCTGGAGGTTGACAGGGTGGAACTTATTTTTGGAATCCTGGACGTGGAGCGGCACCATCAATTGAAGATTCATTCCTAGTCACGCGATGGTTTCCAAGCGCTGAAGCTTGGGGGGAGTCAGCAATGGCATATTAGAATGGCGATCTTTCTAAGGCAGACGCTGCGGTCGACCGGGTAATGGACTGTTCTGCGTTTCGTTTCTACCTTAGTTACCCGTTTTACATTGCGGGAACATAGTAAGAAGTAAAGTTAGGGGGTATTTATTACCCCCTTGATATCTCCGCGGCATATTGTCTTCCTTTATAGTCTTACCTCTCCCACAATTTTAAAAAATAAAATTGTAATCAGACGAATCCCTCTGGCGGCATAAAGTCTTATCAACAAAAGCCGACTAAAAAAGATAAAAAGAGAAAGAAGCCGCTAAATGAAAACTCACTGGCACCTATTTACCGACGGCAGCGTGAATACTCAATCCAAGGTGGGTTTTGGGGCGTGTCTCTGGCTGCGAGAATTTACCGACGCAGCCGACTCGCTTAAAGACGCTGTTAAGACCAAACGGTTCGAACAGACAAGTTCAACTAGGTTGGAATTACAAACGCTAGTATGGTCTGTGAATGAGCGCTTAGCGTTAGCCAACATGAACTCAATTGAACTAACGATTTATACAGACTCGCAAAATATTATTGATCTGCCGAAGCGGCGTGAGCGCCTCGAGCGTGACAACTATTTCTCTAGCAACAAAAAACAGCTGAAGAATCATCAGCTGTATCGAACGTTCTACAGTTTAATGGATCAGATGAGATTCAACTTAGTAAAGGTGAAAGGCCATCAGCCCTCTCGCGAACGCAATCTTATAGCGCAACGGTTTAGCCTGGTTGACCACGCGGCGAGGCGAGCCTTGCGGGCTGATGAGTTATGTAGATAAGTTGTAAAGAGCGATGTGTGCGCTCTGTCACGCTTCACTCTCTAACACGATCTTAAGATCAACTAGGCTTTGGGCGCCGTCTCTGATGGCGGTGTCCGCGTCCCTTGGTTGCCAGCCAATGGCCAATGCCGGTGAATTATCAATCGCCTTGACGCGCCCTAAATCAGGCAAAAATTGTTTAATTTCCTGCAAAAAAATCCCGGCAAGTTTTGCCACGAAGTTAGGCATTTCTGAGGTTGGAATTTTTAGCTTCGGATGCTCAGCCTTCACGGTCTTGGCCATATCCACAAACCAACGGAAGCCGTTGGCGCACATATAGCGGTTGCCGGCCGCTTCTGGCGTTTCCAAGGCTAGCCTTTGGAGAGTCGCTACATCTCGCACATCGACGATCTCAAAGCCAAGTTTCGGCAGTATAGGGTAGGCACCTGTCATGAGAAGATAGAGTGCTTCTAGCGAACTGCCATAGTCTGCTTCAAGAGCGGGGCCCAGTACGAGAGCAGGATTTATCGCTACCAGCTCTAGATCGTTCTCATTGGCATATTCCCAGGCGGCTTTTTCCGCGACGGTTTTGCTCTTTACGTAGGGTGACAGATCAGTGCGAGACAGGTCTGTCCAGTCTTGGTCGGTGAATGTGCCGCTGTCCCTGCTGCCAGACATGACTGCGGCCACAGACGAGGTCAGAACCACACGTTTGATGCCATGGGCACTAGCAGCTTTGAGCACGTTAAGCGTGCCAGTCTTCGCTGGAACAATAACTTCGTTCTCATCGTTGGGCTGTACTACCGGCACCGGGGAGGCCACATGCAGAATGCTGTCGCAACCTCGGGCAGCTTCTACCCAACTTGCCTCATCCATTAGGTCGGCTGAAGCGAACTCAAGGGCGTCTATACGATCGGTATGGCCCGCCAGTGTTGCTTTGATCGTTTCGCCACGTGCTGCATCGCGCAGCGTGCCGCGCACATAGTAGCCATTATTAAGCATCTCAATAATGCAGTGACTGGCGATAAATCCGCTTGCTCCGGAAATCAGGACCTTAGGCATTGTCTATCCTATAAATTAATGAAGTGTCTTCGCGCATGCTACTGCATGTGGCCCGCGAGCACCAAAAGCTTGCAAAATATGTGGCCCTTTAGGTTCAGAACTTTTGGTTCAGAACTTTAAGCTCAGAACGTCGGGCGCGAAACTTTAGACTCAGACCTAAAAGTTTGCTCGCATATATTTAAGATTCCACGCCTCCACATTTCTATTGCACAAACACGCACTTAGGGTACGTTTAGAGCTTGGCTGTGGCTGGCGCTAATTGACTGCGTTGCGCAATTGGGCCTCGGCAGGGCTCGCGAAAAAAATGTGAACGAGTGATTGTCATTCGGTTCTGTTTTTCTTTGTTGCGCCTAAAGGCAAGTACTGTGTTTTTAGGTAAGACTTTAGCTTTTTGTTAAAAGGGGAATACTCACCGATTGTGAGAGAAAGAAAATGTGTCACTATTAGTGGAAATTACCAGTGAGCTCACTTACGCCTCAATCTAGTGACCGAATCGGCAAACCTTTTGACAAGGTCAGTCGGCGAACCGTTGTTGGTTACGGTTTCGGTGACTTTGGTTTCAACCTTTACGCTACCGGCCTCAATCTTTACCTTCTTTACTATTATACGGACGTGCTTGGCATAGGCCCGGCTGTGGCTGGTCTTATCTTTATGATTCCGGTGATCTGGGACGGTATCTCTGACCCTTTGATGGGTTGGGTAGCTACTCGCACGCGTACCCGGCTTGGAAAATTCCGCCCATATATTCTGTTTGGTGCGCCATTTGTGGGGTTAAGCTTTGTTGGTATGTTTGCTGCGCCCGTTTGGTTTCCCGATCAGGTTGTGGCGGCAAGCCTAATTTCCCACATTGTGTTCCGCACTATGTACACAGTGGCTTCGGTACCTTATTCATCCCTTGCGGCTGCAATAACTTACGACAGTCAAGAGCGCGGCATTATGGCAGCAGTGAGAATAATGAGCGCAATGGCTGGCGGGGTTGCTACTGCGGCAACCATGTTAGAGCTTGCTAGCTATTTTGGCGGCGGGAACTTTCGCGAAGGGTTTATAATGGCGGGGCTGCTCTATGCACTGATCGCAACAGTCGTAATGTCAGTTGTTTTTTACACTACTGCCGAAAAACCCATTGTTGCAGATCAGGTGCAACTCACCACGGCGCAAACCCTGGCCTTCGTAAAGTCCAATACCGCGTTCTGGGTGTTATGCGCTGCGTCCTTCGTCGGTATCATTGGCTCAACTATGGGTGGCAAAGCGCTGGTGTATTACATCAGTTATTACGCAGATCAACCCGAAGCGGTTTCTACCATTCTGCCTCTGGGGATATTGGGGGCGTGTATTGGCATTCCCCTGTGGACCTTGGTAGCGCATAGGTTCTCCAAACGCGCTGTTTGGATAATGGGTGGTTGCGGTGCCGCCATTGGCAACTTTGTCCTTTTGGGTTTGGAAATTACGGATGTTGCCTCTTTATCGGCACTCGCCATTTTTAGCGGCATTTGCGGCGGCTCCATTGCAGTCATGTTTTGGTCTATGCTTCCTGACACTGTGGAGTTTGGCGAATTGCGTAGCGGTGCGCGCGATGACGGTATTTTGTTTGGCCTTTGCCAATTTATCAGTAAAGCAGGTTCCGGCTTAGGTGTTGGCATGATTGGTTTGTTACTCAGTTTCATCGGTTACAGTGCAAATGAGATGCAGAGCGAAGAAACACTGCAAGGCATTCGCTTGGCCGCTTTTTTGATACCTGCTGTGTGCTCTCTTTGTTCTGTTGCCGTGATCACCCTATACCCGCTAGATGAACTCATGCACCGACGTATTGTGCGCGCGTTGCTTTGGAGAAGACGAAGAGCGCTCTCCTGACCTACGCAATGTGCGGTGCAAGCCGGCATAGCTGGTGTCGCCCTCGCATCTAGTTAAAGAATGTATTGATAAGAATTAAGAGGATTGTCAGTTAGATGAGAAAGTTAGTTGCAGGGTTACTTTTGCTGTTGGTGAGTACCATTGGTTGGTCTGGTGCTGGGCCAAAGACTGAGTCCCCGAAGACTGCTGAGTTAAGCCTACTTGTATATAACACCCATGGCTTGCCCGAGCTTATTGCCGGCGATAAACCAAGAGAGCGATTCCCAAAGATAGGGCAATTGACCAAGGGCTATGATTTATCCCTGTTGCAAGAAGACTTCGCCCACCACGACCTGCTGTTGCAATATGTGAGGCGTCCAACAGACGCAGTGCAAGGCAGCGATGCGCTCATTCCTAAGTGCATGGTCTGTTCTGGATCTGGGTTGACGCTTATCTCAAACTTGCAGAAATCCGTTTGGCAGGTTCGCTCTTCCTTCAAGCCCTTCGATACCTGTTCCGGCTGGGTCAGTGGGTTAAACGACTGTTTTGCGCAAAAGGGTTTTCAGTTGATTACTTTGGAAAACACGCTTGGGCATCAGATTTTTATGGTGAATACGCACCTTGATGCTGGGCGCAGTGAACTTGACCGAGAAGCGAGAGCGGCACAGCTAAATCAGATTGCGCTTACTCTAGAGAAGGAAGCGGGCAGTTCGGCAATACTTCTGGCAGGTGATCTAAATCTTCATTGGGAAACCCCTTCGGATAAAGAGTTACTGCAAAACTTCGTTCAGCGCTTAAATCTTGTCGCTGCGCAAAAAGGCGGCGACGCATCAAGCAGTTGGCACACGCTAGATTATATTTATTATCGCAGTAGCAAGAAAACCAATCTAAGTTTGAAGAGTTCTGGCGAGGATGTCGCGTTCACCAGCGAAGGTAAACCGTTAAGCGACCACCCCGCACTTTTTGCAAATTTCAAGATACAATGAGACGCACTGTTATAGGGGTGCAGTTGTTACGGATGAGTACTGTCGTTTGAGAGCGAGAGTGAAAAATTGCGCAAAGTGTCATCAATCTAGAGATGTCCTGTTTAGATGCAGGCATGCTGATTTTGATTGGCTCTTCCTGTGCGAGACGTGTCTTTTCCTTGTCAAAAACGAGCACGAGGCGACCTATACATACGGCGGCACTTGGAAGAGCAAGAAGAAGTAAAAGCACCTGCAATTTAACGCCAATTTGAGTCAGTCTATGGTCAAGCCTAAGCGGTAATGGAACTGTAGGGTTGTGATCCAGTGGCTCTTTTCGCAAAAAAATAATCGAAGATACAAGTTCCTGGGGGGGGGTTATGCAGAGTAGAAATTTATTACCAATTTTTGTGGTCCTGCTGAGCTTTTTGCTATTTTTTTTGCAGCACCTAGCTACCCAACCGCCCGGTGTAAAGGCCGCGGACGCTCCTCAAGATCAATTTTCAGCTGCAAGAGCCTACAAGATCTTAGAAGTTCTACTAAAGGAAAATAAACCACACCCTGTAGGTTCAAAAATGAACCAAGTAGTCAAAAATAGAATTAAAAATGAGCTAGATAAACTAGCGATAGAGTACGAAGAACAAAAAACATGGGCCTGTGCGTCAAGGTTTGGAAGCTGTGCTGAGGTAGAGAACCTCATAGCGATAATCCCAGGAAAAACCGATTCGTCCTACTTGGCCTTAATGGCGCATTACGATTCAGTGCCCATGTCTCCGGGCGCAGGGGACGATGGGTCTGGGGTGGTGGCAATTATAGAAACCGCCAGAGCACTTAAACTAGAAGCGCCTTTCCAGCATCCAATTGCGTTGATTTTTACTGATGCAGAAGAAATTGGTCTAGTAGGTGCCGAAGCTTTTTTCGAGCAACACCCTTTGGCAAAAAAAGTAGGCATTGTTCTGAATGTTGAAGGTAGTGGCTCTTCTGGCAGCAGTATGGTGCTGAGGACTTCAAAAAATAATGAACTGCTAATGAAAAGTTACTCTGCTGAAAATGTCGAGCCCTATGGATATTCTTTTGTAAAAGAAATCTTTAAAAGAATGCCAAACGATACTGATTTTAGCGTTGTTGAAAGAGCCCAAATTTCAGGGATAGATTTTGTTTTTGCTGGAGAAAGAAACCACTACCACACTCCTAATGACAACTTAGAGAACATTGATCTTAGAACCATCCAACATCACGGCGAAAATATTTTGCCCTTGTCAAGAGAGCTGGCCTCTGTTGAATGGAATGAAATGGGAGATGAATATGTTTACGCAGGCAAGATATATGGAGTCTGGACTCAATGGGAATCATCAAACAGCATAATTATTCTGCTAGTAAGTTTGCTTTTACTGTTGGCCGCTTTGGTTAAGTCCAATGCCAGCCTTAAAGGCATTGCTCTCGGTGTTGTTTTCTCGCCGCTCACTTTAGTCATTACAGTCTTATCAGGTGCGTTAGGGTTCTATTTGTTGTCCATTATGTCAGGCACAATTATAAGCTGGCCGGGCATAGATTGGCCGTATCGTCTTTTGCTCCTCGGTGCCACTGGTATCGGTTTATTGACGGCGACTATGCTTAACAAAAGGTTTGTCGATCAGATTGATATGATCTTTGGTGCTTGGTTTTTTTGGCTCCTAATTGCCTTTGCGACATCTATTTACCTGCCGGATGCTGCTAATAGTTTCGTCCTGCCAATAATGGGCGCGAGCTTATTGATCGTGTTGTCAAACCTCATCAAGGAAAAGTACAGGGTCCCATTTCTGTCGTTGGTACTGGTTATGACAATACCATTTACCCTCGGGCTGTTATTTTCTCTCGAGCAAAGCCAAGGCTATAAGTTGGTTTGGGCATTACTGCCCTTTATCGGTCTTTTTGCCATAATAATTACGCCTTTCTTGTATGACCTAAATAAGAAATTCTCCTTTGGGTTGCTCTTTATAGTGGCTGGGGTTTCTATACTTATGGCGAGTAATACCCACCTTTATACTGAGGATCGACCTCAGCATGTGAATATTCTTTTCTATGAAGATTTGGATTTGGGCCGAGCACATGTTGAATTGGCTGGCGATTATAAGGCTATATTTTCTGAACCTTTCATAGAACCTTTATCAATCTACGTGGCCGCTGCGCAGCCTCAATCGTTATTGCCCTTTAATAGAGAGATCATTTCTACTAACTGGGCTAAAGCTGATTCCAGCGGATGGGCGGGGCCTTCGCTGAAGTCTTATGCAAAGAGCGACAGTGATAAAACGGTAAGCCTTAAGTTAAAAAGCAACAGATCAGCAAGCCGGTTGGTTCTGCTCCTACCAGAAGATTCTGGGTTAGCCTCTTTCTCTCTTGGGGAGTTGGAAGTCAAACCTATTCTAAGTAAGTGGGGCCTATACAAGGGCTACTACGCGATCTATCTAAATGGCATCTACGACAAGGTTGTAGATTTGAGAGTGACATTTAAAACTGCCGATGCGCCAAAGCGGGGGTATCTTATGGATATTAGTACGCAGTTACCGCCATCTGTGGATGACTTATTCAATGACCGAACGGGCATTTTTTCGCCGGTACACAGAGGAGATCAATCGGTGTTAATGAAAAGGATAGAATTTTAATTTTCATCCAAATATATTTCGACGGCTGCTAAAGCTATTTAGAGCCAGTCAGAGACGAGGAAGCAGGAGCAAGCTGTCCGCTTCCAATGATGTTCTGAAATCGTTAAATTTGAGCAATTCCGACACTAAGAATAAAGGTGGCAAGACATGCACACACTCGTAGACCCGCTAAAAAGAGCATTGCAAATTAGGCCCAATGAAGTAGCTGTGATCGACGGCGAGAAAACGTTCACCTACGCAGAGTTGTGGGAACGTTGTTCTAGGCTTGTTGGCGCTCTGCAAAACTTAGGTGCGGTAAATGGCGATCGTATTGCCATTCTCTCCAATAACAATCACCAGTATTTTGAAGCCTATGTTGGTATACCCTCTGGTGGCATGGTCATTGTGCCGCTCAATACTCGTCATGCTTTACCTGAGCTAATCTATGCGCTTGAAGACTCAGGCGCCAAAATACTTTTAACCGACCGCGAAGACATAGGCCCGCTGCAAGGCATTGTTGATCATGTTATTGGCTTAAATTCAGACTACGAAGAGATTCTGGGTAATGCAGTGCAGGCGCCACTGGGAGAAGAGTGCGATGAAAAGGATTTAGCTGGACTGTTTTATACCGGCGGCACAACTGGTGCCAGTAAGGGAGTGATGCTGACGCATCGAAACTTAATTGCTAACGCATTCAATTGGCTATCTGCTGTTGCCCAGAGTCCAAATGATCGGTCGTTAGTGATGGCGCCAATGTTTCATGCAGCCGGCTCCAACGGTATTTTAGCCGCTATTTGGCAGGGTTCATGCCAGGTCGCGCTGGGTGCATTTGAGCCCAAGACTGTCTTGCAGTTGATTGAAAAACACAAAATCAATATCACTCTAGGTGTGCCCTCCATGCTCGCGGCGATTGCGGAAGAGCAGCATGCGAATCCTAAAGACGTTTCAAGTTTGAAAATTTTGGCCCACGGGGGTTCGCCAATAGCCACCGAGGTGATTAAGCGTTCGAGCCAAGCATTTCCGGCAGCGCAAATGGTTGAGGTGTATGGGTCTACTGAAACATCACCACTGGCAACTTTGCTGGGTAATGAAGAACAACTTATTGGTGACCCTAAGGCGCGCTCCTGTGGTCGCTCTGTAGTGGGTTGCTCAATAACTATCTGCGCTCCGGCGGGCCATACGCTGACAGCGGGCGAGATTGGAGAGGTGGTTGTAGCTGGAGCCAACATTATGCAGGGCTACTGGAATAAGGCTGAGCAAACCGCAGCCGTTATTAAAGAGGGCGGTTATTGGACCGGTGACTTGGGTTATTTAGACGCTGAAGGCTATTTGTTTTTGGTTGATCGCTCCAAAGATATGATTGTCAGCGGTGGAGAAAACGTCTACTCCACCGAGGTTGAAGATATTTTGTACAAATACCCCGGAGTGTTAGAAGCCGCGGTATTCGGGGTGCCGGACGAAAAATGGGGTGAAGCTGTATATGCGGTAGTAGTGCCTCGACCTGACGCCGCAGATGTTACGCCTGAAGCGCTTATCGCATTTTGCCGTGAACATATTGGCGGCTATAAGGTGCCCAAGGGGATCGACATTCAGCTGGAGCCGTTGCCCAAGTCAGGGCCGGGCAAAGTTTTAAAACGCGAACTGCGCGCGCCATTTTGGGCCGCAACAGACAGAGGTGTGAATTAGTTTAATGACTAAACTCATTTTGCTAATAATGCTTATTGCCCCAAATTGGGCATTTAGTCAGGGTTTGATTGAACATAATTCTCTCAAACAAAGCGTTAGCGGTGCAGAGCTTGAAAGGAAATATTGGCTATATACGCCAAAGGACCTCCCAGAAAATCCCGCGTTGGTGGTTGTAATGCACGGTTATTCTGGAGATGCCCGAGCAATAATGAGCTATTCCGGAATGAATGATGTTGCTGACAATCATGGCTTCATTGTTGCCTACCCGCAGGGCACGATAGACAGTGAAGGCAATGCGTTTTTTAACGTTGGCTATGAATTCCATCAAGCCTCTGGGGTGGATGACGTTGCCTTTATCGAGGCGCTTGTTGCAGATGTTGCGGTAGAGCGTGGGGTGGATTTAGCGAAGGTTTTTGCCACAGGTATGTCTAATGGTGGTGACATGAGCTACTTGCTTGCCTGTCGTTCAAGTAAAAATTTCCGCGCGGTTGCGCCAGTTGCTGGCTCCATGATGCAAGCGATGGTCGAGCAGTGTGCGCCAGCTCGAACTCTGCCAATTATGGCAATTAGTGGCACCGATGACCCAGTAACCCTTTACGCTGGAGATCTGCAAAATAGTGGCGGGTGGGGCGCTTATATTGGGCAAGAGGCGACTAAAGATTTTTGGATTGCAAAGCATGGTCTTGTTGATACAGTCATATTTGAACTTACTGACACTCATCAGCCACTAATGATAGGTAACAGTAAAGTTCAGTTGCAACGCTATTCCAACGGTAACGGTAGATCTGAGATTTGGTTTTATCGGGTAGACAGCGGCGGACACGACTGGCCTGGTGCCAAGTTCGACTCATGGTGGTCACCCACACGTTACGTGGCGCTATATGGTATGGGCTTTGGTAAGAACCAAGACATAGATGCCAGCAACGAAATTTGGAAATTCTTCGCGCACTGGATTACTCAAGACGACGAAACTAGCCGCTAGTCTTAGTCCGCAACCCGCTTACCTTTCGCGCAAAATTTGCCATGTAGGGCTGTTGAGGCTCTCTAGCAAATAGAGGCGCATAAATGTCTAGTGCAGCCAAAATTCGGGCGCGACCCTATGTCTAATTATTTTTAGCGCGTTTATTTTGTTTGCAGCCTGGGATTTTATTGGCTATTACTTATCCTAAGAAAAAGGGGAGAGATATGCAGATAGGCATGATGTTGGGTTTTGAGAGTTCCATAAAAACTATGACCACAATTGCGCGGGAAGCAGAGGACGCAGGAATCAATTCGCTGTACACGGTAGACGCAGGAAGAAGTGCAACCATCACCGCGGCGGCAGTTATTAATGCCACTAGTAAGGCACAGGTAGGTACATATATTGTAAATGCTTACGCGCGCGAACCCTGGATGACGGGGTTAGAAGCAAGAGATCTTAACGAAATAAGCGATGGTCGCTTTATTCTTGGCGTTGGCACAGGCAACCTGCACTTCAATGACCTATATATGGGCATTGACTCATATAGAGCAAAGGCCAAAATGCGCGATTTTATGCAGATTGTGCGCATGGTAGTCAGTGGTCACGCTGCCGAAAGAGTGCGCTATCAAGGCGATGTACATAAAATTCGTTGGCGCGCCACTTGGGATCCGGTTACCCCAACGCTACCTGTCTACATGGCTGCGTCCGGTCCAAATATGGTGCGTCTAGCGGGTGAAGTTTCGGACGGCGTTGGTGTTGGTATTATGTCTTCGGTTGAGTTTGTGCGAGATGTTATAAGGCCGAACGCTCAGGCCGGCGCAGTAGCGGCGGGTCGTGACCCTGAGGCATTACTCTTTCCCACTGCTGCAACGGTGAGCGTGAACAAAGACGTTGAAGCTGCGCGCAAAGCAAGCCAAGCGGCAATATGTAAGCTCTATCACCCAATTCCGCATCCGTATTACGACTCGCAACTGCGGCAAATGGGCTTTACTGAATTTGCGGACCAGGCCACCCAGCTGATGCCTGCTGGAAAGTTGCGTGAGGCTATGGCCTTAGTGCCAGACGAAGTGGTCGACCGTATGACCATCACCGGTAATGTAGAGCAATGTGCTAGGAGAATTGAAGAGTACGCTGGTGTAGCAGATGAACTCATTCTCGCTCGTACGGGGCAGCGCAATGACACACGCACAATGGCTGACTATGAGGATTTCATGCAGTTGGTAAGTCAGTCTGCAATTTAGGCCAAAGTGTTTTGGGCAGGTTAGTGGGTAACTAGCCTCTGACTAAGAACTAAGAAACGCTTAAATCAATATTCAGCGCGTTGATTTTAGTTCGTTTAATAAGCAATAGTTCCTACAATAGCAATAAAATGCGCGATCAGTCTTGTTCTAGCTAAGTACTAGCCCTTTACTTGCTCAAGTCTAACTCTGGTTAGGGTTTGTGTAAGCCGAACACGGCCCGGGTGTTATGTCATGCTCATCATCCTAAAAAATGACCGTCTCTTAGTTTCAGATGCTTATCTGGGTAGTGGCTAAATAGCGCCTCTGCTTATCCGGGTAAGTTTTCCTAGACTGCTAACTCAGATCGCTGAACCAGATTAATAGTTCACCCGCTGTTGCAGGTTTGTCTAGTCTTGTTCGCCGTATAGAAACACTGCAATATTGTTTTGAATATTTAACATGCGGAGAAAACGATGCGAGCAGTAGGGTTAATGGTGCACGGCGGTCCTGAAGTTTTACAGGTGGTGGATGTGCCTGAAGTGCAGGCGGGTCCGGGACAGGTTCGCATACGCAATTATGCTGCCGCAGTGAACCCCACGGACGTTGTGGGCAGAAACGGCATGCGCG
>Ga0209502_10001435_pt1 | contig 21803 bp, 20 predicted proteins | sample ArcticOcean_MG_C_10_FD_187442 | JGI IMG/M metagenome (GOLD analysis project Ga0209502, IMG submission 187442) | Marine microbial communities from western Arctic Ocean - ArcticOcean_MG_CB11_90 (SPAdes) (version 2) | ecosystem: Environmental > Aquatic > Marine > Oceanic | place: Arctic Ocean... | reverse complement strand
AAAACTTGACTTTTTAGCTAATACAGGTTTATACATAATTAATCCAAAAATTTTTAATTTGATCCCCAAAAAAAAAAAAATTGAAATGACAAAATTAATTTCTTTGGCAAAAAATAAAAATAAAAATATAGCAGTTTATCCTGTTGACGATGACTCATGGATTGATGTAGGTCAATGGAGTGAATATAACAAAGCAATACAAAAATTTAAGGGTATTAAATAATTATAGTAATTAAAGGAAATTATGGAAAAGATTTTATATGTAGTTCATTGTGTTGATACTGAAGGTCCTCTTAATGAGACAGTAGAGGCAACATTTGAAAGATTAAAACATATATTTCATCTTGATTTAAAACCCTCAAAAGAAACGTTGGTCAAATTACAAAATGGAGAAATTGATTTAAATGGCAAGGAAGAATCTGTCAAGACAACACTGAATCCACATTTTTTGAATTATAAAAATTCTTGGCCTCTTATTGATGAATTATTTAATGATTGTATGTCAGATGAATTTCGAAAAAATTATAAGGACTCATTTGGCAATGGCTGGATCTACAATTGGCACTGTGTAGATCATGTAGATTTTGACTTGAACCCTAGAGGTAGAGAGATTGGATATCATAAGATATTTGATTACGTTTCAAAAAAGTTAAAAGAAACGAATTCAAATCAAGATGGCTTACACTTTCATTATCATCCACATCCAATGGTTAAACATGCTCATCTTTGTGCCACAAGATGGCTTGGACCGACTGATAAGCTCTTTCAAGTTTTATCAAGAAGAATTATAGATAGAAACTGGTTTCCAGCAGTTAATAGACCTGGATTTCAAGTAACTAGACCAGATAGTCATTGGTTTTTGGAACAATTTATACCTTTTGACTACGCAAACCTTTCAATTGAAGATGAAGAACATAGCGATCAATTTGATTTATCCGCAGGTAGATCTGGTGACTGGAGAAGAGCTCCTCTAACTTGGGCCCCATATCATCCATCACATGAAGATTATCAAATCAAAGGAAATTGTAATAGATGGATTTCAAGATGTTTAAATATCGGAACAAGATTCGCAAACATTAATTTAAAAGAAATTGAAAGAGCTTTCAAAGAAGTTGATGAGGGAAAGAATGTAGTTTTGTCTTTTGCAGATCATGATTTTAGAGATTTGAGAAAGGATGTTAAGCAAGCTCATGAAATGATTACAAAAGTTCAAAAAAATTTTCCAAATATTAAATTTAAATTCGCAGAAGCTAGTCAAGCAATGAGAGAAGCATTACAATTAGAGGACAAAAAACATTGTGAAATAAATATGAAATTAAATAAGATTGATGAAAAAGCCCATGTGTTACATGTAGAGTCCAATATAGATATTTTTGGTCCACAACCATATCTGTCAATCAAAACAAAAAAAAAGGAATACTTTTATGATAATTTTGATTTTCAGGTTCCTAAAAGAAAATGGACTTACTCATTTGATGATGAAACTTTTCAAATCGATAAAATAGAAAAATTAGGCATTGGTGTTAACAACTTTAGTGGTCAAACAACAGTTTCAGTTCTTGATGTGTCTAGTGGTAAAATAAATACAACTAAACATAACTAAAAAGTGAGCTTTAAAAGGAAAATAATTTTTTTTGTGCCATATTCCATGGATAAAGATTTTATAGAAAAATTTGACATAAAGAATGCGAAAAAAGTTTTTAATATTAAATTTTTTAATTTAGAAAAAATTAATCAAAAGTATGAAAAAGATAGTAATTTTGATTTAGATAAAAATTTATATAATCTTAAAAAAATATTATTCAATTTTAAACCTGAATTTGGTATTATGTTTGGATGCGACTCCTTTCATAAAGAAACGGCATTATTTTGTAAAAAGTTTTCTAATATCAATATGATTTATAAAAATACAGATATTATACCTGAAGATATTATCATAAGATCCAAAAAAATATATTTAAGCTTTTTATTTTCAAAATATTTTTTGCTGAACTTATTATATATGATAAAAAAAATTTTTAGCTTGTTTAAATATAAAAAAATTAACTTTAATTTTGACTATTCTGTTATCTCTGGTTCTGGTGGAAAAAAAAATGAAGTTATAAAAAACTCAAAAAAAATAATTCAGATATGCTCTGATGATTATAAAAAATCATTTAAATTTGGTTTAAAAAAGAATAATTACGCAGTCTTTTTAGACGAAAATCTTTTTTACCACAGAGATTATGTAAGGCAAAATATAAAGAAAAAATTTGTCACAAAAAATTATTTCAAAGAAATGAATAATTTTTTTTCATTTTTTGAAAAAAAATTTAACATGAAAATATTAATTGCATTGCATCCCAAATGTGAGCATAAAAAAGTTATTAAAAGACTTTTTAATAATCGATTATGTTTTATAAAAAAGTCTCATGAATTGGTAAGTAAATGCAAATATGTTTTTGCTCATCCATCTACTACTTCCATAAATATACCAATGATATACAAGAAACCCATATTTTTTTTGATGACTGAAGAGCTTATGGAAAATTTTCTATGGAAAATGAGACTTGAAAGGAGAAAGCATTTTTTAAATCAACCTATCATTAATATATCAAATGAAAGTAATTTTGTGAATTTTAAACCTTTAAATAAAATTGATTATAAGGGTTATGGAAAATATCTAAATTATTTTGTAAAATCTTGCAAAAGAAAAATTTGTGCTAAATCAATTTGGGAAGATTTGAATATTTCAATTTAAACATAAAAATAAGCTATGAAAAAATTTATTTATAACATTATTAAATATCCCTTAATACTTATTTTTATTAAGACCCCTTTAATTAATATTTTAAGAAAAAGATTTAAATTTCATAGATTTTTAAAAAGTAAGAATATATTTTGGTTTACTCTAGATGTAATTTTTCAAAAAGAATATTTCAATAAACTTAAAGATAAAAAAGAAATCAGGAAATTAACTGATCTAACATATTCTGATGGAGAAGGAAGAAAATCGGCAGAGTATTATTTTAACAAGCATTTAAAAACATTAGTTAATTCAAAAAAAAAGGTTGGAACAATGTCAGCCTCTGAAGCTTCACCAATTTTTGATGAAATGATAAAATTCATCGAGATTAATATATTAAACAATAAACAAGACACTTATATAGTACAATTAGGCTCATCATCAGGCAGGGACTTAGAATTTTTTTTAAAAAAGTATCCTAAATTAAATTATATTTCCACAGATATTAATGACGAAATTCTTAATTTTCAAAGGGAAAATTATAATTATCATAATTTAAAATTTTTTAAATGTTATGCAGAAGATATAGACTTATGTATGGAAAACTTTAATTTATATAATAAAAATATAATCTTATTTTCTTTTGGAAGTCTTCAATATGTAAACCCATTTTTTCTGAAAGAGTTTTTTTTAAAATTAAATAAAATAAAAAAACTTAATCTATTTATTGAAGAGCCTGTGAGTCTTAATTTTATTGATCATGACAAATTAATTTCGGATAATAGAGCAAATATCTCATTTAGTCATCGTTACAACGAATATTTGAAGAATACAAAAATAAATATTAAAAAATATTTAAACTTCAAAAAATCTTTTTTAGGTCCAAAAGTTAAGAGTTATAAAGATTTTTCAGATATTTGTGGAGATTACTTAATATGAAAAAAATTATTGTTACTAATTACAAAGATCAGTCTTATGAAAATTTTAATATTATATGGGATTCATATTCAGAAAATAAAAATTCTTTTTCATTAATTAGATATATTGAAAACAATTCAAAAAAATATAAAAAAAATTTTTTAAATGAGATTCAAGGTGTTTATGATGCAATTTCCAAAAATTATATAATAAAAAAAAAACTTTTAATTGATAAAAATTTTAACTTTTTGGATACATTTTTAATTTCTGAAAAAAGTTTTTACAAAGATAAGTACGGAAATTTATCAGATGTTATCAAGTGTGTTGCATTAATCGATAAAATTTCACTAATTAAAACAGATGAAATTATATTTAATATTGGGAATAAGAATGTTTATTGTTATTTAAAAAAATATTGTGAATTAAATAATATTAAATTAACTGTTAAAAATAAAATTTATTTTCAATTTTATATTTTCAGGTTAAAGTTTTTTTTTAGCTTTATTTATAGTTTTTTATCATTTATTAAATTTATATTAGTAAGATCTAAAATACCAAAGAGTAGTAAAGCTTCTTTTAATAATAAAAATATTTTTTTTGATTATTTTTGCTACTTTGATAAAAAAAAATTTACATCTGGAAAGTATGTTTCAAATTATTGGGGTAACTTACCTGAAAAGATTAAGTTAAAAAAAGATCTAGTCTTTTTTCATATATTTATGGAAAATAATAACTTGCAAACTAATAAAATAAATAAATTTATAGATAATTTTAATAACAAAAAAGGAGAAAAACATTTTATTATAGACTCATTTTTAAATTTTCTAATTATTTTAAATATATATAAAAAATGGCTTTATTTTTTTATAAATTATTTTTTTATAAAAAATGAAATAATTAATTCCTTAAAATTAAAGAAAAAATATTCTTACCCATTATTTACTAGAAGTATAACAGATAATTTAATTGGATTTAATTGTTTATTAAATTTATACCATTATTATTTATTTTCAGAACTTTTTAAAAAAAAAGTTTTTAATTTTAAAAACAAAAATATTTTTTATTTGTGTGAAAATCAGGGATGGGAAAAAATATTATTATCTTTAATTAATGTAAAAAAAGAAAAAACAAAAGTTTATCCTGTTATTTCGACACCTGTAAGATTTTGGGACTTAAGATATAATTTTTTAAAACATGAGTTAAAAAATTTTAAAATCAAAATTGCAAAATTTCTTGTAATGAGTTTTTTATCTAAACAAATATTAAAAAAAAACAAATTTAATAATGATAAAATTTCAATAGTTGAGTCATTAAGATATGAAAGCTTGAATCAAAAAAAAATAATCCCAAAAAAAATTCAAAAGAATACAAATTCTATTCTTATAATCGGAGATTATTTAGAAAGTGTTAATAAAAATATAGAAAATTTTTCATTGAGACTTTTAGAAGAAAATAAAAAAATTAACATAATTGCGAAACCTCATCCCAGTAAAAAATTTTCTTCAAAATTTAATGGTAATTTAAGAATTAAAATTACAAATGAAAACATTCATAATCTGTCAACGAAAACAAATTTTTGTATTTGCTCTAATATGACATCTGCATCATATGATCTTTTATACTTAAATTTTAATTTATTAGTATTATTGGCCAATGATAGCATTAATTTTAGTCCCCTAAAAAATTTTAAAGGTATAAATTATGCGTATGATGCCACAAATATAAATATTATGAAAATTAAGAAAAATGTAAAAAATTTAGATTTTAGAAAAAATGCTTTTTTGTTTGATAAAAATTATAAAAATTGGAGTAAGTATTTAAAATGAAAAAAGAGTTAAATAAAAAAATAATTTTAATAAGTGGAATTGGAAAAGGACTTGGAAAAGCTTTTTTTCAAAGCTGTATAGATAATGGAGCTTTTGTAATTGGTTTTACTAGATCTACTTCAGATCTAAAAAAAATTAAAATAAAATATTTAAAACAATCTAAAATATTTATTGGAGATGGAAGAAATACTAAATTTATTGACCAAATATTTAAATATTTAGTCTCCAAAAAAATTAAATTACATGGATTAATAAATAACGCTGGTGAAAGACAGAGATATTCATTTTTAGATATTGATTACGATAAGATTACAAGATTATTTGACAATAACTTTATATCAAAATTTTATATCACTCAAAAATTTATAAAACATATTAGACAAAAAAAAATATCTAGATCTATTATCAATATAGGTTCCATAGTTGGTGAAAAAGGTTTTAGCAATTTAGTAGGATATGGAAGTACTAAAGCTGCTTTAGTCGGTTTTACGAAATGTTTAGCTGTAGAATTGGCAGAAAAAAAATATGATTGTAGAGTTAATATTATTAATCCTGGTTTTGTTAAAACATCTTATTACAAGAATTTTATTAAAAACAAAAAATTATTTAAATGGACTATTGATAATATACCTATGCAAAGATGGGCAAAGCCAGAGGAAATTAGTAGTTTAGCAATTTTTTTATTATCAGATAAATCAAGTTATTTGAATGGTCAAAAAATTAATGTTGATGGAGGATGGACAGCAAAATGAAAAAAAAAAAAGTTTTAGGATTAATACCAACTAGATTAAATTCTACAAGATTGCCACAAAAGGCATTATTAGAAATAAATAGTATACCTTTAATTATTCACACTTATAAAAGAGCAAAAATGTCTAAAACATTAGATGATGTGGTAATTTGTTGTGATCATAAAAAAATTTATCAAGTTGCTAAAAAATTTAAAGCAAAGTGTATTTTAACATCTGAACATCATTCTAATGGAACAGAAAGAATTTATGAAGCCTATAAAAAACTTGGAAAGAAATATGATTTAATTGTTGATATTCAAGGTGATGAACCATTAATTAGTCCCGATCATATTGATAAAGTTGCAAACAAACATTTAAATGAAAAATATGCAGATATTGTATTACCAACACTTTCAACAAAAATTAAAAACAATACAAACATTGTTAGAGTTGTAAGTAATATTGATAACTATGTTTTATATTTTTCTCGTTCAAATATACCTTTTGAATTTAAAAAAAATGTTAATTTTTTTAATAAGCACTTATCTATAATTTCATTTACCCCTCTTGCTTTAAAAAGATTTGCTCTTCATAAGCAAACTCCCTTAGAGTTGATAGAAGACATAGAACTCTTAAGAGCTTTAGAAATTGGACTTAAAATTAAAACTATGAAACTTAAAGGAGACAGTTTTTCAGTTGACGTTGAAGAAGATTATTTTAAAGCAAAAAAAAAGATGACTAAAGATAAATTTTTCAAATTTTATAAAGCTTAAAATGAAAATAAATTATAAAATTAATCAATCAGTAAACAAAATTTATATTACGAAAAATATAAACAAAATATTAATTTCTGATCTAAATAAATTAAACAGTGATAAAAAAATTTTATTTATTTATGATAAAAATATAGATAAAAAAATAATAACAAAATTAATAACTAGCCTTAAAACCTGTGGATGTAAATTATTTTTACTGCCACTTGAAGGTAATAAGATTAATAAAAATGAAAAATCTTTATTCAAAATAATTGACTTTTTAATCGAAGAAAAATTTACAAAAAACTCAATTATTCTAACTTGTTCTGGAGGTGTTATTGGTGATGTGAGCGCTTTAGCATCAGGCTTATATTTAAGGGGGTTAATATATTTACATATACCAACAACCATTACTTCGATTGTTGATAGTTGTATTGGTGGAAAAACAGCTATTAATTATAGAGGGATTATCAACTCAATTGGAAGCTATTATCATGCTAAGTCTGTTTATATCTCAAAGGAAATCATAGAAAGTATGCCCAAAAAAGAATTTTTTTCAGGCATACCCGAAGTCATTAAATGCTCATTAGTTAAAAATAATCAATTACTAAAATTCCTCATTAGAAATAAAAATAAATTACTTAATAGAAACTTTGATGTTATTTCTAAAATGTGTTACGAGACTTTAAAAATAAAAATATCATTATTTCAAAATGATGTGTATGAAAAAAATACTCGTCTTTTTCTTAATTTTGGGCACACTTTTGCTCATGCAATTGAGATGGCAACCGATAAATTGATTAAAAAAGATCATTTTAGACATGGAGAAGCTGTAGGACTAGGAATCTTATGCGAAATGTATTATTCAAATAAAAAAAAAACTAACGAATATTTTTTTATATCAAAACTTTTATCTGATTATAATTTGCCGAACAAAATTGTTCTTAAGAAAAATTCTAATATAAAACAAAGAATACATGACGAAATTTATAAAGGTGTATTTTTAGATAAAAAAAGGATAAAAAAATATCCAAGATATATTTCTTTAAAAAAACCAGGAAAACCACAAATTAAAGAAATAGATGATTACAATTTGTTAAATGAAACTATTAGGACATTATTTGTATGAGTGAATTAAAATTATCTGATTATGGTTTTAATATTTTACAAATAGAAAGCACTGCTGCATGCAATATGGCTTGCTCTTTTTGTCCTTATCCTCTTAAAGATGACAAAACATCAAAATTAGAATTAACTAAAATTTATTCACTATTAGACCAGCTGGATTCTAAAGATCATGGATTAGAGTATATTACATTTTCTCAGTTTAATGAACCTTTGTTGGATAATAGAATTTTTGAAATTTTAGATTATTGTAATAAAAAAAACCTTCCAGTTTTATTTATTACAAATGGATTATTGCTCAACAAAGAAAAAAATGTTGAAAATTTATTAAAGTACCAACCTAAAATTAAAATTTCTTTACAAGTTTTAGATGAAAAGAAACACAAAGACGCAAGAGGACTTAATCTAGAATTAGATCGTTATGTCTCTACAGTTGTAAAATTTTGTAAAGCAGTAAAAAATACTAATATTGATTTAACAATAGATTTAGGATGTAATTTTAATGAAAATAAATTTAATTATAATTTAAGAAAAATATTTGGAATACAGACGGGAGATCCATCTGTTCCAAAAACTGTAGATCAAACAATGAATATGTTTTCTAAGTTTATAGATTATTTTTATAATATAACTGATGAGGCATATAAAAAAAATTTTCAAAACTTAAAAAATTATAAGAATTTTTTTAAAAAGAATAATTATGATCAAAATGGTTATAAAATATATGATAATGTAACTCTTAAACTAAAAACATTTTTTTTTGGTAGAAGAATTTCAAACTTTAGTCCAATTAATGATAATTTTGCTTGTGGTAGCAAGATTTTGGGTATTTTAGCGGATGGAAGTGTGGTTCCATGCTGTTTGGCATATGAAGATTCTATATCTTTGGGAAATGTAAATAATTTAAATCTAAGGGATATTTTGAATAATGGAAAAAGTTTTTTATTCAATTTGAGAACAAAAAATCAAAAAAAACACGATACATGTAAGAAATGTTTTGGTGAACCTACAAGAAGAGGAGCTATTGTAAGAAATTTATATAATTTATTACCACTTAAAATCAAAAACTCAACATGGATGAATAGTTTGAAGGATTAATGTGAGGCAATTAAAATTTTTTTTTATGCCAGTTCTATGTCAGTTTATGGGGATGCAGTAAGAAAAGAAAATTATTAATTTTGAAAATCAATTGAAAAATATATTAAAAAGTGAAAAAAAGAAAAAAAAAAAATTCAGAAGATTTATCAATTTTTATTGGATCAACTGGAGCCATTGTAGAGGCTTTGGAAAGAGGAGTTAAGGTGATGCAAATCTGTGAGTTCCCTATACTAGATGTTTATTCCAGTATATTTTGGAGAAATATTAGTGCTAAACAAGTACATAATAATGTATTCACTTACAATTTAAAAAAAAAGGTAAATTAATAAAGTTAGGTAAACTAGAAAAAAATAAAAAATTGTATGGCTATAAACTTTAAAATATTAGTTATAAAATTAGTTAAAAAATTTTTTAATTATTTTAATATTGATTTAGTTTTTAATAGAAATAAAAAAATGATACTTGATTTAAGAGAATTAGAAAATTTTAATCAAAATTTATACAATTTATCAAGAGAAAAAAGTAATTCATCATTTTCTGATAATGATTATAAAAAGTTGAGATTTAATTTTTTAGAAGTTTTTTTAGAAGATTTTATTAATAAAAAAAAAACTTTTAATGATTTTGTTGAATGTGGTTGTTGGAAAGGTCAATCTACTTATATAATTGCTTCTTTAATAAAAAAAGCAAGATTAAATATCAAACTTAATGTTTTTGATTCATTTGAAGGTCTTTCAGACTTTTGTGATGTGGACAAATCTAAGATTAAAAACCAAAGTCATCAAGATAAATTATCAAAATATTTTAAATCAGACTTAGATGTGCTTCGAAACAATACATTACAAGAGTTTGATTTTATAAATTATTATAAAGGTTGGATTCCTGAGAAATTCGTAGAAATAAAAGATAAAACTTTTTCATTTATTCATATAGATGTTGATTTATATCAACCTACGTATGATAGTATTAGTTTTTTTTATCCTAGACTAGAAAAAGATGGGATAATAATATGTGACGATTACAATAGTAGTTTATTTCCAGGAGCAAAAAAAGCTTTTGATGAATACCTTGAAAATAAAAATTACTCTAATTTAATTAAAATACCAACAGGTGGCATCTGCCTGATAAAATGAGAAATTTTTTTATTAAATCCTTTTATGGTAAAAAAATACTTGTTACAGGTCACACTGGTTTTAAGGGTTCGTGGTTATCTTTCTGGATATATTTATTAGGTGGAAAAGTGATGGGTGTATCTAATACTATAACTACAAAGCCAAGTCATTACAAATGTCTTAACTTAAAAAAAAAGATAAATGAAAAAATCTTTGATATCAGAGATCTTAATAAATTAAAAAAAGTTGTTATGGAATTCAAGCCAGATTATGTTTTCCATCTTGCGGCACAATCAATAGTCAGTAAATCCTATGACAGTCCTGTAAATACTTGGACTACAAATTCCATAGGTACAATAAATCTACTTGAAAGTTTAAGGTATATTAAAAATAAGTGTTCAGTAATTATAATTACAAGTGATAAAAGTTATAAAAATTTAGAGCTGAAAAGAGGCTATAGAGAGAATGATTTGTTAGGAGGTCAAGATCCATATAGTGCATCAAAGGCTTCTGCTGAACTTGCAATTAATTCTTATTATAAATCTTTTTTATGTAAAAAAAAAAATATTTCATTAGCAGTTGCAAGAGCAGGAAATGTTATTGGTGGTGGTGATTGGACAAAAGATAGGTTGATACCTGACTGCGCTAAGTCTTGGAGTAAAAAAAGATCAGTTAATATCCGAAATCCGAAATCTACTAGGCCTTGGCAACATGTTTTGGAGGCACTTTCTGGATATATGATGCTTGCTATCAAAATTAAACAAGACTCATCATTAAATGGTCAAGCATTTAATTTTGGACCCAACCAATTAAATAACTATTCAGTTGTAGGAGTTCTTCAAGAGTCCAAAAAAAGTTGGGACTCAGTAAAATGGATTATCAAAAAAACTAATAAATTTTATGAGTCTAATTTACTAAAATTGAATTCAACTAAAGCAAAAAAAAAAATTGGATGGAAAAGTATTTTAAATTTTAAAAGTACTATTGGATTAACAATAAATTGGTATAAAAACTTTTATAAAAAAAAAAATATGTATGAGATATCTAAAAATGATATTTATTTTTATACAGATCAATTAAATAAAAAAATAAATTTGAAATAATGAAAGTAGTAATTTTAGCAGGTGGCTTAGGTACAAGAATTTCTGAATTAACTAAAATTGTACCCAAACCAATGATTAAAATTTTAGGCAAACCTATTATTCACAGAATAATAGATCATTATGTGGCTAACGGTTTTAAGGAGTTTTACGTTGCATTAGGATATAAAGGTGCCTTAATAAAAAAATATTTTAAATCCTGCAAACTTAACAAAGATATAAAAGTTGAATGCATTGATACAGGTAAAAATACCATGACGGGAGGTAGAATTAAACGTTTAAAAAAATATTTAAATAAAACATTCATGGTTAGTTATGGTGATAGTTTGTCTAGTGTAAATTTAAAGAAATTATTAGCTTATCATAAAAAAAAAAATAAGTTAGTCACGCTAACAGCTGTCAGACCACCAGCTAGATTTGGTGTCATTAAAATAGCTGGAGATAAAGTAAAATATTTTAGAGAAAAAAATAGTTTAGACGCAGGATGGATCAATGGAGGGTATTTTGTGATGAAACCTGAATTTTTAAAATATATCAAAGGAGATAATACTTTTTTAGAACAGGAACCATTAAAAAAAATGACAAAAAAAAAACAATTAATTGCATTCAAACACAAAGGGTTTTGGCAGTGCATGGATACATTGAGAGATAGAAAAATATTAGAACAAAAAATCAAAAGCAAAGAACATCTTGAGTAAAAAAATTCTAATAACTGGAGCGACTGGTTTTATAGGATATCATTTAGCAAAATATTGCTTAAAACTTAATTGGTCTGTAACTAGTATCTCAACAAAAAAACCAATTAAAACAAGAAAACTAAAAAATGTTGAATATTTAATATGTGATCTTTATGATAAAAATAAATTAAATAAAAAATTATCTCTTGATTTTGATTATGTTGTAAATTTAGCTGGATATGTAGATCATTCAAAGAAGAAAAAAACTTTATATTCTCATTTTAATGGATGCAAAAATATTTCTGAAATTTTTTTAAAAAAGAAAATTAAAAAATTTATTCAAATCGGTTCGTCTATTGAATACGGTAAGAATTTATCTCCTCAAAAAGAAAATTTAGATAATAAAAAAATATTTTCAATATATGGAAAAGCAAAGTTAATGAGTACCAATTATTTATTATCTTTGTATAAAAAACATCATTTTCCAGTGTCAGTTTTAAGGCTATATTTAGTATATGGACCATATCAAGATAGGAATAGAGTTATTCCTATAGTCATAGATAATGCATTGAAATCAAAAGAGTTTGACTGTTCACTAGGCACACAATTTAGAGATTTTGTTTATGTTGATGATGTGGTGAATGGTATTATTAAATCATTGAAAAATAAAAAGACTAATGGCCAAATAATAAATTTGGGGGCTGGGAAACCTATAATGATAAAAGATATTATTTTAAAAATTTGTAAAATTATAGGGACTGGCAAACCTCAATTTGGTAAAATAAAGTTCAGAAAGGATGAAATCAAAAACCTATATCCCAGTATCACTAAAGCAAAAGATATTCTTAATTGGACACCTAAAGTTAAAATTAATTTAGGACTAAAAAAAACTATTAATTATTACAAAAAAAATGGATAAAAAAGTTAGTGTAATTGTTAATTGTCATAATGGTCAGGAATACTTGAATAAATGTATTGCTAGTATTCTTAATCAAAAATATGAAAATCTTGAAATTATTTTTTATGATAATTTTTCCAATGATAGAAGCAAAGAAATTATCTCAACTTTTATGGATAAAAGGATAAAATATTTTTATTCAAATAATAAGTTATCTTTATATCAAGCTAGAAATAAAGCTTTAGAGTATGTATCAGGTAAAATAATTGCATTTTTAGATGTTGATGATTGGTGGGATGAAAATTATCTATCAAGCCGGGCTTTACTATTTAATGATGACAATCAAGATTTTTTTTATTGTAACAGATATACTTTTTATGAAAAAAATAAGAAACTGGAAATATTCAGAAAATTAGACCTTCCAAATGGAAAAATATATAATTATTTAGCAAAAGATTATTTTATTTCTATTAGTGGCTTGATTATTAAAAAAGAAATTTTTGATAAAGTTGGTTTGTTTAATAAAGATTTTAATATCATAGGTGACTTTGACTTAGTCATGAGAATGTCAAGAAAATTTAATGGCCATGCCACAAATGAACCATTATTATTTTACAGGTATCATAAAAATAATTTTTCAAAAATAAATCTTGAAATGTTTTTTAAGGAATTTAATAATTGGTTTAATGATCAAGTTAAACTAGAAGATAAATATTTTTTAAATAATATTAAATATTTTGAAAAAAAATTACTTTCTTTTGAAATTAAAAATCTTTTAGTTAATAGTAACAAAAATTTCTATCTTTTGTACAAGATAGTTAATTATCCTGATTTATTCGAAAAATTAAAATTTTTAATAGCATTTTTAATACCAAAACAAGTTGTTAATTATTTTATAAATGAATAAAAAAATTTTGATACTTACAAATGACAAAATATTTATTGATAATAATAAAATTTCATCAGATTATAATGATACTATTAATATCATTGAAGGATTAGCAAAAAAAAATCATTTAAGTTTTGTTTGTAAAAATACCAAAAAAATTAGAAATTTTATTACAATAAAAAATAAATACAGAAAGTTTAAAAAAAAAAATTTTTTAAGTTTTAGAGATAAGTTTAAAAATTATAAAATTTTTATGATTTCAATTACTCCATTTAATCTTTTTGCATTAATCTTTATCAAAATATTTAATAGAAAAATTAAAGGTTTTGTTTATCTCAGAAGTGATGGTCATAAAGAATATTTTTATAAATATGGTTTACTTGGACATTTTTTTTATGATTTGATGTTTAAAATTGTAACAAATTTGTTAAAAATTTTAGTAGTATCAAGACATTTATCAGGTTTAAAAGAAAATTATACTTTAATAAAACCATCTGAAATTGAAAATAAATGGTTTTTGAAAAGAAAAAAAGCTGACCTTCAAAAACCAAAATTACTTTATTTGGGTAGATACAAAAAGGAAAAAGGTGTTTTTTCCCTTAGAAATATTTTTGATTCAATTAATTTTAATTTTGAGCTAAATATTGTTGGATTAAAAAGAAAAATCACATCATCAAATGATAAAGTTAAATTGTTTAATGAAGTAAATTCAACAAAAAGAATTATAAACTTTTATGATAAATGTAATATATTTGTTCTTCCATCGTATACAGAAGGTGCACCAAAAGTAATATTAGAAAGTTTAGCTCGATATAGACCAATAATAGTATTCGAAGAAATTAAGCATGTAAAAGAAAATTTTAGAGGTATCTTTGTTTGTAGGAGACAAACTAAAGATTTTACTAATAAAGTTCGTTATATTATGAAAAATTATAAATATATTATTAAAGAAATAAAAAAAAATAAAATTTATACAAAAAAACAATTTCAAAATGAACTTAGTGAATTTTTCAATGAAAATTTTAAATAGTCAAAGTTTAACTTTATTACTATTTATAATACCTTTATCTTTTGTCGTTGGTATTGCCGTAACAGAATTTTTTGTTTTTTTTTGCACAATATTATTTTTAGTCATCAATAAAGATAAATCTTTATTTTTTGATAAAAAAATAATATTTTTATTTTTATTTTCAGCTTATATTTCAACTAACGCTTATTTTAAAATTTCTGATGATTTAAAATTAGGATTAATTTTTTATTTCAGATATGTATTATTTTCTCTTGCAATTTTTTATTTTTGTGGACTATTTGATGATTATAAAAATAAAAAATACTTTTTTTTATTAATATTTTTTTTTTTAATACTAATAATTGACTCTCTTTTTCAATTTTTTTATGGCTTTAATACTTTGGGTTTTAAAATTACAGGTGACAGAGTTTCAAGTTTTTTCAATGATGAGCTAATTTTGGGAAGTTTTTTAGTTAGATTTATGCCTGTAATTTTATGGTTTATATTTTTTTTAAAAATTGATTTAAAAAAACATATTATTCCTATTATAACTTTTTTTTCATTATATTTTATTACAATATATTTATCAGGTGGAAGAACATCTTTTTTTTTATCAGTTGTAATTATACTAGGGCTATTTATTATCATTAAAGATCTAAGAAGAATCTTATCATACTCGATTATAATTTTGATATTTTTTATTTTTATTACTTCTTACTTTAAAATAGGTAACGCAAATACTTTTAATAGAATTTTTATAAAAACTTATAATCAAATAACAAAAACTGAAATTAATATTAATAAATCAGACACAAAAATTAAAAAAGAATTAAAAAAAATTAACATTTATTCTAAAGATCATGCGGGTCATATTTTATTAGCTTTATATTTGTTTGAAAAAAATAAAATTTTTGGAATTGGACCTCAGGGTTTTAAAGATTATTGCAGAAAAGTGAAATATGTACCAAAAATTGGGACTTGCACCACTCATCCACACAATATATTAATTCAAATAATCTTAGAACTTGGCCTGATTGGTTTAGTTTTTTATATTATTGCAGCAATATTTGTTTTATTTAATTTTTTTAAATCAATTGTTAGACACAAATTTAATCATGATTATTTAGCATTTTACTCAATAACATTAGGTCTAATCATTAATTTATTCCCGTTTATTCCGGGTGGAAACTTTTTCAATAACTGGATTTCAATCATTCTATATTATAATATTGGCCTTTATCTATATTCCTATAAAAAATGTATTTTAAAATGATGGGCTTATTTTTTGGATTAGTAATTTTAAATTGTTTACTTTTTATTAATTTAAAAAAACTATCCAATTTTATAAATGTTTTTGATAGGCCAGATAATAAATTAAAAAAACATACAGCAACTGTCCCATTATTAGGAGGAACAATACTTGTTATTAATTTTTCCTTAATGTTTTTATTTGAATTAATTTTTGATTATAAATTTCCATACAAAGAAATTGATTTAAAAGAATGTACATCTATTTTTTTTTTCATTTTTTCATTTTTTATCTTGGGCATTATTGATGATAAATACAAGTTAAAACCACAAAAAAGATTTTTTTTAAGTATTTTATTTTCAATAATAGTTTTAACTTTAAATAAAGATCTAATTATATCAGACGTTAAATTTTCATTTTATGAAAATCGTTTATTCTTAAATATTTACAGTTATTTTTTCACTATTTTTTGCATCGTAATTTTGATTAATGCTTTAAATTTTTATGATGGAATAAATGGTCAATCAATTTTATTTTTTCTTATTGCTTTTAGCTATATAGCTTATAATTCGCCTATATATCTTTTTTACATACTAATTATCTTAGTATTAATTTTTCTATTATTTCTTAACCTACGTGAAAAAACGTTTATGGGTGATAATGGAATTTATTTTTTAGGGTCAATTCTAATAACATCATTAATTTATGAACATAATGTATTTAAAAGTATAAAATATGCTGATCAAATATTTTTACTATTAATTCTTCCAGGTTATGATTTACTAAGACTAACGTTAACAAGAATTTATAAAAGTAAAAATGCCTTTTGTGGTGACAGAAATCATATACATCATTTATTAATCAACAGATTCTCTCTCTTCAAAACTAATATAATTTTAACTTTATTAGCTATATTACCCATATTGCTATTTTCTTTTATAGGTATAAATTTCTTTATAGTTTTAACAATTTTTACGTTTATATATTTCTTATTAATCCTAAAACTGAGTTAAATGATAAAAAGTATAATTTTTGGAAAAAAAAGTAAATTAACAGAATCAATTATTAAAAAAATAAAAGATACCCAAGTAATTTCAATAACAGATATTGATTTTCAAAAAATAAAATTTCAGAATAAAAATAAAGCAAATTATATATTTAATAATTTTTATCCATCTCATAAATTGAATAATTTAAATTCTTCAGAATATCAAAAATTTGTTGAATTAAGCCTTCTTAGATTGGCTCAGATTCTATCTAACCTAAAAATTACAAACATAAATAAGATAATTTATACAAGTAGTGCATCTGTTTACAGTCTAGATAGTGACCCAAAAAATTCTAAGTTAGATAATTATAATCGAAAGCTTTATGCATCATTTAAGTATTCAGCTGAAAAATTAATTGAAAACTTTTGTTACCGTAATAATGTTAATTTTTACATAATGAGATTGTTTAATACATATGGTGATAAGGATGATCAATTTTCATTTATTGACAAATTAATTGAAATAAAAAAAACAAAACAAAATTTAACTTTAATTAATAACGGTATCTCTTTAAGAGATTTTATATCTTTGTCAGATGTGGCTAAAATTTATCAAAAATTTTTAAAAAATAATTACCCTTCTGGAGTATATGATGTTGGCACAGGCCAAGGCACTTTAATAAAAAATCTCATTAATTTTGTAAATATAGATATAAAAAAATAATACATAAAAAAAATATAATCGAAATATCTAGATCCATTGCAGATACAAAAAAATTACAAAAAAATTTAGGTGGTTTTAAATTTCAATCTCTAGATAGTTATTTAAGAGATAAATTAAAAATTAAAAATAAAAATAAACTTAATTTTATAAAACATAATTTTCAAATAACAAAATATGAAGGATCAGTAATATATGGGGCAGGTTTTGCGGGAAAAGAATTGTATTTAAATCTAAAAGAAAAAAAAGAAAAAATAATTTTTTTTGTTGATGATGATCCAAAAAAACAAAACACCATATTTCAAGATATCCCTGTAATTAGTTTTGAAGATTTAAAAAAGATAAATAATCAGAAAATCATAGATAAAGTATTTATTGCAATACCTTCATTGAAAAAAAATAAGATTGAAATGATGAATAAAAAACTTAATAAATTTTTTTTTGATGTTAGATATTTACCAGAAAAAAAGTTTATATTGAATAATAAGATAAATTTAAATGATTTAAAAATTGACCAAATTAATTCATTATTAAACAGAGAACAAATTCATAGAAAAAAAATACTTAGCTTTAAAAACAAAAATGTTCTTGTGACAGGAGCTGTAGGAACTATTGGGCACGAAATATGTCGTCAGTTAGTTTTTCAAAAAGCAAAAAAGATTATTGGAATAGATCATTCTGAAATAGGAATTTATCAAAAAAAAAATGAATTAGAAAAAAGAGTACAATTACATTTGTCTAATATCAATGACTCAATACTATTAAATAAACTTATCAAGAAACATAAGATTAATTTAATTATTCATACTGCAGCATATAAGCATGTAAATATTCTTGAAGACAACATTCTATCTGCAGTTAATAATAATATTTTTGGTACAAAAAATTTATGTGAAATTTCTAGAAAAAATAATATTGATTTTATATTAATTTCAACTGATAAAGCTGCAAAACCAACCTCAATCTTAGGATATACTAAAAGAGTCTCAGAACAGTTGATAGAGTTTTATAATACAAGTAACATTAAAAATAATACTTTTAATATCGTTAGATTTGGTAATGTTTTTGGAAGTTCTGGTTCAGCAATAACAAAATTTATTGATCAAATAAATAATAATGAACCAGTTTCAATTACAGACAAGAAAGCTACGCGATTTTTTATGACAATCTTAGAAGCGTGTTATCTAGTCCTCGAAACAACATCTATAAAAATAAAAAACAAAATTTTTGTTCTTAACATGGGTATGCCAATAAATATTTATCAAATTGCAAAAAAAATTGGTTTACTAAAGCAAAAATTGGACCCTAATTATAAATTTAAACATCATGAAATAGGATTAAGAAAAAATGAAAAATTACATGAAATACTTTTTGATAGAAATGAAAAAAAACATAAGATTAATAAAAATATTTTTTATGTAAGTAGAAAGAAGTTTGATGGTGATAAGTTTATCAAGTTTTATAATAAACTTGAAGCCGCATATAAAGAGGGAAAAGAGACAGAAATATTATCTATTTTAAAAATAATATGCAAAATTTAAATTTATTTAAAAATTATTTAAGAAAATAATGTTTTATGATTAATTTAATTTTTGAATCTATATTCTTTTTATTAGCCTCATGCACCATAATCTTATCTTTGGCAGGATATGGCAATTTTTTAGTTTATAAATATAATAATAATTTTTTTGAAAAAATATTTCTTGGAATTATTATAATTACATTTTTAGTAACCTTAATACATTTTTTTTTTAAAATCAGTTTTTACATTTCTATAGGATTATTATTTATTGGTTTAATTTTATTCTTAAGAAATCACAAAAGTTTTTTAACCAAACTATATAAATCTAATTTATTATATTTAATTATTTTTCTGATTTTAGTGCCAATTTATATAAGTCAAAAGTACCATGAAGATTTTGGTTATTATCATTTACCTTATGTTATTACCATGATTGAAGAAAAAATAATATTTGGTCTTGCAAATGCTAATTCTGCATTTGCTCACAATTCAATTTGGTTAAATATTTTACCAATTTTTTACATCAATGAAAATTACGATTTTATTCTTATAGCAACTTTCTTAATTTATTCAGTTTTTATTATTTATTCATTTAGTCACATTAATAAAGAAAGAAAAAAAACGATTAGTAATTTTTTTTTAATTGTTTGTCTTTTTTATATTATACTTAAATTTACTAGAATTTCTGAATACGGAAACGATATCCCTGCTTTGATTTTTACTATTCTGGCGATTCTAAATTTTTTAAAATTTCAAGAGGAAAAAAATTTAAAAAAAAAGATCTCTTATTTTTTTTATAATTTTAGTTTTACTGCATTTGCAATATTAATTAAATTTAGTGTAATTCCTGTTTTAATTTTATCAGCTTACCTTTTCCTTAAAAATTATAGAAATTTATCCCCAGAAATTTTAAAAATTAGATATATATTTATTTACATTTTAGGAATCACTTTTTTTTTACAACAATTTGTTTATACAAGTTGTTTTATTTACCCATCTGCACTTACTTGTATTAATACTTCTTGGTTTGACCCTACAATCTTAAATTCAATAGATAGATTAGAATTGATTAACAAAAGTTACGCAGAAACAAAAGGCTTAGTTACTAAAGAAGAATTTTTAAAAAATTTTAATTGGGTATCTTATTGGTTTAACAGAAATTATTCAGAGATACTGGAACATTTATTAACAATGATTTTTCCTATAATTTTATTGCTATCTATATCTAATAAAACAAACTCATCTACAAAATTAGATTTAAAAAAATTAAATTTTTTTATATTTTTTGTTTTAATTGGTTTTTTATTTTGGTTTACTTTTTCACCAGTATATAGATTTGGTATAATTTATTTTATAAGTGTGATTTTTCTAATTACTCTTTATTTTTATCAAAGTAGAGTTTTTTCAAAAAAAAAATTTAAAATATTTATACTAATATTTTTACTTTTTAATTTCTCTAAAAATATTATTAGAATATATAATGAAGATAAAATATTTTATGGGATTAAAAAAATTAAGAATGAGTTTCTAGAATATAAAAATAATAATAATCAAAAACTCCCAGTTTTCTATCCAGATATCCAAAAGAATAATAAAAATGGTAATGGTTGGCAGGGTAGATTATGTTGGGATATCAAATTTTTATGTTCTTATGGAGAAATTGATATAAATTCACTTAACAACTACTTAATTATTAAAAAAATAAAATAATGTTTGATAAAAAATTAATAAAAATTTCAATATTAATACCCTGTTTTAATGAAAATAATACTATTAACATAATTATTGATAGAGTTATTAAAAGTTTAGAAGTTTATAATTTCACAAATTACGAAATTATAATTGTAGATGATTTTTCAAATGATGGTACGAGAGAGAAACTTAAAAAATTAAGTACACAAGATAAGATCAAAATTTTTTATCATAGTAAAAATTTAGGAAAAGGTGCGGCTATTAAAACTGCTATTGCACAAATTTCAGGAGACATAACAATTATTCAAGATGCTGATTTAGAATATGATCCATTTGATTACAATAAATTACTCTTACCATTTTTTGAAACAGACTCAGATGTAGTTTATGGATCAAGATTTTTAGGTGGTGGAAAATATGTAAGAATACATTTTTTTTGGCATTATTTAGCAAATAAAATTCTGACATTCATTTGCAATTTATTTATTAATTTAAATTTAACTGATATGGAAACTGGATACAAAGTATTTAAATCATCTGCTTTAAAAAATATAGATTTAAAAGAAAATAGTTTTTCTTTTGAGCCAGAAGTAACAATCAAATTTGCAAAAAAAAAATATAAATTTTATGAAGTTCCGATTACCTATAATGGCAGATCATATGATGAGGGAAAAAAAATAGGCCTTAAAGATGCTTTTATTGCTCTCAAAACAATAATTTTATATTCGATAAAAAAATAGAATTTTGACCTTTTGCTAATTTTATGGG
>Ga0209502_10001432_pt1 | contig 21850 bp, 17 predicted proteins | sample ArcticOcean_MG_C_10_FD_187442 | JGI IMG/M metagenome (GOLD analysis project Ga0209502, IMG submission 187442) | Marine microbial communities from western Arctic Ocean - ArcticOcean_MG_CB11_90 (SPAdes) (version 2) | ecosystem: Environmental > Aquatic > Marine > Oceanic | place: Arctic Ocean... | reverse complement strand
TAACTAACCCCGGAATAATAAACTTAGATTTTGCTGATATCAGAACTGTTATGGGGAATATGGGAAAAGCAATGATGGGTACAGGTGAAAGTTCTGGTGAAAACAGAGCTCAAAAAGCAGCAGAAGCTGCACTAAACAACCCTTTGCTTGATGACAGTAATATTAAAGGAGCTAAATCTATATTGTTAAATATAAAAGGTGGTCCAGATATGTCATTATTTGAAGTTGATGAAGCTGCTAGTAAAATTAGGAATGAGGTAGATGAAGATGCAAATATTATATTTGGTTCGTCAATTGACGAAAAATTAGAAGGTATTATCAAAGTGTCTATTGTTGCAACTGGAATTGATAATAGTATTGACAAAACATATGAAGAAGAAAGTGATATAAATTTAGATCAATTTTTATTAAACCCAGATACTGATAAATCAAATCAAAATAAAATGATGTTAAATATAAATACAATAAATGATTCTGATAATATTAAAATATTAACAGAAAAAAAGGTTGAACAAATTGATCTGGAAACACAAATTAATAATTTAAAAGAAGAAAAAGATGTTAATCAAAATGATGAAAAAAAAGCCCTTGAAAAAAGTAATATCAACGATTTAATATCTTCTTTAAACCGTGATGAATTATTAACAATAATAGATAAAAAACCTGATAATAACTTTACTAATAATAAACAACATAACATTATTAGCCGTATTTCTACATTTTTTAAAAAAGAAGAAAATGAAGAAAGAATAATTGAATTAGATATTAAAAATAAGAATACAGAACCTAAAAAAACAATTCAAAATAAAACATTAATAAGTAATAATTTCAAAGAAGAAAAAAATGATATTACAGATAAAAAGAAAAATTTTGTAGATTTTAAAGAGAGTACTAATGTTACAGATTATATTGATAATCAAATTGATTTAATTGATATAGAACAAAATATAAATGATATAGATAAAAATATTTTAGAAATACCTGCTTTTCTAAGAAGACAAGCTAATTAATCTATAAATCTAATTAAAACTGAAACATTTAGTAATTATATGTGATTTGTATTTATTACAGAATTGTATAAAAGTTACTTAAATTAAGGTGCTTAATATGAATTTTATAAATTATACTGCGAATACAGAAAATATAAATCAAAGAACTTTAAAAAATAAAGTTATTTTTTCTGGGATAGGTATACATAATGGTAAAGCAGTAACAATGTCAGTAGAACCTGCGGAAATTAACACAGGGATTGTCTTTGAAAGACTTGATATTAAAAATAAAAATATAATTGAAGCTTCTATTAAAAATATTGATAACTCATCATTATGTTCTAAAATTACAAATAAATTTGGTATTTCGGTTTCTACAATTGAACATTTAATGGCTTCCTTACATGGACTATCCATAGATAATGCAAAAATAAAAATTAATTCACCTGAATTGCCTGCTATGGATGGTAGTTCAGATGAATACACAAAGAGATTAATTAAATCTGGCACTATAGAACAAGACGTAGGTAAGAAATATTTGAAATTACTTAAAAAAGTCAGTGTCTATGATAATAATAGATATATCTCAATTACTCCAGCTGAAGAATTATCAATTAATATTGAGATAAATTATCCAAATACAATTATAGGAAATGATAAATTTATATATAAACATTCTACTTTTAACTTTATTAATGAAATTTCAAGAGCAAGAACATTTGCATTAGCTGAAGATATTAATAAAATGAGAACTTCAGGGCTAGCATTAGGTGGGACTTTAAACAATGCTGTTGTTGTAGATAAATATAATATTCTTAACGAATCAGGGTTACGCTTTGATAATGAGTTTATTAAACACAAAATTTTAGATTGCATAGGAGACTTCTACTTAATTGGTATGCCAATACTTGGAAAAATAGAATGTTATGCCCCTGGACATAAGTTAAATCATAAATTTATAAAAAAAATACTAGAAGATGCTTCAAACTATCAAATCAGATCTAAATATGATGTTAATAACACAGATAATTACTATAATTTATTAGAAAAAAATAATGATAATATAAAAAAGACTAATGCAGCTTAACTTTGATTAATCAAATTACATAAAATAGTTTTTATATACAAATTCTCTTTAAAATAATAAATAGTACATTGTAAACTTAGTTATTAAGGGACATATTAAAACTATGAAATTTAAAAAGAAAATATCTTGTATATTTATTAGCTTACTACTATTAAACTGTAGTCAAACTAATAATAAAAAGTTACCAACCTTACCTAATAAAACAGACATAGAAATATATAAAGAAGCAGTCTCCTTTTCGTCAAAAGGGATTCACAAAAAATCTGTTATTGAATTTTATAAATTAATAGAAAACTATCCTTATTCTAAATTAAGTTCTCATGCAGAAATAATGGCTGCCTACTCTTTATATGAAAATAATGAAATAAAAAAAGTAATTATAAAACTAAATAGCTTTATTGAATTAAACCCTGCTAATGAATATACTGAATACGCTCATTATCTCTTAGCTATGTGTTATTATATTCAAATCTCAAAAGAACAAAGAGACCCTAGTGTAACAATAGAAGCATTAAACTCTTTTAAAACTATTTTGGCAAAATATCCAAATGGGAAATACGCTAAAGATAGTATATTAAAAATTCAATTTATTGAAAACAAGCTTGCATTAAATGAATTATCAATTGGAGTTTTTTATCTAAATAATAATGCACCTGGAGCAGCAATTAAAAGATTTAAAAGTATCATTGTAGACTATAAAAACAGCAACCTTATACCTGAAACATTATATAGGCTATATGAGGCTTTTCTTATGATTGGGTTAGAAAAAGAAGCCAAAAAAAGCCAAGCATTACTAATATATAATTTTCCTAATAGCAAATGGAAAAAACTAAGTATAGATTTATTAAATTCAAATAAAGATGATGAAGAAAAAGGGATTATTGTTTCAATAAAAGATTATGTAAAAACAATTTTTGATTAAAATTAAATATGCTACGTGAATTAAGAATTAAAAATATTGTGTTAATAGAAGCTTTAAATATTGAGTTTAAGTCTGGCTTATCAGTATTAACTGGAGAAACTGGAACTGGTAAATCAATATTACTTGATAGTATTGGTTTAGTTTTGGGAAACAGATCGGACTTTAATTTAATAAGAACTGGTGAAAGCCAAGCTTCAGTAACAGCAATATTTGATTTTCCTCAATCTCATTCAATAGTTAAAACACTTAAAAAATTTGATATTAACTTTGATGATGAAGTAATAATAAGAAGAGATATTAATAAAGATGGTAAATCAAAATGTTTAGTAAATGATGTTCTTATATCTAGAAATGCACTAGTAGAAATAACTGATCAAATTATAGAAGTGCAAGGTCAGTTTGAAGATCGAGGGCTTTTAAATACAAATACCCACCTTACTTTAGTAGATGCTTTTGCAAAACATGAGGTTTTATTAGTAAATACAAAAATTGCATTTGAAGAACAAGATAATTTTAAGAAAAAAATATATGAATCAGAAATAGAATATAATAAAAAATTGGATAATGAACTTTGGCTAAGAGATTCATTAGAACAACTGAATTTAATTGACCCAAAAACTGGAGAAGAAGAAGAAATAAATAAAAAAAGGAAAATTATATTAAACCAAGAAAAAATAATTATTTCTACCAATGAAATCAAAGATATAATTGAGCAAGATAATGGTTTAGAAGACCTGACAAATAAAATATTTAAAACATTAGATAGTATCCATTTAGTATCAAGCAGCAATTTATTAGAAGCATTAGAAATAATTAAAAAATCAACTGTAGAACTAGAAGAATTAAAAAATATTATTAATAATGAAATTTTTCAAACTACATATGTATCCGAAAGTATAGAAAATTTAGATGATCGTCTTCACGAATTAAGAACACAAGCTAGAAAACATAACTGTGAAATTGATGAACTTAATAATATTAAAATAACTTTGCAAAAAGATCTTAATGAAATTGATAACAACAAATCTATTATAAATAATTTACAACAGAAATATCAAGAAGCAAAATTACAATATAACAATGCTAGCAATTTACTTTCAGAGAGTAGAAAAAAAGCAGCAACTATTTTATCAAAAGAAATAAACAAAGAGTTACCATACTTAAAATTAGAAAATGCTAAATTTAATATAGAAGTCAATAATCTTGATAGAGATAAATTTTCAAATCAAGGAATTGACAAAATAACTTTTACTGCATGTACAAACGTAGGTATGAGCATGCAACCAATAAATAAAATAGCCTCTGGTGGAGAGCTTTCTAGATTTCTTCTTGCAATTAAATGTGTGCTGGAAACAAATATTCATAATCGAACGTTATTATTTGATGAAATAGACTCTGGAATTGGTGGATCCGTGGCTAATGCAGTTGGAATACGGCTAGCTAAACTTGGGAAAGCCTATCAAACAATTATTATTACACACTCTCCACAAGTATCGTCGAAAGGAGATCAACATTATTTGATAGAAAAGAATACTATAGATGGAGTTACGTACAGCAGGGTCTCAGAGTTATTAGGTAAAGATAGAATAGAAGAAATAGCAAGAATGCTATCAGGAAATATAGTTACCCCAGAAGCCAGAGATGCTGCATATCAACTAATTAATAATAGTTCTTCATGAAAACAAATATTAAGTTTAAAATACAACAAATATTAAATAAAATTGAGTATCACGATAAAAAATATCATGGGGAAGACAATCCTGAAATTAGCGATTATGAGTACGATAGATTATGTTCAGATTATGATAATTTAATTGAAAAAAATTTTGAATTAAATTTTTTAAAAAGAGATAAAGTTGGATATCTTCCGTCTAATCAATTTAAAAAATATTCCCATCTTAAACCTATGCTATCTTTAAATAATGGATTTTCTATTAATGACATAAAAGATTTTATAAAAAGATCTAAAAAATTTTTATCTATAAATGAAAATTCATTATTAGAGCTAGTATGTGAGCCTAAAATAGATGGATTATCTATTTCATTAACATATCAAAACGGAATACTTGTTAATGCTGTAACTAGAGGTGACGGTAAGAATGGTGAAATTGTTACTAATAATATAAAAACTATTAGAGACATCCCACATAAATTAAAAAAAGAATTTCCAGAATTAATTGAGATCCGCGGTGAAATTTTTATGAATAAACAAAACTTTACAGATCTTAATAAAATACAAATTGATTCAGGGAATGCTCAGTTTGCAAATCCTAGAAATGCTGCAGCTGGATCAATCAGGCAAAAAAAAATAAATATACTTAAAGATCGAAAGTTAAATTTTTACGCATACACAATCGGTGAAGCTTCTAAAGAATTTATATTTAAAACACAATATGATCTTTTACAAAAAATGAAAAAATTGGGATTTATTATAAATGAAGAGATTACTAAAGTAGATAACATTCTACAAATTAAAGAATTCTATAATATGGTATTAAAAAAGAGAGTTTTTTTAAATTATGAGATTGACGGGTTAGTATATAAAATAAATGAAAAGGATTATCAAGATCGTCTTGGTTTTCAGGCAAGAGCTCCAAGATGGGCAATCGCACATAAATTTCCGCCAGAAATAGCTGAATCTATTTTAATGGACATAGAAATACAAGTAGGAAGAACAGGAGCACTTACACCTGTTGGTAAATTACAAAAAACTAAAGTAGGAGGTGTTTACATATCAAATGTATCTCTTCACAATGAAGATGAAATTTTTAGGAAAGATATTCGTATTGGCGACACTGTTCAAATTCAAAGAGCTGGTGACGTTATTCCTCAAATTGTAAAAGTAATTAAAGAGAAAAGACCTATTACAACTAAAAAATATATCCCTTCTGAATTCTGTCCATCATGCAATAATATAACATATAAAAACGTAGATGAAGCTATAAGAAGATGTACGTCAGGCGTAAATTGTCCATCTCAAGCAATTGAAAAATTAAAACATTTTGTATCTAAAAATGCATTTGATATTGCTGGACTTGGAGAAAAACAAATAATTTTTTTTTATAATCAACAAATAATAAGTAAATTTAGTGATATTTTTAAAATCTCAAATCACAAAAATTTTTTAAAAAATAAAGAAAGATATGGTGAATTATCGATTTCAAAGCTTTTAAAATCAATTGAATCTAGAAGAATTATTACTCTAGATAAATTAATTTATGCACTAGGAATCAGACAAATTGGAGAGACAAACGCAAGATTATTATCATATCATTATAATAATTATAATTATTTTTGTTCAGAAATGAAGAAATCCAAAGATAATACATCTGATGCTTACCAAACTTTAATTTCTATTGATCAAATTGGCGATAGCAGCGCTAATGATTTAATTAATTATTTTAATAATGAGATAAATTTAAAAACTCTAGATGAGCTATTAAATGAAATTCAAATCCTAGATGTACATCATAAATTCATACAATCTCCATACTCTGGAAAAACTGTTGTATTAACTGGCTCTTTAAATACGATGAGTCGTGACGAAGCTAAAAATAAACTACAGAATTTAGGAGCTAAGGTTAGTAGTTCTGTTTCTAAAAATACTGATATAGTTATAATAGGTGCAGATTCCGGTTCTAAGGCGAAAAAAGCATATGAACTTAAAATTAAAACTATGAATGAAGAAGAATGGTTAAATAGTATTAATTTAGAAAAAAATAATATTTAAAATTAAATCTTTTTAGTTTTTAATTTTAAAAAATCTAATAAAACAATGTCACTGCTACTGATTAATTTTGATAAATCACTATATACCTTATAATGATAATCATTAATCCAATTAATTTCGGATTGAGTTAACATAGCTTGATTGATTAAAGTTGTTTCAATTGGCACTCTAGTAATATTTTCAAAACATAAAAACTTTTTATTATTATTCTTTAAATTTTCTTTTGAAACTATTTCTAAATTTTCTATCCTAATGCCATATTTACCCTTCCGATAATATCCAGGTTCATTTGAAATAACCATTCCTTTTTCTATTATACAATCAGTGTGTTTTGAAATAGATATTGGCCCTTCATGAACACCTAAAAAACAACCTACTCCATGCCCTGTTCCATGAGCATAGTCTTTACCCCTCAGCCATAATGAAGCCCTTGCAAGTGTATCTAATTCTCTTCCTCTAGTTCCTTCAGGAAACACGGCTTGTGAAATAGCAATATGCCCTTTAAGAACTAATGTGTAATCTTCAATCATATCATTATTAGGTTTACCAACAAGTAAAGTACGAGTTATGTCTGTGGTTCCTTCTAAATACTGACCACCTGTATCTAATAAATATAAACCGTCTTTATCAATTGTTTTATTAGTAATTTCATTTGCCTTATAATGAATAATTGCACCATTCTCAGCAAAACCAGATATTGTAGAAAAACTTTCACATACAAATGTTTTTTCTAGAGAACGAAATTCAAATAATTTTTTAGCTACAGATATTTCATTAAGTTTCTTTGAATAAACGTTTTGTTCAAACCAATATAGTAATTTAATAAAGGCCAATCCATCCTTGAGATGAGCTCTTTTCATACCATTTAATTCTTGAAAGTTTTTTATCGATTTAGCTTTTTCAACAGGACATTCTATTATTTTTGTTATTAGTTTATTACTTTTTAAGTCTTCATATATTATTATTGGAAGAACATCTTCATCGATAAGAAATACTTTATTTTTAATAGATTTAATAAAGTGTGAAAATTGATTAAAATCGTGTATTTCGATATTAGGAATATTTTTAAAAATAGTATTAAAAGACATATTATTTGTAAATATCTTTATGTTTCCTTGTTTTGAAACAACACTATAGGATCTAGAAACAGGTGTATGATCAAGATCTCTACCACGTATATTTAATAACCATGCATTTCCTGTAGGTCGAAATAAAATAAAATAATCACCACCTAAAGTATCTATTGTTTTAGCTAAATCATCTATTTTTTTTTGTCTCGATTTTCCTGTTTTATTAATTGGAAGAGTAAATATATCCTTTACTTGAAGAATAGGTTTATCATACCATATTTCATCTATAAGATTAGATTGTATAAATTTAATATTTATTTTTGTTTTTTCTAGGATATTTTTTAGACTGAAATATTGTTTTACAGTTATTAAACAGGGATCAATTCCAATGTTTTTAAATTTATCTTGATTTTTTTTTAAGAATATTCCTATTTCTTTAACATTGCCTTCAAAACTATCAAAAAAATTTTGATTAATTTCTTTTTTAATTTGAAGTTTATATCGTCCGTCACTAAATATTGCTGATTTTATATCAGGATTAGAAGATACTATCCCAAAACCTGCAGAACCAGAAAACCCTGATATATACTTTAAACGTTCTTCATTTTGAGGAACTTCTTCTCCTGAAAACATATCTACTCTTGGAACAAAATAACAATCTATTTGATTTTTTGTCATTTCATTTTGAAGTAATCTTAATCTGTTCTTCAAAATATTATTATCCTTTTTATAAATATTTATCATTTTTGAACCATCGTTATAGCTCCCCATCCATCAATACTTATTTTTTTTTCTACTACAAAACCAAATATTTTATATCTATTTATTATATATGGAATTTGATGTTTTAATATTCCTGATAGAATGATTTTTGCTTTATGTTTTAAAATTTTTTTAAAAACGGGAGCTAATTTATAAAGGGGCGAATATAAAATATTAGCGATAACTAAATCATAACTATTAAATTTTATATATTCTTTATAAAAAAGACTATTAGTTTGATAGATTTTATTTGATATAATATTATTTAGTTTTAAGTTTTCTTTTGCTAGCATAATTGCGTTTTTATCTATGTCAGCAAAATAAATTTCGCTTTTTTTAAATATTTTTTTAGCAGCTATTCCTAAGATTCCAGTACCGCAACCGTAGTCTAAAATTTTTCTTGGCTTATAAAATTTTGATAAATGCATCAATTCTTTCAAACAACTTTTTGTTGTTGCGTGTGATCCAGTTCCAAATGCAATTGACGCATTTATTTTTATTGGAACTTTATAAGACGGATACTTTTTTGATATGTGAGTTCCATAAATACAAAATTTATCAATATTTATAATAGGAAAAGATTTTCTATTTTCCTCAAGCCAATTTTTATTAATAATTTTTGTTAACTTTATAATATTATAATCAAATGTGTCATTTAAGATATCACTTTCAGCTTTATATTTTTTAATATTTAACTGCTCTGATAATAAATTTAATTTTATTTCAATTATTTCAATTATAGGTTTTTTATCAAATATAACTTCTAAAACCCAAAATTGATTTAAATGATATTCTCCTAAATAATTATTTTTATTAGATAAGTGTTTTGATGGCAAATAAGAAAAAATCTCTTGAGCATTGTCTTCTTGACTATATAAACTCGAAGATACGTATCCATCAAAGTCTTCAAAGTAATCACTATATAAATTTTTAAATGTATCCTCTATTAAAATCCCTATTGACCATAATTTCATATTCTAACCTTTTTTTATTCTGAAAGTTTTATATAACTCGATATAACTCTCTTTTCACCTGCTTTATCAAAAGCTATATCTAATTTATCTCCGTCAACAGAAATTATAGTACCCATTCCAAACTTTTGATGAAAAACCCGCTGACTGAGTTTAAACTGAGTAGCAAAAGATGATTTTATTTTATTTTGATTATCTCTCTTTGAAGAATTATAATGATTTAATGTGCTAATTTTATTTTTTTTAGCTCTAATAAACCCAGGCCCATAATTATTATTTTGATTAGATATTTGATTAAATTCAAATTGTCGATGACTAGATGCTGCTGCACCTAGATTACCTTCAATATTTTCATTTAAATCTTCTTTAGGAAGTTCAGATATAAATCTTGAAGGGATTGATCCTTGCCATAAACCATGAATTTGTCTATTGGCGGTGTATGAAATAAATAATTTTTTTCTTGCTCTAGTTATACCAACGTAAGCTAATCTTCTTTCTTCCTCTAAACCAATTAAGCCTAATTCATCAATTGATCTTTGACTTGGAAATAAACCCTCTTCCCATCCTGGTAAAAAAACTGCATCAAACTCAAGACCTTTAGCAGCGTGTAATGTCATCAATGAAACTTCTCCTGCTTCAGCTTCAGTATCACCGTCCATTACTAGTGATATATGTTCTAAGAAACCTGCAAGGTTTTCAAATCCACTCATAGCATTGATTAATTCTTTTATATTTTCCAGCCTGCCTTCACTATCAATTGATTTATCATTTTGCCAGTATTCTATATATCCAGATTCTTCAAAAACCTTCATTGCTAATTCAGTCTGTGAAATTACCTTTTCTTCTTTGGTCCAATGATAAAATTGATTTATTAAGTTTTGCAATGTTTTTTTTACATTTGGTCTAAACTCATCTGTGCTTAATAATACTTCTGTTGCAGAAAAAAAAGAGATTTCATTTTTTCTTGCATATCTGTGTATCATATTAGTTGTACTTGTACCTATCCCTCTCTTAGGTATATTTATAATTCTCTCAAGCGCTAAATCATCATTTGGCTGTTGAATAACTCTTAAGTAAGCAAGTGCATCTCTAATTTCTAAACGTTCATAGAATTTTGCGCCAACCACCTTATATGGAATTCCAATTTCAATAAATCTTTCTTCAAAATATCTAGTTTGATGTCCTGCTCTAACTAATACAGCCATTTGATCATGCCTAATCCCAACATTAGACAAATTTTCAATTTCATATCCGATTCTTCTTGCTTCTTCAATTCCATCCCATACTGCTATTAATTCTATTTTTTCTCCATCAGCAGCCGAGGTTCTTAGCTCTTTTCCTAATCTTTCTTTGTTATTTGATATAACACTATTAGCTGCAGAAAGTATTTTACCAGTAGATCTGTAATTTTCTTCTAATTTTATTATTTTGGCTGAAGGATAATCTTTTTCAAACCTTAATATATTACCAACCTGAGCTCCTCGCCAACCATAAATAGATTGATCATCATCTCCAACACAACAAATATTTTTACTTTTTTCTGCTAGCAATCTTAGCCACAAATACTGTGTTGTATTTGTGTCCTGGTATTCGTCCACTAAGAAATATAAAATTTTATTATGATAGCTATTTAAAATATCTGGGTTATGTTGAAAAATTGTTAAATTATGCATTAACAAATCTCCAAAATCAGCAGAATTTAATGTTTTTAGTCGTGACTGATAGATTTTATATATATTTACAGCTTTGCCATTAGCAAAAAAATCGTTATTTATATTATCAACATTTTCTGGTTTGTAACCTTTATCTTTCCAACCACCTATTACGCCTGACATTGCTTTTGGAGTGAATTTTTTAATATCAATGTTTTCATCAACCATAATTTGTTTAAGAAGTCTTACTTGATCATCAGGTGTAATAATCGTATAATTAGAAGTCAATCCAACTATTTCTGAGTTTTGTCTTAAAATTTTGGCAGCAATTGAATGAAATGTTCCTAACCAAACAGAATTAGCTGAAGGTCCAATTAATGTCTCTAACCTTAATTTCATTTCTTTAGCTGCTTTATTTGTAAAAGTTACAGCAAGTACATTCCATGGATTGGTTGCACCACTGTACAATAAGTTAGCTAACCTTGCGGTTAAAACTCTTGTTTTCCCAGTTCCTGCACCAGATAGAACTAATAATGGCCCTTCTAATGTTTTTACCGCTTCTTTTTGTGGATCGTTTAAATCCGTAAAAGATTTTTGATTGTAAAAATTATTCATTTATTTTAAATTATTTTATTATTATTATTTTTTTATACATAAAATATGTGTAACATAGTCATTGTTTAACTTGTACAAATTTAATGAATAATAAATATAAATTTTATAAAGATTTTTTTAATGAACAAATTTAATTATATACAATTTTTTTTTTTAATATCTCTATTTTTAATAAATGGCTGTTCTAACAATATTTCTACTAATGTTACGACTTTAGATCCTTTTGAAAGTTTAAATAGAAAAGTTTTTTATTTTAATAAAAAATTAGATGACAAAATCATAAACCCTATTAGTAAAAGTTATGCAGAAAACATTCCAGAAAAAGCTAGAAATAGTATAGGGAGTCATCTTGAATGGATGAACTTACCAAATACTATAATAAATAGTACACTTCAACTTAACGTTGAAAACACTATTTTAACATCTGCTAAATTTTTATTGAACGGTCTTACACTTGGGTTTTATGATTTAGATAATAATGAAACAAAAGTTATTAAAAAAGACTTTGGTTCAACTTTAGCTAAATATAAAGTGCCTGAAGGTCCTTTTTTAATGGTTCCCTTTCTAGGTCCAAAGACAACAAGACAATTTTCTGGTTTTATTGTTGATCAACAAAATCATTCTAATATGATCTCAGGAAAAGTTGATAACATAAATTTAATTGAACAACCAATCAAAATTATTCATTCAAGAGAAAAATTATCAGACACAATTGATAGCATTTATAAATCATCCGATCCATACATTAAAATGCGTTCGTTTTATTTACAAAATAGAAGATCTAGAGTTAATAGTAACAAAAAAAATAGAAAACTAGAATTAGAGAAAGATTATGAATTTGAAAAACTTTTACAATAAAAATTATATAAGAACAACTTTTATTTTCTTATTTATTTTTCAATTATTTTTTTTACTCTTTACCATGGAAGTTAAGGCTGATGGCCTTAAAAAAGCTAAAGATACTGTTGAATTATTGTTAAGTGAAGCGAAAATTCATGCTACAGAAACCATTCACTTAGATCCAATTATTAGAACAAAACAAATAAAATCTTTAATAGAAAAATATATTAATATTGATTTCATGGCAAGAGCTACAACTGGCCCTTTTTGGAAAAAAGCTACTAATCTACAAAAACAAAGTTATAAATCAGCGTTATTAAATCAAATTATTAATACGATTGAGGTTCATCTAAACAAATTATCAAACCTTACATATAAAACAATTAAAACTGAACCTAGAGGAACAAAGTTGATTTATATAAGAGGGATTATTGAAGACCTTGATAAAGTTCAACCTTCAGTAAATCTTCTTTGGAAAGTTGCTTTAAATAAAGAAAGTAACTACCAAATACTTGATTTAGAAATTGAGAATATATCTTTAATAAGCTCTCATAAGGCAGAGACAACTTCTCTTTTAAGACGTAATAAAGGAAATTTTGATATCTTAATAGAAAAATTAAATAAAACTAAATAATATATTACCTTGAAATTGGTTTATATTTAATCCTTTTTGGATTAAGTGAATCTTCACCTAGTCTTCTTTTTCTATCTGCCTCATAATCCTGATAATTCCCTTCAAACCATTCAACGTGGCTACCTCCTTCAAATGCAAGGATATGAGTAGCTATTTTATCAAGAAACCATCTGTCATGAGAAATAACAATAACACAACCTGAAAAATTTAAAATAGCTTCCTCTAAGGATCTTAAAGTATCAACATCTAAATCATTTGTTGGTTCGTCTAATAAAATTACATTTCCTGGTGTTTTTAATGTTTTGGCTAAGTGGACTCTATTTCTTTCTCCTCCAGAAAGCTGACTGACTATTTTTTGTTGATCTGACCCTTTAAAATTAAATTGTCCAACATATGCTCTACTTTGAATTGTTCGTTTTCCAATTTGTATTTCATCTAATCCATCAGAAATTGATTCCCAAATAGTTTCGTTAGGCGTTAAATTATCTCTCGATTGATCAACATAATTCAACGTAACGGTTTCTCCTACTTTGATACTACCACTATCAGCTTTTTCAATATTTGTTATAAGCTTAAATAAAGTTGTTTTACCAGCTCCATTAGCTCCTATAACTCCAACTATTCCTCCAGGGGGCAATTTAAATGAGAGTTTATCTATAAGTAATTTATCTTCAAAAGATTTAGACACTTCTGTAAAATTTATAACTTCATTTCCTAACCGAGGGGCCGGTGGAATTATTAAATTTCCTGAATTCATTATATTTTCTTGTTCTTGAGCTAACAATTCTTCATATGAAGATATTCTTGCCTTTGACTTTGCCTGTCTTGCTTTTGGCGCTGATCTAATCCATTCCAGCTCTTCTCCAAGCCGTCTTTTTCTGGACTCTTCTATTTTTCCTTCCATTTCAAGTCTCTTTTGTTTTTGTTCTAACCAACCTGAATAATTACCTTTATAAGGAATTCCTTCACCTCGATCTAATTCTAATATCCATCCAGCTACTTCATCAAGAAAATATCTATCATGTGTTATTGTTACTACTGTTCCAGGAAAATCATGAAGGAATCTCTGTAACCAAGCTACAGATAAAGCATCGAGATGATTAGTTGGTTCATCCAATAACAAAAAATCAGGGTTTGATAATAACAACTGAGCAAGTGCTACTCTTCTTTTTTCTCCACCAGATAAGTGTTCTATTTTTGCTTCACCTGGAGGAAGACTAAGAGCATCCATAGCTATATTAGCTTTTCTATCTAAATCCCACGCATCTAGATTATCAATTTTTTCTTGAATTTCTCCTTGTTTTATTATTGTATCATTCATTTCTTCATCCGTAAGTTCTTCTGAAAACTTAAGAGATATTTCATTAAATTCTTCTACTAATGTCTTTGCTTCAGCCATACCTTCCATTACGTTTTGATATACATCTAAATCATTATTTAATTCTGGCTCTTGAGCCAAATAGCCTACCTTTATATTATCAGCTAGTTTAGCTTCTCCATTAAAATCTTTGTCAATTCCAGCCATTATTTTTAATAATGTAGATTTTCCAGTCCCATTGCCACCTAGCACTCCAATTTTAGCACCAGGTAAAAAAGAAAGACTCATATCTTTAATTACTTGTTTGCCTCCAGGATAAGTTTTATTTAATTTGTACATTGAAAAAATATATTGGGGATTATTCATATAGCAACCTCAGAATTTATAATAAATGGATAATTAGTTATCTATCATAAAAAATTGTTTTTAACTTACTTTTATTTAAAATTTAAATTTTTATTTAAAATTTTGTTTTTAATATATATAAGAATTAAATGACTAATTTATTTCCAATATGGCTTATTTTAATTGATTATTTATTCGGGTTTTTAATGTGGATTATGATCATTAAATTTGTTTTTAATATATTACTTCCAGATGATAATAATTTTTATATTAATCGCCTTTTAAAAAAAATAACTGATCCTATTTTTAAATTTATGATTAAATTAATACCGTTCTTTCTTATTAGACCAATTATTCCACTTTATATGGCATGGTTAATTTTTATGTTTAGAATATACATTTTACCATTATCAAATGGATATTCAACTGTTGGAATATTTGCATTTGTTTTTGAAAAAAATATTTTATCTTTTTTAAGTACATCTTTTCTTAATATTGGATTGTATTTAAATTATGGACTTTAATTTTTAATTGAATTTATTGTAAATTCGAGAAATTAATTCATCCAATTCACTTTGTTCTGTTTCGAAAGATGTTACAAATCTAATAACTAACATTTCATCATCTAGTTTATTCCATAAATTAGGTATGATATTTAATTCCAGAATACTTTTATAAGTTGTATTTTTAATTTTAAAAAATATTTCATTTCCTTCTGTAGGGTATAATAATTGAAACTCATCTAATGTTGAAAGTTTTTTACTTAAGTAAATAGCTTTCTCATTTGCTGACTTTGCTAGAGTTAACCATAATCCATTATTTAACCATGCGTTTAATTGAGCGGAAATAAATCTAGTTTTTGATATTAAATGGCCAGTTTGTTTAAGTTGATTCCTAGCCTCTTTAGCTAATTCAGAATTAAAAAAAATAATAACTTCGGCTGCCATTGCTCCATTTTTTGTTGCACCTAAAGAGAGGCAATCTATGCCAATTTTCCATGTAGCATCAGCTGGAGACAAAGATTCTTGAAATGCCATTGCATTTGAAAATCTAGCTCCATCCATATGTAGAAAAAGTTTATGTTTCTTACATACATCACTGATAGCCTTTATTTCTTTAATACTATAAATAGTACCATTTTCTAACAGTTGCGTTATCGAAACGCCAGATGGCCTGGAGTTATAAGGTCCTTTCAAAATTAAAGAATTTATTTTATTATTTAAATCTTCTGCTATAAGTTTACCACTTTCATTGAATATACTTATTAATTTCCCTCCACTTGAAAAAAACTCAGGTGCACCACCTTCATCTTTGTTTATATGTGATTCACTGTGGCATAAAACGCTACCATAAGAACGAAGAAAGCTTGATATCGCCAAGGAGTTTGATGCTGATCCTGACATCATAGGAAGAATTTCAATATCATCCTTTTCAAATATTTTGCATATTTTTTCTCTACATTCTTTTGTAAAAATATCGTTTCCATAAGGCAAAGTTTTAATTTTTGATGCCTCTATAATTGAATCTAATATTTCAGCAGCTACTCCAGAAACTGTATCAGTCCCCATTAAAATAATTTTTTTAGACATTAATATATCTTTCTTATTAAATTTTTTTTAATTCCAGGCATCTATTTTCTTTTTAATAGTAATAATAGCTTTTTTTTGCTTTGTGCTTTTATCTAAAATAACTAATACATTTTTACCTTGATACTGATACCTTAACAAAATTTCATTATTATCACCTAATGATGCTGAAATTAATTGAGCTTCAATTGGTTGAAAAAAAGTAAATGGTGTCATTTTTACTGCTTCTTGATTAAATGAATTATCCATTTTTTCTGTCTTTAAATCTAAATCATTATATCCTTTCGCCAATCCAATAATTAAGGCAGTTAAGCCAAATATAATCAAAACTCCTAAAATAATAGCAAAAAACTTTATAATCCTTATATTAGGAAATGTGTTTTTCTTGATTTCTTCTTTTGGATTAAAAATATTAGACATGTTAAATCCTATAAAAATTAAATTTGCTATTAAAGAGTTAGATTTCTCAATAAATAGACTTGATATATGGGTTACAGAAGCGCTTAAAGCAAGTTTAATTTCAAATCAAGATTTAGATAATAATTATTTATCATTATCCAGAAGTAGAGTAAAAAAATTAATTGAACAAGGTCATATATCAATTGATAATATTATTATAACGGACCCTTCTTTTAAAATAAAAAATCAAAATATAATTTCTCTGATTATTCCTAAATCTGAAGATGCTACTCCTTTACCAGAAAATATTAATTTAAAAATACTTTATGAAGATAAATATATAATAGTTTTAAATAAAGATGCTGGAATTGTAGTTCATCCTGCTCCTGGATCACCTAATGGCACTCTTGTGAATGCTTTGTTATACCACTGTGGAAAAGATTTAGAAGGTATTGGAGGAGTAAAAAGACCAGGCATAGTTCATAGATTAGATAAAAATACCAGTGGGGTAATGGTTGTTGCTAAAACTCATTTATCTCATACTAGACTTTGTGAAACTTTTAAGGCACATGATTTGGATAGAAGATATAATGCAATTGTGTGGAGACAGCCTGAAAATCAAGGTTATATAGAAAAACCAATTGGCAGATCTGTTTTTGATAGAAAGAAAATGGCTATTTCAAATAAAGGAAAAATGGCTATTACTAAATGGAACATTTTGGATATTTACCCTCCTTTAGCAAGTCTAATAGAATGTAAATTAGAAACAGGAAGAACTCATCAAATTAGAGTTCATCTCGCTGATTTGGGACATAGTATTGTTGGTGATCCGTTATATGGCAAACCTTTATCCCAAAAAACTATATTTGAAAAAAGTATAAAAGAAAAAATTAAATCTATTCGATTATTTGATCGTCAAGCATTACACGCTACAAAACTAAATTTTAATCACCCTATAACAAAAAAATATCTTGAATTTAATAGTCCTTTACCAAATGATATGATTAATTTAATTAATACTTTTAAAACTTAAAAAATAGTCTAAAAAATATATGAAACTCTTTAAAAAATAAAAAAAAGTCTTATATAACTAATTATAAGGAGTTAAAATGAATAATACGCAGTCAATGAACTTATCAATACTTTCTCCTGATAATAATTTAGGAAGATATCTCGATCAAATTAAAAAGTTTCCTATGTTAGAAGCTGATGAAGAATATTCACTTGCAAAAAATTGGTTAGAAAAAAGCGATACTAAAGCCGCTCATAAACTAGTTACTAGTCACCTTAGATTAGTTGCAAAAATAGCAATGGGATATAAAGGATACGGCCTTCCTGTAGCAGATTTGATTGCAGAAGGTAATATAGGAATGATGCATGCTGTTAAAAAATTTGATCCAGAAAAAGGTTTTCGCCTTGCTACTTATGCTATGTGGTGGATAAAAGCAGCTATTCAAGAATTTGTTCTTAGAAGTTGGTCACAAGTTAAAATTGGAACTACAGCCAATCAAAAAAAACTATTTTTTAATCTTAGAAGAATTAAAAGTAAAATTAACGCCTTAGAAGATGGAGACCTTTCTCCTAATCAGGTTAAACATATTGCTGACAGATTAGATGTTTCTAAAAAAGAAGTAATTGACATGAATAGAAGAATGTTGGGGGGAGATCATTCATTAAACTCACCTATTAGCAGGCATGATGGAGAGGAAGGTCAATGGCAAGATTTACTTGTTGATGAAGAAGATAGTCAAGAAATAAAATTTGCAAAACAAGAAGAAAATAACATAAGAAAAAAAATGATGCTAGAAGCACTTTCTCTTCTAAAACCTAGAGAAAAAGATATTATAATAAAAAGAAGGCTATCTGAATCTCCTAAAACTTTAGAAGAGCTATCCCAAGAATATAAAGTAAGTAGAGAAAGAATAAGGCAAATTGAAGTAAGAGCATTCGAAAAACTTCAAGAAGCTATGAAATTTAAAGCAAAAGAGCTAAAATTAATTAAATAATATTAGAATGATCCTTAACTTATTAAAAATGGGTTTTTTATAACAATTGTATCATATCGCTCAGGACTAGTAGAAACTAAGACAACTTTGCAGGAAATTAATTCTTCTATTCTTTGGACATATAATTGAGCTTCAACTGGTAAATCTTTAATATTTCTAATACCTACTATGCTTCCTTGCCAACCTTTCATAGTCTCATATATCGGTTTAATTTTTTTTTGCTCTATTGTTGAAGAAGGAAGATAATCAATTTTTTTTGATCCTATTTCATAACCAATACAGATTTTAATTTCTTTAAAACCATCCAAAACATCTAGTTTTGTAAACGCTATACCATTTATATTTGAAAGAATAACAGCTTGCTTAACCAGAACTGCATCAAACCAACCACACCTTCTTTGTCTACCAGTAACCGTTCCGAACTCATGTCCATTTATACCTAATGTTTTACCATGACTTCCATTGTCTTCTGAAGGGAAAGGGCCTGATCCTACTCTTGTGGTATATGCTTTAGTAATACCTAACGTATAGCTCATTGCTGTTGGACCAAGACCAGAACCTATTCCGGCTTGTGATGCCACAGTATTACTGCTAGTAACAAATGGATAAGTGCCATGATCAATATCTAAAAAAGTACCTTGTGCACCTTCAAACAAGATATTAGACCCTGAATTTTTAAAATTATTAATTACCAACCAAGAAGGTTTTGTATACTTGGTAATAATATTTCCTAATTCCCATAATTCATTTATAATATTTTTATAATTTTGTTTTTTTTCTCCTAATGCATGAAGCCAAACATTATGAAAATCGTATATTTTTTTAATCTTAGTTTCAAAATCCTCTTTATCAAAGAAATCACATATTCTTACACCACGTCTTCCAACCTTATCTTCATAAGCAGGGCCAATACCTCTTCCGGTAGTTCCAATTTTTTGTGAACCGTGATTTTTTTCTCTTATTTCGTCAATTAATTGATGGATTGGTAAAATAAGAAAAGCACTATCAGATATAATTAAGTTTTTTGGGCTTATTTTTATATTTTTATCTTCTAATTGCTTTATTTCTTTTATTAAATGATATGGATCAACAACAACCCCATTACCTATTAAAACAACTTTGTTTTCTCGAACTATCCCACTCGGCAATAATGATAATTTAAAAACATTGCCATCAATAACCAAAGTATGACCAGCATTGTGACCGCCCTGAAACCTTACAACTAAATCAGCTCTATCAGATAATAAGTCTACAATTTTTCCTTTTCCTTCGTCACCCCATTGAGTACCTACTACAATAACATTACTCATAAATAATCCTTAATTCCTAATTTTAAATTAATCTTTTATTTTCTCAATAGTTTCATTATTCCAAATATATTTGCAGCCCATTTCACGAGCGTCCAATTCTATATCATCATTTGATTTTTTACCAAAGATCACCTTATACCCTTTTTTAATAATTTTTTCTGCAATTCTTATATTTAAAAAAGGAATATAAACTAAATTTCTTTCAATTAAATCATTTGAAGTATTATATAATTTTTCAGTATAAATTGTAAATCCAGTAGCTGTTTCTTTAGAAATAGTTTGATACCTTCCACCCTTGGCTATTTCTCCTTTATGATTTTGTGAGAAAAGTGTAAATGATAATCCTGTATGATATTTAAAACCTCGATTTTCAAGAGGATCTATTGAAATATTTACTAAAGAGTCATTTTCTTTAATAATTTTTCCAACATTTAAAAGATAATCCCTTGCCTCTGCAGCGAAATTATCTAACTTCAATCTAGATAAGATTTTTATTGAATGATTATAGTCTCCAGCAGCCTTCATAAAATCTAAAATCAAATCTGAATTCTTAATTTTTAATTTCTTAATCAAATTTTGATCTTTTCTGTCTATAGCCTCATTTATTTCGTCCCTGGAAGAAACAGGTATTTCTTTTAATAAGTAATCTCTTAAAAAAGGTAGATTTAAATCAATTGTTATAGAAGAAACATCTATTGAAACTAAACTTTTTACACATAAAAGTATTATTTCAGCATCTATTCTTTCAGATTGCATTCCAATTAACTCGGCTCCTACTTGAGTTTTTTGTCTATCCATATTAAAACTATCACCCTTAACTCTTAACACATCCCCCGAATAAGATAATCTTAGTGGACGCGCAAGATGGGACATACGTGTAGAGGATATGCGTGAAATTTGAGCCGTCATATCAGATCTAACAGCCATCATTTTTTGAGATAATGGATCCATAATTCTAAAAGTAGAATCCTTTAATAAGCTTCCAGGTCCGTCTAATAAAAGACTATCTTCAAATTCAACAAGAGGAGGCTTAACACGAAGGTAACCGTAGCTTGAAAACACATCCAACAGTTTTTCTATGGTTTTTGCTTGTATCTCTGCACTAGGATAAAGTACATCATTTAATCCTGCAGGCAACAAACCTTTTTGACTTATAACGTCAGTCATAAAACACAACCTTAAAAATATAAATTAATATTTTATATAACAAAGTTAATTATGTATCTAATTATTTTTTAATAACTTTGAATATACCATGTATTAATCAAAATAAATTGAATTAACCCTTGAAACCTGAGGTAAATCTTTTATTTCAGCAACTATTTTATCGTCAATGCCACCATCAACCTCAACTAATGCTATAGCCTCACCACCAACATCTCGACGCCCTAGATGAAATGAAGCTATATTAATCCCTTTTCTTCCTAGTGCATTACCTAAGTCACCTATAAAGCCAGGCTTATCATAATTTCTTAGATATAGAGCATTTTTTGGAAAATCAGATTCTATAGATATTCCTTGAATATTAATAATTCTAGGCTTATCTCCTGCTATTAAGGTACCTGAAATAGTTCTGTCACCTTTATCATGTTTTATTGATAATTTTATAAGAGT
>Ga0209502_10001430_pt1 | contig 21882 bp, 23 predicted proteins | sample ArcticOcean_MG_C_10_FD_187442 | JGI IMG/M metagenome (GOLD analysis project Ga0209502, IMG submission 187442) | Marine microbial communities from western Arctic Ocean - ArcticOcean_MG_CB11_90 (SPAdes) (version 2) | ecosystem: Environmental > Aquatic > Marine > Oceanic | place: Arctic Ocean... | reverse complement strand
TGTGCTTGGCTTCATACTGAAAAACAACTGAAATGGATTAATATAATCTTTACTGGGCTTTATACATACGGCATAGCTAATTATTATTTCTAGTATTAACAAATTTCCCCCTAGCTATAAGTTAGAGAGAAATTCGATGTTAACTGGGCTTAAACTTATTCTCTTATCTTCACAATAACTTTCCCTTTGGCGTGGCCTGTTGATAGATACTCAAGCGCTTGGATGCTACTCTTAAAATCATACGTTTTATCTATGACTGGCTTGATTGAGCCAGACTCATATAATTGTGCTATCTTTTTCAGCTGAGCGCCACTCGATGACATAAATAGAAACCGATACATTGCGTTCATTTTTGCAGCCGTTTTGGTGACTTTTCTAGCTTGGAAAGCTAAAATTAAACGTACAAACTTGTTTAGGCCAAACTGTTTTGCAGTAATGCTATCAAGAGCTCCTGATATAGACACTACTCGACCGCCATCTTTTAAAACTTTAAATGCATTAAGTGTGTGTTCACCGCCTAAAGTATCAAGCACAACATCAAACTTAGCACCTTCATCAAGGTAGCTGTGTTTGGTGTAATCAATAACCTTATCTGCGCCTAAATCCTTCACTAATTTAACATTTTTAGTGCTTGTGGTAGAGGTCACATTTGCTCCTAGATGTTTTGCAAGTTGAATGGCAATAGTACCAACTCCTCCAGATCCAGCGTGTATTAAAATATTTTCTCCAGAGGATAGTTTTGCCACATCTACAAGCGCTTGATATGAGGTAAGACCAGCCAAAGGTATACTAGCGGATTCATCAAAGCTAAGATTTGAAGGAATGAGGGCAGCGTCGTTGTCATTTGAAATCACATACTCTGCCATAGTTCCAATAAAGTCATCTGCTATTCTTGAATATACTTTATCTCCAGCTTTGAAGTTTTTTACATTTATTCCGACTTTTTCAACAATACCGCTGACATCTCTTCCAATGCCCTTAGGAAATTGTATCTTTCCCATAGCCTTAAAGTCACCTCTAAGAATCTTATAATCAATTGGATTAAAGCTCGCAGAATGAGTTTTAATAAGTATTTGATTTTTACCAAAATTAGGAATAGGCACTTCTTGCACTTTTAAGCTTGTGCCTGCATCGCCATATTTTGTCATCATTAGTGATTTCATTTTTTATACCCTTATGTGTTGAATAAATTGTAAGATAGGTATTTTAGTGGTATATTACAAATATACAAGTACACATATTTTTAATACTACTATATAAAATCATACTAATATGAGTAAAAATATAAATAATGAATCTCCTACAACCGTTGCTATCAAGTTAATTGGCGGCAAATGGAAGCTTTGTATTCTGTGGCATTTATCACAAAAAAAAATGCGTTTTGGTGAACTTCAAAGATCAATTGGTGGCATTACTCAGCAAATGCTTTCTAAGCAATTGAAGGAGATGGCAGAAGACAATCTTGTTAATCGTAAGGTTTATGAGGTGATCCCTCCAAAAGTAGAGTACTCATTAACCTCTTATGGAAAGTTGGGTATTCCAGTACTTACAAATCTTTGTGAATGGGCGAATAAATAGCCCATCTAAAAGGTCTAGGATTTAGTGACGATAATTTGGTTTGTGCTGATTTAGGCAGCAATAACCTTCCTTAATAAATAAGGAAGGTTAATAAAAAAAATAAATTAACTCTTTATAGAGGCGCCTAACTGATCTCTATAAAAATACAGAATATAGGCAGCTAAAACCCCAAGCACGACAGGAGCAAATGCTCCAGGCATACTTAACGCAATGTGAGTAATGAAACCTCCTATCATGGTGCATACAAGAAGTGCCGCTCCAAAAACTTGTTTATTTGGTAGCCATATCAATACAACCGCAGTAACTTCGATTAAACCTGTTACATACCTGAACCATTGACCCCACCCGATAAGCTCATACATACCAACCATTTGCGCATCGCCTATAAGTTTAAACGCGCCTGCACTTAAAAAGGCCAGCGACAAAAGAATTTTTACAAGTGGTATTAAATATTTATTTAGTTTATTCATAATTTACTCCTATGATTTATAGAAAAAACTCTCTAAAAAGAGAGTCGTGTTATTTTTGATTAGTGCCTTTATTCAACCAGTGATGTGATTTTTAACGAAGCGTGATTAACGCCAGCATTCTCTCTAAGCTCAACCATACTAGGCTCTTTTAGTTGCTTATCCTCGATTGAATTCATTTCGACAACTGTATATACATTACTTTCGTTGCCCTTTTCATGACCATAGGCCAATACTCTAACGTTATGTTTTAATCTCATAGCCTCATTAGATTCAAATTCTTTCTTCCAGACCTCATAACCTTTAGTCACTTCAAAGTTTGATATTACTTTCATATATCCCCTAATTTTTTATTAATAGCCCTCAAAAGAGGGCTACGCTATATTGAGTTACTCTGAATCTCCAAATGTTGCCGCTTTATCGGCATCAGTCTTTGCTTCATATTGCTCTGGTGTTAGTCCATGCCAACCAATACAATCTCCTGATGGTGATCTACCGCAACCACATGTACCATTTTCATTTCTAACGTTTTCCATTGTTCTTCCCTTTAATGTAATAAAAAAGCCAGATTTTGATTATTAGTTCTGGCGGACTAACTAAAGAAGATGCCTGCGCGCATAAATAGCGTCTAATCGCGTTAATTCTTTATTTACTTATTATTTATTGTTTCTAATAAATAAACAATATAGTAAAATATTAAAACAATGTTTTTATATGTAAACAATAAAATAGGCTATGGATTTAAATAAACTACTAATTTTTGCAAGAATAGTGGAGCATAAAAGCTTCACTAAAGCTGCGCATCATCTAGGTATGGATAAATCCACTATCAGCACAAAACTCTCACAGTTAGAAAGCCATCTGGGTGTTCGGTTATTAAATAGAAGCACTCGAACGATTACACTGACTGAGTCTGGTGCAAAATACTATGAATATTGTAAGCAGGTAGTTGAAATAGCAGAGGAGGCTGATAGATTTTCATCGTCTTTGGGAGTTGAGGTGTCAGGTACTCTTCGAATTTCAGCTACAAATACTTTTTCTCAAACATTAATTGAGTCAGCAATAAAACCATTTATGGATTCACACTCAAAGATTAGTGTTGAATTGGTTATTGAAAATCGAACCACTGACTTTTATAAAGATAACATTGATGTAGCATTGAGATTAGCAATTGGACCTTTACAAGATTCATCTTTAATTGCAATAAAAATTTTTACTGGAGATATTGGACTTTATTGCTCCCCATCCTTTATAAAAGAGAATGGAATAATTCATAATTTTGATCAAATTGATCACGTAAATATGCTTGATCTTAATGTGCCTGGAAGACCTAAAATAACAGTTTCAAAGAATGGTATTTCACACACAATTCCCAATAAAAATAATCGGTTTAAAGTAAACGATGGACAGGTTATTAAGGAGGCTGCTATTGCCGGTATTGGTATTTGTTTTTTACCAAAAAATAGCGCATCTAACGCAGTAAAAAATAAAGAACTTGTGGAGATTTTTTCAGACTGGAAAATTGAGCCAGTCTCGGTTTATGCAGTCTATGCAAGTAGAGAGTGGATGCCTGAAAAACTCCGTGTATTTTTAAGATACTTAAAAGAACTTGATCAAAATTTATTGAATTAATTAGCTCTCATTAAAACAATTATTTCAATAAATTATGAAAAAAACACTCCTACTTCTACTCTCACTATTCTTTCTTAATTCTCCTGCAGTTTTTGCAGACCATTTTGCAAATTTCCAAGTTGTAGATATAAGACTTGGGGATAGTTTGCTAGAATTTGGAGTTATTGATGCGCCTTAACAGCAATATGAAGGGCGCCGCTCTGATGACGGCCTGTGTATCTGCATATGTTATCAATGATGCTTTTATGAAACTTCTATTTTCTGAGATTGCTTTATTTCAGGCAGTATTTCTACGAAGTATAATTACTGTTCCACCAATTTTGATCATGGTGTGGATCACCAAAGTGGCGATACGCAATCTTTCAAAACAGGATAAGCGTCTCATATTGGTGCGTGTGGGTGCTGAGATTTTTACAACAATCACTTTCCTGACAGCCCTCAAGCATATGCCGTTAGCCAATGTCACCGCAATTTTACAGGCTTTACCGCTTGCTATAACAATGGCTGCCGCACTTTTTCTTGCAGAACCTGTTGGGTGGCGACGCTGGAGTGCCATACTTGTTGGCTTTGTGGGTGTTCTAATTGTTGTCCGGCCCGGTCTGGAAGGTTTTAATATTTATTCGCTTTCAGCTTTTATGGCGATTATTTTTCTTACTATAAGAGAAATTTCTACCCGTAAACTAACAAGCGAAGTGCCGACCATCACCGTGGTTCTATCAACGGCTGTTGGCAGTACCTTGTTTGCTGGAATTATGATGATTGGTTCAGAGTGGGATACTGTTAGCGCAGTGTCATGGTTGCTCATTCTTGGTGCGGCTGTTGCCGTTTTGATCGCTACTTTATTGAGTGTCATGGCTATGCGAATTGGCGACATTGGCTTCGTTTCTCCTTTTCGGTATACCTCTATGCTTGGAGCGATTGGATTGGGTATTTTAATGTTTGGCGATTGGCCTGACCAACCGACTTTAGTTGGAACCGTTATTATAGTCAGTACAGGCATTTATACCTTTCATCGAGAACAAAAGGTTAGTAGAAAAGCAACAACACAATAAATTGCTTTCCAGGTTTTGAAATATAAAAGAATATCATTTAATTAAACTGTTATAATAATCCGCAGTTAACATCCAATGCTGGTTGTTAAGCAAGAACAATGACGTTTATTTGGGTTTATTCCTAGGTAAGCGTTTTTTTTCGTCAGCTTAAAGTTGAGTTGAACTGGTATAGAAGCCCACTTTCTTTTTTTAAGGAAGTGGGCTTTTTTGATTTTATTATATGGAGTATTAATATGAAAATGGTAACAGCGATTATTCAGCCAAAGCGATTAAGTGACGTAAGAGAAGCTCTTTCTGAGATAGAAGTAACTGGAATTACTGCAACTGAAGTTAAAGGTTTTGGTAGACAAAAAGGGCACACTGAGCTCTATCGAGGAGCAGAGTTTGTGGTTGAATTTTTACCCAAAGTAAAACTAGAGATTGCCATCACTGATGAGCAGCTCGAGCAGGTCATTGAGACCATCATTAAAGCATGCAAGATCAATGGTGGGAAGATTGGCGACGGTAAAATTTTTGTATCAAGTCTAGAGCAGGTCATCCGTATCCGTACGGGCGAAACTGATCTTGAAGCGGTATAGGGGGAGGTAGCTATGGAAAATCAAATATTAGAATTACAATATGCTATGGATACTTTTTATTTTTTAGTCATGGGCGCTCTAGTCATGTGGATGGCTGCGGGTTTCTCAATGCTTGAAGCTGGCCTGGTTAGAAGTAAAAATACAGCAGAGATCTTAACTAAGAATATTGGTTTGTTTGCTATTGCTTGCACTATGTATATGATTTATGGTTATGACGTAATGTATGGTGGCGGTATATTCTTATCAGGGATTAGCGGGCAAGGTGAAACTTACTCAAATGCCTCTGACTTTTATTTTCAAGTGGTTTTTGTTGCAACCTCAATGTCAATCGTCTCTGGAGCAGTGGCAGAGAGAATGAAGCTGTTTGCTTTCTTTGCTTTTGCAGTAATTTTTACAACAGTCATCTATCCATTAGAAGGTTCATGGACATGGGGCGGAGCAAGCGTTTTCGGTCTATATTCATTAAGTGACTTTGGATTTTACGACTTTGCCGGTTCTGGAATTGTGCATATGGCAGGCGCTTCAGCAGCACTTGCAGGCGTTCTATTGCTTGGGGCGAGAAAAGGTAAGTATGACAAAGACGGAAAATCAATGCCAATTTTAGGTGCAAATCTACCTTTAGCAACTCTTGGAACATTTATTTTATGGATGGGTTGGTTTGGCTTTAATGGTGGCTCGGTATTAGCAATGGCGAGTAAGGAAAGTGCGGACGCTGTAGCAATGGTATTTGTTAATACCAATGCAGCAGCAGCTGGCGGCGTAATTGCAGCGCTTCTTTTTGCGAAATTGTGGTTTGGAAAAGCAGACTTAACTATGACGTTAAATGGCGCATTAGCAGGGCTTGTTGCAATTACTGCTGGTCCAGATACGCCAAGCGTATTAGTTGCAACTCTAATTGGTGCTGTTGGTGGAATTCTAGTAGTTCTTTCAATAGTTTGGTTAGATCGCAAGCTGAGAATTGATGATCCAGTTGGCGCAATATCGGTCCATGGAGTTGTTGGTTTATGGGGTCTTTTGGCTGTACCACTAACAAATAGTGACGTTACATTTACTGGACAGTTAGTCGGTGCTGGCACTATTTTTATCTGGGTATTTGTAGCTTCTGGAGTGGTTTGGTTTGCCCTTAAAACTGTTATGGGAATTCGAGTTACTAAAGAAGATGAAGATGAGGGCGCTGATATTTCTGAGTGCGGCTTAGAGGCTTACCCAGAGTTTGTAACTAAATAGAGGAGATTTAAAAACTTGCCAGTGGATTTTTTTGTCCACTGGCTAACCGCCACGCAAGATTGATAATATTAAAGCGCTCTAGTACAATGACGCTATATTATTTATACATCTTAATTAGACATGAAAGATAGTCCAATAAGTTCAACCGTTGACTTTGAAAAAGATGGCGTTCAGCATGGCTTTCTAAAGCTTCCGCATTCTCATGACGATTCTGCTTGGGGGTCAATTGTAATACCTATAACTGTGGCAAAAAATGGCCAGGGTCCAACCATTCTTTTTACTGGCGCAAATCATGGCGATGAATACGAAGGTCCAATAGCTCTGTTTGATTTGGCGAGTCAAATCAAAGCTGAAGATATTTCTGGGCGCGTCATTATTGTTCCTGGAATGAACTATCCTGCTTTTCAAGCTGGCAAGAGGACATCTCCAATTGATGGCGGCAATATGAACCGAGTTTTTCCTGGAGATCCTGAGGGCACTTTTACTGAGAAAATTGCGGACTACTTTAATCGCACCCTTCTTCCACTTGCTGATTTTGTGCTTGATTTTCATTCAGGGGGAAAGACGCTTGATTTTCTGCCTTTTTGTTGTGCTCATGTATTGGAGGACAAAAAGCAGCAGGCTAAATGCATCGCAGCTATGAAGGCTTTTAATGCACCACACTCTGTAATGCTTTTAGAGATAGATGCGGTTAATATGTACGACACTGCAGCTGAAAATATGGGTAAAGTTTTTATTAGTACCGAACTTGCTGGCGGCGGAACGTCGTCTGCCTATACTGTCGGTATTGCTAAAAAAGGAATCCGAAATATTCTTCGTCATGCCGGCATTACTAAAGGTGAGATGGAAGTTGATGAAACGCTGAATTTAGATATGCCCGACGAGCGCTGTTATGTTTTTAGTGAAACAACGGGACTGGTCGAGCACTGCGTTGATCTTGGTGATAAAGTAAAGAAAGGACAGCTTGTTGCTAAAGTCCATAATATAGAGCGAACAGGAACAGAGCCTGTTAAGTATTTTGCTGGAATTGATGGCATATATACCGGCCGTCATTTTCCAGGACATGTTGTTAATGGTGATTTTCTTGGTATTGTCGCAGTGCCTGTCTAGAGCTTTTCATCTCAAGTGATAAATTTTTTTATGAATTACACTTTAAGGAGTTTTGAATGAATGCATTGTTTGCATCCGATAACGTTACTAGTGCTTGCCCTGAGGTCATGGACGCCGTCATAGCTGCTAATTCAGGAATTGCAGGATCCTATGGTGATGATGAGTGGTCTCTAGCATTAAAAAATAAATTGTCTGAGATTTTTGAAACTGAGGTAGAGGTTTTTCTTGCGGTAACCGGAACTGCCTCAAATGCTTTAGCGCTCTCTGCTCTTGCGCCAGTCTTTGGAAAAATTTATTGCCATGAGCTATCTCATATTAATACGGATGAGTGCGGCGCGCCTGAACTTTTTACGGGCGGCGCTAAGTTAATTCCTATGCGCAGTAGTAATGGAAGAATTGATGCCATTGATCTCGCTGAAACTATAAGAGGATCTGGTAATGTCCACGTTACGCAGCCTTCGGTGGTTAGCGTTACCATGTCCTGTGAAACGGGCACTGTATATCAGCTGGATGAAATAAAAGCTATTTCTAAAATAGCCCATGATAATAAAATGAGCATGCATATGGACGGCGCTCGATTTGCCAATGCTCTGGTTTCTCTTGACGTAAGTCCTGCAGAGATGACCTGGAAATCTGGAGTGGATGTTCTTACGTTAGGCGGCACAAAAAATGGCTGCCTCGCTGCTGAAGCGGTTGTATTTTTTAAACCTGAGATGGTTGGTAATTTTCCATTTCTTCATAAGAGGTCAGGCCAGCTTCTCTCAAAGATGCGTTTTATCTCTTCACAGCTCGAGGCCTACTTAACCGATGACGTATGGCTTAGAAACGCTCGCCACGCCAATGCTATGGCAAAAATTCTGAGTGAGGGTTTGAATTCATTTGCAAATATTAAGCTGGCATATCCGACTCAGTCCAATGAGGTTTTTGTTCATCTTCCGCGTGATGTTATAGATTATTTAAATAGCTCTGGGTATGACATTAACGAAGAAGAGCTTGATGGTAAAGCTGTTCGGTTTGTAACTGCGTGGAATTCTGAGGTGAAAGATATTAATGATCTTTTAGATACTTTAGCTCAAAAATACTGAAATTGATAAAGGATTAAATCTTTTATAGATAAAGAGCCTAGCCTTGTATAATGCATCTGAACAAGTTTAGAGAGATGGGTAATATTGTAAGTTCCTCCTAGCTAGTAAATTAATAATTAAGGGTTAACTATTAACTCTTTAAAGGGAGCTCAATTTGTATTTTTGAGTTAAAGTTTAAATGTTTGATGGCGTTATGTCTCAACACTATTGGTAGATAAAATAATTATGTTAAGTGCAATAAGAAACAAATCTAAAGGTTGGGTCGCGTATCTCATAGTAGGTCTTATAACAGTTCCATTTGCCTTATTTGGCATACAGGACTATGTAAGTAGCTCTGCGAATTCGTCGATTGCAACAGTTGACGGTGAAGATATTGACGTAAATGTTTATTATCAAGAATTAAATACACAGCAAAGCAACCTACAGCAGCAGCTTGGTGCTGCGTATTCGCAAGAGATTGATAATGCGATCAAGCAGTCACTTCTTGATTCAATGATTAACGAAAAACTCATTGAGAATTTTGCGAATTCTTTAGGTATTGTGACTCTAGATGATGAGGTTCGCTCTGTTATTGAGATGAACCAAGCATTTATTGTTGATGGTAAGTTTTCTGAAGACCGTTATAGTCAGCTTTTAAGACTAAATAGTTATTCACCAGCTGGCTATGAAATTGCACAATCAAAGGCGCTAACGCGTGACCAAATTAAGCGTAATCTGAGCGGCTCTGCGTTTATTTCAACAACTCAAATTAAGCAGCTTGATAATCTTGCATCTCAGGAGAGAGAGGTTTCATATATTGCCCTTAATACTTCAGATTTTGAGAGTCAGGTTTCTGTTTCAAATAGTGAAATTTCAGACTATTTCAACGAAAATCGATCAAACTTTATCGAAGGTAAAAAAGTCAAAGTTGATTTTGTGGAGCTTTCATTAGGAGATATGGAGGAGCCTGCAACACCAGACGAGGAAACACTCCAAAGTCTTTATGATGATAATGCTGAGCTTTATACGAATCCAGAAAGAAGGCGCACCCAACATATACTTGTTGAGAGTGAGGATCTTGCGAATGATTTACTAGAGCAAATCACTCAGGGTGCTAATTTTGATGAACTTGCAGCTGCTAATTCAGTAGACACCTCTTCTAATGAGAAGGGTGGTGATCTTGGATTTAATGAGAAAGGCCTAATAGGCGCTGAGTTTGATGAGGCTGCATTTTCTATGAATATAGGCGATGTCAGTGAAGTTGTCGCTACGGATTATGGTTTTTTCCATATCATTAAACTTACTGATATTGAGGCCGAAACAGTCCAGTCTTTTGACGCTGTTACCGAGCAGTTAATCGTCCTTAATAAGAACAATGTTAGTAAAAAAATGTTGTTTGATTTACTGGAAGAATTTACAAGCCTAGCCTACGAAGAGTCCCTAGATATGGTTGCTGATCAGTTTGGCCTAAAACTTCAAACAAGTGACTACTTTGCAAACGGCAGTCAGGCGTACGATGATGCGTTTGTATCTGCCGCGTTTAGTGAGGCGGTTATTGATGAGGGCGAGAATTCAGAGGTAATTGAGCTTAGCGCTGAAAAGTTTGTCGTTCTTGCTCTTTCATCTTTGCAGCCTGAGCGCGAAAAAGAATTAGATGAGGTTGAGGATCAAGTTGCATTGATTTTAAATAACATTGCTGCAAAAATATTGATTGAAAATTTATCACTTTCAATTGCCACTGCGCTAGTAAGTGGTGACGAGTTGATGACTAATAAGCTATTAACTGATAATGGGCTAGAGTGGAATAACGAGGGCTGGATTTCAAGAGCTACAGAGCTGCCTTTTAACGTAACAAGTTTCGCTTTTTCAATACCTAAACCTATTGATTCAGAGCACACTTATAGTGCTCGAAATGTTAATAATTTAACTTCTTTAGTTATTGATGTAAGTGGTGTTAGACTTCCAGATGAAGTTGCAGATAGTGGAGTTGCAGAAGTTTACCTTAGTCAAGAAAACAGTGAAATGTTTGCATCTTTGATTGAGCAGCTAAGAGAGAACGCTGAGATAAGAATATTTTCTGATCTTCTTTAAATTATCTCTATCAATTAAAGCTTGATCCTTAAAGGTCAGGCCCTTTTTCGTAAAAGTTGTAACCTGCGTCAACATAGGTGACTTCACCTGTGATTCCAGATGCAAGGTCTGAGCATAAAAATGCAGCAGCATTTCCAACCTCTTGAATACTTACATTTCTTTTAAGGGCAGAGCTTTCAGCCGCGTGATCAAGCAGCTTACCAAAACCTTTAATGCCGCTTGCAGCAAGCGTTTTTATCGCGCCAGCAGATACTGCATTAACCCGAATGCCTTTCTCACCACCCAAGGCAGCAGCCATGTACCTAACGTTAGCTTCAAGTGATGCCTTTGCAACGCCCATAACGTTATAGTTTGGAATTGCCCTAAGAGCACCTAAATAGCTAAGTGTTAATAATGCGCTATTTTCATTAAGCATTGGGAGGGCGGCTTTTGCAATAGCCGTAAAACTGTATGATGAGATTTCATGAGCTTTAAGGAAGCCTTCACGCGTTGTCACTTCAACATAATTACCATCTAGCTCTGCTCTATCTGCAAACGCAACTGAGTGAACGATGATGTCAAAATTAGCCCAAGACTTCTTCAGTTCAGCAAAGGTCTCATTAATTTGTTCATCACTAGAGACGTCACAGGGAATGACAATTGAGGAGTTACAGATCTCAGCGCATTTTTCGACGCGACTTTTGAGTTTGTCAGTTTGATAGGTAAAGGCAACTTCGCAGCCATTTGCCGCCATAGATTCAGCAATACCCCATGCAATTGAGCGATTAGATGCAACGCCAATGATTAGTGCTTTTTTACCCGTTAAAAACCCCATAAAATCTCCGCAATATTTATAATACAATTACTGATAAATTATAAACACATTGATTACAGTGGTGATGTTTACTTAGCCATTGCTGGTCAAGATTTAAAGTAAACTTTTTAATAAATCTATTTTTTTATGCTAACACTAATGAAGCACAAACTTTACTACCTCTTATTTCTAGTATTGGTATCGCTTGATCAGGTTTCAAAACAAATTTTCATGTCCTCTTATGATTTAGGGCAGTCAGTTGCCGTTAACTCATATCTTAGCTGGACGTATCTTCAAAATACAGGGGCTGCTTTCAGTATTATGGCTGATGGCGGAATTATCCAAAAAACCTTTCTGCTGTCGGTATCTGTTTTAGTTTCTATTTGGGTCATTTTTTGGATTCAAAGAACCTCTTCTCTTCATCTGCAAAAATTATTTGGTCAGTTCCTTTTGCTATCTGGCGCCGTTGGAAACCTAATCGACAGAGCCCAGTTCGGTTTTGTTGTTGACTTTATTGATGTGCACGTTAATGGCTACTACTGGCCGGTCTTTAATCTAGCGGATAGCTTTATTTTCCTGGGCGTTATACTTCTTTTGTTTGAGAGGAAATCAACTGCTTAGGGGGATTATCTTTGGGTAATGATCTTAACTGGTAGAATATTAACTTACGTTTTATACAAACTACTTTTTCATGAAGACAGGCCTCCTACTTTCATTACTTTTGCTCACCAGCCTTTCTGTAAGTGCAGAACTTCAGAAGATGTCTGATGAAGGAGAAACCTTAAAGTCCGACAGCTCAGAGTGGTCGTGTGTATTAGACAAACAGAATTCCCTAATCTGGGAAGTTAAAAGTGCAGACGAGGGATTGCAATACGCACTTAATACCTACACTTGGTTTGATGGACAGAGCGGAAGAGATAGCGGAACATTTACTAAGAATTGTTATTGGGGTAAAAACTGCAATACAAAATCTTTTATTGAGGATATTAATAAGCGCCAGCTTTGCAGCTTTTCGGATTGGCGCCTGCCAACCAGAAATGAATTAAACTCGATCGTTGATTATTATGGCGATAGCGATGCGCTCGTAAATACTGATTTTTTCCCAAACACTCAGGTGGATACTTACTGGACCTCAACCTCGTTAAAAGACAATCCATCGCTTGCTTATGAGATCCCCTTCTTTTTTGGCGGCTCAACAGCTCGAGATAAAACGATCGATACTTTTGTAAGACTTGTAAGAAGTGCTGACTAGAGAGCTTGATAACGAACTGTTTGAGTCGTACTCTGACGACATACCGCTAATTCTTAAGAGGGTCTACGCCGCCAGATCTGTCTCTGAGTCACAGCTTTCAATAGCGCTTCCAGGACTCCTTAAGCCGAGCTTTGAGCAGTTAAATATTGCGCTTGACCTTCTTGAGAAATGCATTCTTGAAGATAGGCGGATTCTCATCGTTGGAGATTTTGACGCCGACGGCGCGACAGCAAGCGCTGTTGCAATTAAGGCTCTGCGCTTAATGGGAGCAAAGCATGTTGACTTTTTAGTTCCGAACCGCTTTAAGCATGGATACGGGTTAAGCCCAGAGATTGTTCAGGAGGCAAAGAATGACAAAGACCCAAATCTAATTATTACTGTTGACAACGGCATATCCAGTAATGAAGGCGCGGCGCTTGCAAGGTCATTTGCTATTGATGTCATCATTACCGATCACCATCTTCCCCCTAAAGTTCTTCCTGAAGCCAACTCAATCATTAACCCAAATTTAAGGGGCTGCGACTTCCCTTCTAAAAACTTAGCGGGCGTTGGCGTGTGTTTTTATTTGTTTTCAGCGCTTAAGACTCACCTCGCTGGAAAAGGCTATTTTGAAGCGCATAACATCCAAGTTCCAGATCTTCGGGAGCTTCTTGATCTTGTTGCTCTTGGAACCGTTGCAGACGTCGTAAAACTAGATCAAAACAATCGAATTCTAGTTAATGAGGGAATTAAACGCATTCGCCAAAAACTCTGCTCAAAAGGTATTCTAGCGATACTTGAGTTAACCAAGCGTCCCATCGAAACTCTGCAAGCATCCGACCTCGGATTTACAGTGGCTCCCCGAATTAATGCAGCAGGGCGCTTAAGTGACATATCACAGGGAATCCGATGCCTCTTATCTGAGGATATGAATGACGCAAGAAGGTACGCCCAAACGCTTGAAGAGTTTAATATTAAAAGGCGTGAGGAGCAGACCCGAATGCAGGATGAGGCGCTAGCCATAGTTGAGGGGCAGACCATCGATGAGAGTCAGTTTGCTATCGTTCTCTATGACGAGACATGGCATGAAGGCATTGTCGGCATCGTTGCAGGGAAGCTCAAAGAAACGTACCAGTGCCCGTGCGCCGTTTTTGCAAAATCAGGCAGCGTACTAAAGGGCTCAATCCGCTCAATACCTGACGTACACATTAAAGATTTACTGGACCTGGTTGATCGTGACAATCCAGGACTGATTGATAAGTTTGGTGGTCACGCGATGGCCGCCGGTTTGGCGCTCCCCCCAGAGAAATTTGAGAAGTTTAGTGAGGCCTTTTCTGGGGCGATTAAAAAACATCTCGAGGGCAAGAAGCCAATTATCGAGCTGATGACTGATGGCGAGCTTGAGGCTTCTGAAATAACCCTTAAGAATGCGGAGCTTCTTCGAAGCGCTTCTCCCTGGGGTCAGGGCTTCGAGGAGCCAATCTTTTATGGTGATTTTGAGCTTGTCGATCAAAAAATTGTTGGTGAAAAACATCTCAAGTGCACCCTAAAACTTAATGGTGCTAGCTCAATTTTTGAGGGGATTGCTTTTTTTCAGGAAAGGCTTGATGCAAAAAAAGTTAAGGTTGCTTACAAGTTAAATGTTAATTCTTTTAGGGGCAATGAATCCCTTCAGCTTATGATTGAGTCGATAATTATTCAATAACTTCATTACATTATTTCAACACCATCAACTCTAAATTCAACTATGATTTGTTCACTAAATGCATCCTCAGAGGGCGCTAAAGGAAATGGAGAGGCTTTATAGACAGCCCTTTCAATTGAGTTTTTAAATGAGTTTAGTTTTGGATTTTCGTCTATATTCATTATTGAATCTCCACAGTTATCAACATCCACAGTATTGACGTTTCCATTCCTATCTTGAGTGATAAAAACATAACAAAACCAATCACTTCTTGCACCTGAGTAACGCCAGTATGAGTTTATTTTCGTAATAACACTTTCAACCCAAATATTTTGTGAAATGTTTAACTGATCGTCAAGCATTAAGGATTCATTATTATCAGCTTGAGCATTTAGAGTAAAGACAAAGCTTATTGCTAGGAGTAGTTTTCTCATAAGATAATTATAACTAGCCGTATTAAATTTATAAAGTCTCTTTATCTAATCAGACAAAAGGCTTTACTTTTTAGATTCTGACCAATTAACTTCATCAATCTAAAATGTATATTTTTCAAAAAGGAGTTATGAAAATTTTCCTAATAGAACTTCATTTCCAGTAGCAGGTTTTGCTGGCATATTAAGAGCAAGTAGAAGTGAGACTATTGCCATTCCAGCTCCTGCTAAAAAGACTAAAGAGGGCGAGTAAAGCCAAACCAAACCAAAAACAACTGGAATAAATACCGCAGCAATGTGATTGATTGTAAAGGACACTCCAGCGCTAGATGCAATGTCAGAAGGGTCCGCAATTTTTTGAAAATAGGTTTTAAGGGCAATAGCAATTGAGAAAAATAGGTGGTCTGCAATGTATAAGAAAACTGCAAGATAGCTGCTCTCTACAAACGCGTACCCAGCAAAGATAAAAGTGAGCCCGACATACTCAAATATGAGTGCTTTGCGTTCACCAAATCTGTGAATAAGTCTTCCTATTTTAGGAGCAATAACTATATTAACCGCCGCATTTGCCAGCAGTAAGAGTGATATTTCAGCAACCGTAAAGTCAAATTTTTCAACCATCAAGAAGCCTGCAAACACAACAAAAATTTGCCTTCTAGCGCCGCTCATAAATTGAAGCGCATAGTAAAGCCAGTAGCGCTTTCTTAAAATAATTTTTTTAGTCTGAGTTACCTTTTCTGGGAATAATGAAAAGTGCTGCCAACAAAACAATACAATCGCAATACAAACCCCGCCAGCAATTAAATAAAGCCACATGTATGCAACTTGAAATTGCTTAAACAGGAGCCAAACTAGACTGAATGCAATGATTGATGCGGCTGATCGGGTAGCTATAACTCGCCCTAAAAACTCCGCTGTTTTATCCTTTTCAATCCATTGAAGCGTTAATGAACCATTAATGGTTTCAAAATAATGAAAGCCAATAGACATTATTATCGTTGCCAAATAAAAGGTCATATTGGTTTCAACAAAGCCTGTCAACATTACTCCGCCACCGAGGAGGGCGAGCGATATGTAAGCCAACTTCTGTTCTCTAATAAAAGCCAAAACAAAGATGACGGTAAAGGCTAAAAATCCAGGAACTTCTCTTAGGCTTTGAAGGATTCCCATTTCTGCGCCCGTAAAGTCGATCTCATCAATTGCAAAATTATTAAGTAGGTTAAGCCACACAGCCCAGCTTATAGCAGAGCCTACAGTCATTAGAAGGATTAATAGTTCGGGTGATTTGCGAGCAATTTTCATAGGGTGTTAATATACCTTTAATGGATCGTTTAAAAGTTCTTTAAAGTCTCAATTTTTGACCAAGATAAGTGCGCTATCAAGGTAAAATGAATTTTTTGTTTTTAATCTTGTGTTATGCCAAATGTAACATTGCCTGACGGCACAGTTAAATCTTATGACCAGGCATTATCGGTTGCAGAGGTAGCGTCATCGATTGGATCTGGCCTTGCGAAGGCAGCTATTGCTGGTGAGATTGACGGTCAAATGGTTGACACGTCTTACATGATTGAGAGTGACGCAGCGCTTGCTATTATTACTAACAAAGACGAGAGGGCGCTTGAAGTTATTCGTCATTCTACTGCCCACCTTTTAGCGCAAGCCACTCAGCAGCTCTATCCAAAGGCCCAGGTAACTATTGGCCCTGTCATTGATAATGGGTTCTATTATGACTTTGCTTATAAAGATGGTTTTTCAGAGCAAGACCTTACAAAGATTGAAAAAAAGATGAACGCGATTGTTAAGCAAAACTTACCGATTGAGAGAATGGAAATGAGCCGTGAAGAGGCGGTTAAATTTTTCAAGTCAAAGGGTGAATATTACAAAGCAGAGATTATTGAATCGATTCCTTCTAATGAGGCTTTATCGCTATACAAGCAGGGTGAGTTTGTAGACCTTTGTCGTGGCCCTCATGTGCCCTCAACCAGCAAACTTAAAGCGTTCAAGCTTATGAAGCTGGCTGGCGCTTATTGGCGTGGTGACTCCAATAATGAAATGCTTCAAAGGGTTTACGGAACGGCTTGGGAAAATAAGGATGACCTAGAAACTCATCTGCATCGCTTGGAAGAGGCTGAGAAAAGAGACCACAGGAAGATTGGTAAGACTCAAGACCTTTTTCATACTCAGGAGGAGTCTCCAGGAATGGTTTTTTGGCACCCTAAGGGTTGGACTCTGTATCAAATAATTGTCCAGTATATGAGCCAAGTTTTCAAAGACAATGACTACCATGAGGTCCACACGCCCGAGGTGATGGATAGATCAATGTGGGAAAAGTCAGGTCACTGGGATAAGTTTGGTGATGCTATGTTTACCACGCACTCAGAGAATCGTGACTACGCGATTAAGCCAATGAACTGCCCTGGCCATGTTCAGATTTATAAGCAAGGTCTTAAGTCTTATCGTGATCTACCGTTGCGCTTAGCTGAGTTTGGGTCGTGTCATCGCAATGAGCCTTCTGGAACACTTCACGGACTCATGAGGGTTCGAAATTTTGTTCAGGATGATGCTCATATTTTTTGCACAATCGATCAGATACAAGACGAAGTCTCTAAATTTATTGATCTTACGTTTAAAGTTTATAAACAGTTTGGTTTTGAAAACATTGATATTAAACTCTCAACCAGACCCGAAGAGCGAGTTGGCTCTGACGAGGATTGGGATAAAGCAGAAGCATCGTTGTCTGAAGCATTAGATGCAAAAGGAATCAATTGGGAGTTGCAAGAGGGGGAAGGCGCCTTTTATGGCCCTAAAGTAGAATTTGTTTTGAAAGACTGCTTAGATCGTGAATGGCAGTGCGGCACAATACAGGCCGACTTCTCCATGCCGGGTAGGCTTGATGCACTGTATATTGCTGAAGATGGCACTAAACAAGTACCCGTTATGCTTCATAGAGTAATCGTTGGCTCAATTGAGCGATTTACAGGAATGTTAATTGAACATTACGAAGGCGCATTTCCATCATGGCTTTCGCCAATTCAAGCCGTTATTCTTAATATTTCTGAAAAACAAGAAGAATTTAGTAAAAATGTAGAGAAGAATCTAAAAAAACAAGGACTTAGAGTCATTTCAGACTTGCGTAATGAGAAGATAGGCTTTAAAATACGCGAGCACTCGATGCAACGCTATCCTTATATTTTAGTTGTTGGTGATCGAGAAGTAGAAAATAACCAGGTGTCTGTTCGCCGAAGGGGTGGAGAGGATCTTGGTTCAATGTCTTTAGAGGCGTTGATTGAATTAATAAATCAGGAGTAATTATTAAAAGACCAAATAAGGTAACGACAAGGATTAACGAAAAAATTGTTTCACCAACACTCAGAGTCATCAATGACAAGGGTGAACAAATGGGAGTCCTTAGTAACGTAGAAGCTCTTGAATTAGCAGTAAGCGTAGGTTTAGACTTAGTTGAAGTTTCACCAAGTGCAGATCCACCAGTTTGTCGTGTTATGGATTTTGGTAAGTTTCAATATGAATTAAAGAAGCAAAAGAACGACGCTAAGAAGAAACAGAAAAAAACTCAAGTTAAGATGATTAAGTATCGTCCAGGAACTGAGGAAGGAGATTATCAGATCAAGTTTAGGAACTTGACAAAATTTTTAGGAAACGGAGACAAAGTAAAGGTCGTTATTTGGTTTCGTGGACGAGAAGTGCAGCATAGAGAGATTGGTGCGCTTATGTTAGATAGAATTGAAAAGGATACTGAAGAATTTGCCGTTGTAGAGCAACGTGCAAAAATGGAGGGTCGCCAGCTTGGCATGATGCTAGCACCCATATCGAAGAAAAGTAAGGCGCCTGTCGCCCGAAAAATTGAACCCGAAAAGGGTGAAGGAGTAAATGATGCCGAAGTTAAAGACAAATAGAGGTGCTGCAAAGCGCTTCAAAAAGACCGCTAGCGGTCAGTACAAAAGTAAACACTCGCACTTGAGGCATATTCTGACCAAGAAGAGTACTTCTAGAAAACGCTCATTGCGTTCACCAGACTTCATTGAGAAGGCTGATGTTCCAATGGTCAAAAGAATGTTACCGTACAGCTAAACTAGGAGTATTACTATGGCAAGAGTTTCAAGAGGTGTGCAGGCGCACGCCAAACATAAAAAAATATTAAAGAAAGCCAAAGGTTACTATGGCGCTCGTTCAAAAGTCTATCGCGTTGCTAAGCAGGCGGTAATTAAAGCTGGACAGTATGCCTATCGTGACCGTCGTCAACGTCGTCGTCAGTTCCGTAGATTATGGATTGTACGTATCAACGCTGAGGCAAGGAATAATGGCTTAAGCTACTCACAATTTATCAATGGCCTTAATAAAGCTGGTGTTGAGATTGATCGTAAAGTTCTTTCTGATATTGCCATCTTTGATAAAGATGCCTTTGCAAAAATTGCAGATCAGGCAAAAACTGGTTTATCTGAGTAGTAAAATCTTACTAAAAGGCTGTAACTTAGGTTACAGTCTTTTAAACCGAATAACAAAGCAGGCATTTTGATTAAGAAGATTATCACCGACGCCAAGAAAGCTATAGCTGATGCTATGGACTTAAAGGCTCTTGACGATTCAAGAGTACTCTATCTGGGCAAGAAAGGTGCACTAACTGACCTATTGAAAGGATTGGGTAAGCTCTCTAAAGAAGAGCGTCCAGTCATGGGTGAGGCAATCAATGAAGCCAAAGTTCAAATTCAAAAGCTTTTAGAAAGTCGCAAGAGTGAGCTTGAAGAAATAGCTCTAACGAAACGACTTCTTGATGAAAAAATTGATGTCACGCTTCCAGCAAGAAATTTTGAAAAAGGCAGTCTACATCCGATTACTCAAACACTAAACCATATACAAGACATTTTCACAAAGGCCGGCTTTGAAATAGAAATTGGCCCTGAAATTGAAGATGATTTTCATAACTTTAGTGCACTAAATATTCCAGAGCATCACCCTGCAAGGGCAATGCATGACACGTTTTATTTTGATTCAAATACCGTTTTAAGGACCCACACATCACCCGTTCAAATTAGAACTCTAGAGAGGCAGCAGCCTCCCGTTAGAGTTATTGTCCCGGGCAAAGTGTATCGTAATGACTCGGATGTGACCCATACTCCTATGTTTCACCAAGTAGAGGGCCTCATTGTAGACAAAGAGGCTTCTTTTTCTCAGCTCAAGGGTTTATTGATTGACTTTTTAAGAGCTTATTTCGAAAAAGATGACCTTAAGGTTCGATTTCGTCCATCATACTTTCCATTTACAGAGCCTTCGGCTGAGGCAGATATTGAGTGCGTAATCTGCGGTGGAGAGGGTTGTCGCGTTTGCAAGAAGTCAGGGTGGCTTGAAGTTCTTGGTTGCGGTGTTGTTCATCCAAACGTTCTAACTGCAGTTAATATAGATCCAAACGAATTTTCAGGACTGGCTTTTGGAATGGGCGTTGAAAGATTGGCGATGCTAAGATATAGCGTGAACGACTTAAGATTATTCTTTGAAAACGATGTTCGTTTTTTAAATCAATTCTAGTGCAAAGGAATAAAGTATGAATATTTCAACTAGATGGATAAGAGAGTGGGCTAACCCAGACGTTAGTGATAGTGAACTTTCTGAGAAGCTAACTATGGCAGGTCTCGAAGTAGACAGGATTGCCCCCGTTGCCCCTCCATTTGAAGGCCTAGTTGTTGGCCATGTTGTTAATTGTGATAAGCATCCAAACGCGGATAAGCTGAGCCTATGTGAAATTGATATTGGTGATGGCAGCAATCTGCAAATAATTTGCGGCGCTCCTAATGTAAGAAAAGACTTAAAGGTCGTTGTTGCAACTGTTGGCTCGGTGCTTCCAAGTAAACTCAAAATTAAACGCGCAAAACTTAGAGGCGTTGAATCCAACGGTATGCTTTGCTCAGAATCAGAAATTGGCCTTTCAGAAAGCCATGAAGGGATTATAGAGCTAGATATGACTGCTACTCTTGGGGAGAATATTCGATCTGTTCTTGATCTTGATGATCAAATCATTGAGCTGGACATTACGCCTAACAGGGGCGACTGTTTCAGTGTGCTTGGTGTTGCAAGAGAGGTTTGTGTGAACTACAACCTATCAATGCCATCAACAAATTATAAGGCAGAGCAAAAAGGCTCCAGGTCATTTACTTCGAAAGTCGCAAATCCTAGTGAGTGTGCAAAATACCTAACAAGAGTCATTGAGGGTGTTGACAATAGCGCGGAAACTCCAAAATGGATGGCTCAAAAACTATTAAGAGCCTCTCAGCAATTACATTCGCCCATAGTAGACATAACAAATTATGTGTTACTAGAGCTTGGACAGCCGATGCATGCCTTTGACTTAAAAACAATCAACGGCGACATTGAGGTTAGATCTGCACATAAAAATGAAAAACTTGAACTCTTAAATGGACAAACGGTTTCATTAACTGAAAAAACCCTGGTCATAGCGGATGAAAAATCAGCAATTGCAATTGCAGGAGTTATGGGCGGAATGAAGACCGCTACTCTTGAAAATTCATCTGAAATTTTATTTGAGAGTGCCTTCTTTGATCCAATATCTATTGCAGGTATAGCAAGGTCATATGGACTTCATACTGAAGCTTCTCTGCGCTTTGAAAGAGGGGTCGACTTTAATATTACTCGACAGGCTATTGAGAGAGCTACTGAGTTAGTGCTTGAGATTTGCGGCGGCACCGCTTCACAGATTAATGAATGTGTTGACTCGAAGTCACTTCCAGTTCTAGAGCCAATTGAAATTTCTAATGATAAGATTTCAAGAGTTTTGGGTTTTGATTTAGAGCCGTCTTGGATTGAGTCTAAGTTTAAATTTCTTGAATTTGAATTCACAACCAATAGTGATAATTCGTGGACGATTAAACCGCCAAGTTTTCGCTTTGATATTCGAATTCCTGCTGACATAATTG
>Ga0209502_10001429_pt1 | contig 21883 bp, 20 predicted proteins | sample ArcticOcean_MG_C_10_FD_187442 | JGI IMG/M metagenome (GOLD analysis project Ga0209502, IMG submission 187442) | Marine microbial communities from western Arctic Ocean - ArcticOcean_MG_CB11_90 (SPAdes) (version 2) | ecosystem: Environmental > Aquatic > Marine > Oceanic | place: Arctic Ocean... | reverse complement strand
GCAAGTGAACCAGACAGCAGCACCTGGGGTTTCGTTTTAACGTCGCTCGGTATGAGTTTCGGGGGGAACAGGTCACGTAAAGAAAACGCGCGGCGGTTTCCTTGATCCCCAGAGGATGTTGAGGTGTCTGATGCCGAGCCGTCATACGCGCACGCGTCTGGTGCGGTGATGTAGTTGAGTGTTTCATCGAGGCGGCGTCTCAACGCAGCCTGCACGAGCTTCACGCCAAGCGGTTGGTACCCTTCCTCGGGGGCGGCGGACCAGAACAGGCTCTTGGACGTGGAGACGAACGAGAAGGCGTCAGGGGGAGAGAGCGACGAGGCGATGCGATCGAGGATATCCGCGTGCATATCGCACATCGACGTCGTCGTGTTGGACGGCGCTTGGTTGCGGCGTTTGGGCATCGCGGTTACGATGGGTGTGACGCGGTGTGAAGGGACGACGCCGCACTGGAAGGACAACAACAGCCGAAAAAAAGGCAAAATCTGAAAATAAGATGTTCTTTTATTCATTCGAACCCTTTTGTACAGAAACAAACGCAGCGTGTGTGATCGCGCATCCTTCGCAAAACACTTCTTACTTCTTTTCCTTCTTCGCGCTCTTCTCCTTTTTCGCGCTCTTTTCCTTTTTCTCGCTCTTGGGCTCCTTCTCGCCCTTGGCATCCTTCTTGGACTTTTTCGAAGGCGTCTTCGCGTCGTCGTCGTCGCCGCCACTCGTCTTGCGCTTCTTCCCGCCGCCGCCGCCGTTGGCGAGCAAGTACTCCGGCCCCGCCAGCTCAAGCGCCGCCTGCATCATGGCGATGTTTTTCCGAGGCGCCGTACCTTTGTCGTAGAACTCCAGTCTCTCTTCAACCTGTTCCTTGAGCTTCAACCCGAACGCGTCGGTTTGGAAATCGGAAAAGCAGTCGATGCGCGACGCGATGCTGCACTTGTTCGCCAAGTACCGCGAAATCCGCCCTTTGTTCCTCGCGTGCGCCTTACCAATGAACGAGCTGTGGAAAATCAACCCGTACTTCGGGGTGTTGCCTTTGGTCTTCAGCGCCCGGAAAAGCGCCTTCTCCGCGCCAAGAATCTGAACCGTCGACGCCGGGTACTTCGCCAGGTTGGTCAACGACCCGGCGTGCGAAATCAAACGCGCGCCCACGATGTCGCCGATCAACGCGCCAAGGTTGGGAGCGACCTGTTGGGGTTGTAGAAGAGGAAATAAAGGTGAGTCTTTTGGTCGCTTTGATGCGCAAGGAATGCGGGCCGGATTGGTGGAAAAAAATAAGTCGAGTCTCTCTCTCGCGCCACGTGTGTCAGAGTGGTGCATGAAGTGTATCAGCAAGGATATTCAGTTCAGGTCTGTGATAGGTGATCATAATCATCATAAACACGAGGCGCGAGAGAGGGCTTTTTGCGGGTCGTGTCAAGTCGAGGTATCAGGGACGTATCGAGGACGACACAAAAAACAGAAGAGGTCAAAGAAAAAAAGAAAAACCCACTTACCGCCGTCATTTTGTTTGCCAAGTATTCGTGCAGGTTCTTTCTGTACTCCGCTAGGGAGATCACCCGCTTCGCGAAGGCTTCGATGTTCACCAGATCCACGGGTGAGATGTCCTGGCCCATCGAGGCTTTCGCGGCTTCAATCACCTCCTTGGCTTTCTCTTCGTCGCCCGTGATTTCCGTGAGCATCTTCAGCCCGTCGTTGGTCAAAGTGGATTTGTCCTTCACCGCCAGCGCGACTTTGGCATACGTGTAGTTGTCCCCGATTACTTTCACGAGCTCAGGGAAGTGCCATCCGTACCACTCCCTGACCCTCATGACGAAGGTGTTGATGTCCTTGTCCAGGGTGTCAATCAACGCGATGGCGTTGATGATCATGTTATCACTACGGTTCACGTTGAACTTGACCTTCGCGCGCGAGTACGAGTGCGCCAACCCGAGCTGCGCCTTTTCGTAGTCGCCGTCTTTCAAGCCTTTGATGAACCGGCTGAAGTGCATGCGGCACCCGCGGATGATTTCGCCGATGTGGTCGTTGCACACGCAAGGAATGCTCGTGGCTTCCACGATGGAGTTCCCGAGTTTCGGGTCACTCACGCCCAGTTTGAACTTGGCCTTCGCCGAATCCTTAACCTTGGGGAGGTTCATCTCCAAGAAACTCTTCAAGTCATCAGAACACTGGGATTCGGAAATGGCGTTGATCTCGCCCAACGCGTTCGCCGCGCTCACGAACGGCTTGAAGCCCTTCAGCTTGACCACCTTGCCGAAGCGGGTCATGTCACTGTTTTTGAAGGAGAAAGAAGAAAGGCGAGGTTAGCGACGACGCGAAGGTTACGGGTTGACAAAAAAAAGAGGTGACACAGACTTTGCGTAAAGTCCCGACTGTTAACCCGGTCGCGGTCGATTTTAGGTTTGTTTTCGGTTGCGGCGGAGTCGCTTTTTTCCACCCGGCGCGTCGCCAATCGCGACCAGGGGAGGTCGTGGCGATTCGCGCGCGCGCCGACGTGACCACATAACACGACAACACGGGTGGGTTACCACTCGTGGTTCGCGCGATCGGGTTTTGGATGGGGTAGAGGCGCGCGCGCGTCGGGGGGGAGTCCGACGCTGCGCGATAATTACGCCCAATGAAAAAAAGGGCCGGCCGCCGTCACGTACGTGATGGTCTCTTGCACCGCCTCCGCGGTCTGGCCGATCTCGTCCATGTCCAAGCCTTCGAAGAGGGCATAGCCGGAGGCGGATTCGTACAACAGAAACGTCGCCATGGCGTCGTAGTACGCGCTGTAGTCGGGCGCGCGTTCCGAAGTGCCGGGAGGCGGCTGCGGCTGTCTGATTTGGTGAAATAGCTCCGCCGCCGCCACGAAAAGCGAAAGCGAAGGTCGAAAAAAGCTCGTGCCGGTTTATTTATTTCATGTCTTCGTCAGACCACCGAGAGTTTTCACCTTCGATTCGTCCGCCGCTCCTGAGCGCACACGCATCTGTTCGCGCCGCGGACGCTTGGGGATTATAACCTACGAGTATAGCGTCAATGCCCGCGTTTTTGGGCGCCACTGGCCATGCGGCAAGTATCATGCGTGTCGTCGAGCGGCACGACCCCTTTCCTCGAAAACTGAGCGTTTTCGGGTTTTCGGTATGGGCAAAATGGGTCGAGCAAAAAGTCGAAAAAGTCGTTTATTCTTTCCCTCAGAAAACATCGTCGCAACGCGTCGACGGTGGGCAACCCACCCAACCGTGTGTACCGCGCGACGCACCGCACGACCGCCGGGATGTTGCGCGCGAGGCTGCGCGCCGGTCGCGCTCCACCGGGGCGCGCCCGCAAGCTTCTCGCTGTGGATTTCTCCTCGGCGTGGAGGCAGGACGATGAGCCGAACATCGGGCGCGTTTCGTGTGGCGTGCGCCCTCGGGATATTCCGAGCTCGTCGTTGGTGGACGTGGGGGGGCTGGCACTCGGTTCGGGACAGACACAACTGCGTAGTCGTGAGTTCGATGAACCGACCTTCCTTGGAACGCGTGTTCTTCACCACGAAACTCTTCGCGAGGCATGGCGGGGAGGCGTACAGGGACGCGTCTCCGCGGTTCGCAGCCCGTTCGATTGTTCCTCCCGAGGTTTCGCGGCATCGGCATCGTCGCTGTTCGTGGACGCTCGCGTCGCGACTTCTCGTGTCGCGTCTTCACGTCGCGGGTTCGCATCGAGCCCAGAGCTGGAGCCGGTCAAATCATCACCCACGTCTCCGTTCTCTTTAGGCACGGTAGCTGATAAGAAACCCACGCACCCGGCTTCCGATAACGTACCCGCTACGCAATCATCAGAAAGCGCGTCCCTGGACGCGACGGACGATGACTTGAAAGTCGACCTGCACGCCCTCGACAGAGCGAAAGCCGAGATCGACGCCCTGCACCTAGAAAGGCAAATCAAACAAGCCGTGAGCACGTGGAACAAGCTAGTGTCGTTTGGCCAGTACGTCGTGAGCCTAGGGCCGTGGGCGGTGAGTTTAACGAAGATGTCGCAACGAGAATGGCGGGTCGCGTTTTCTCACGGGTACGACCATTTCAAGGACGAGATGAAACACTACTGGGCTGGGACCAAGCTGTTATGGGTGGAAATAAAAATCGCCACCCGGTTGTTGTTCAAAACCCTACGGGGCCAGCCTTTGACTCGACGCGAGCGACGGCAAATGACGCGCACCACCGCGGATGTTTTCCGCCTGGTGCCGTTCGCCGCGTTCGTCCTGATTCCCTTCATGGAGGTTTTCCTGCCCGTCGCGATTAAGCTGTTTCCCGGGATGCTACCCACCACGTTTCGGGACGAGCTGAAGCACGAAGAGGAGCTTAAAAAGCGGCTAAAAGCGAAACTGGAGGTGGCACGGTTTCTGCAGGATACCGTCAAGGTCATGGCCAAAGGGTTGAAGCAAAGCCGGAGCGGGGTCACCCGAGACAAGGCGGATAAGCTGTACGACTTCATGAAGAAGGTGCGTTCCGGGGACGCCACGGTGACGAATGACGACATCACCAGGTTCGCGAAGCTGTTCGGGGACGAGTTCACCTTGGACCACATCTCCCGAGGTCAGCTCACGAACATGTGCAAGTTCGTGGGGTTGTCGCCGTACGGCACGGATTCGTACCTTCGGCGAACGCTAAAAGAAAAACTAAAGGAGCTCAAAGCCGACGACAGGGTGATTTACAAAGAGGGTTTGGCTTCCTTGTCGTTCGCGGAGTTACAAAGCATCTCGCGAGCGCGGGGTATGCGTGCTGATACCACGGACCGGTCCTTGCTGGAGCGGCACATCAACGATTGGCTGGAGTTGTCCCTGAACGCGAAACTCCCGCCGTCGCTGTTGGTGTTGTCCAGGGCGTTTACGATCACGGCGGAGGAACGCGTGGGCGAGGCGGCGACGGCGGTGTCAGGCGCGGGCGACGTGTCCTGGAGCGACGCGGCTACTGATGAGCTCGCCGCGAAGGAACGCCTAGGCGCTGCGATGAAGGACATCGGCGAGACCCTAGGCTCGCTTCCGGAGGAGGTTGTGATTTCAGTCACCGAGGAGCGCGCGCTTGCTTCGTCGCGGTCAGAGCAAGTGTCACGAAAACTCGAGTTCCTGGCACAGGAGGAAGAACTTATTAACGAAGAAAACGCAGAGCGCGCGATGGAGGAAGAGGCGTTTCTTTTGGACAAGGCGAAACAGGAAGAGGAACTTCTTTCGGTGGAGAAGGCGAAACAGGAAACGGAATTTGGCACCGACACGAAAACGTCGTCGTCGTCTTTCGCGGGAGACACTTCGGCACACGCGATAGACGACGCTTCCGTTGATGACGGTTCGTCCACCCAATCTGCATCCACTAAACCCGCGACAACCGCTGTCGTCTCGCCGGCGGCAAAAAAGAAACAGAAACTAGACACCGGCATCGATTCCGTTTCTCTTGATGAAGTGCAAAGCGTGGTGCAAGGGAAACGCGCGCGACGCGCGGCGAAGCTTTCGCGGCTGCTCGCGGCGCTGACCGCGAACTCAGCGCTCGGGGTGGAGCGAAAGGAACTGACCAACTTGGTGCGAAAGGAACTGGACATGTACGGCGTGAAGTTGAAGCGCATTCAGAAACAGCTCGTGTCCCTGGAAGGCGACGCCGCGGTGGCCGCCGCGGTCGCGGCGGAGGGCGATTTAACGAAAGCAGCCGCGATCGAAGCCGCGTCTGCTGCGCCAGGCGTCACCGTGTCCCTGGACGCGATCATGAACTCGGAACTGGAAGAGGAGCGCGTCGCGGACGCGTGCGAGTTGATCCCGGATGAAACCGTCGAGGAAGTGTTGTCCAGCCGAACCGGTAGGGAGGAAGACGTAACCGAACGCCTCGCCGACCCGTTCGAAGTTATCGAGGAGGAAGAGGAGGAGGAACACGACGTGGATAACGACGACAAAGGCTGGTTCCGGGCGGAGTACGACGCCGCGCTTTGTGACCGGGTGAACGACCGAGTGAACCGTATGTTGGCGAACGTCAAGAAGGACCTGGACGCCGCTGACGGGAAGATCGGCACCAAGTTCAAGTGCCTCGACGCGGACGGCGACGGGAAAATATCCCCCGAGGAGCTGGTTAACGTGAAAGAGATGCTGAAAGACGCGCTCGATGCGGAAGGCGAGGAGGACCTAAGAGCAATTCTCGCGGAACTCACCCCCGACCCGGACGGAAACTTCGAAGTCGCGGATCTGTCAAAGCTGGTGAGCGATTTGGTGGAAAAAGAACTCGCGGACGGCGATCTGTACGCCGAGGACGATTACGGAGACGAGGATCTTGAAGATGACAAGACCTCACAGAAGGCGGTGGGGGAAGATGTTACACTAGGCCCTGGTAAGCCCACAGCAGCAGCGGCAGAGGGGGGGGGGGAGACGGGACGGTAGTCATCCCGATGTATTCGAGCGCTGTGTGAGGCGTGTTTAAAAAAATCTGCTTGCCCAGATCCAAAGCGAATCAGCTCGCTCCGTTTCCGAGGCGGCTGGTGGAGACAATTTAACGACCACGACCTCACAACGCATCGCGCCCAGACGCGCACCATGGCCCCGGCGAAAGACCCAGCCTTGCTTCGGCGCGAGCTCGTGGGGTGGTACATCTACGATTTCGCCAACTCTGCGTATTTCCAAAGCGCCATGACGGTACGGCTCGGAACGTCGGCCTCGCCCAACGTGTTTTCAAATGTCACCCACGAGCGCTAACAATTCCCCCCGTTCGCCCTCCCTCCGCAGGTGTTCGTCCCCCTGTTAGTGGACGACCTGGCGAACGAGTTCGCGTGGTCTCGGTACGGCAGTTCCCGCCCCGAGTACTGCTCGGATTTAGCGTCAGATGTGCAGACCAACTGCTTGCAGTGCGTGGAGGGCGACGGCAATCAGCTCCGTGTGGTGGACGCGATTTCCGGCAGTGTCACCTACTCCGATTTACCGTCCCTAACCCTACCGGGCGGCATAAACCCCACGAGTTTCATCTTCACCATGATTTCAATCTCGGTGCTATTCCAAGCCATAGCGTTCATCACGGTCGGGTCGCTCGGGGATTACGGGAACTACCGCAAGCGGGGGTTGGTATACGCGAGCACGATTGGCGCGATTGCGTGTTGCCTTTTCATCTTGTTACCCATCTCCGCGAGCATGTACTGGGTGGGCGGTTTGCTTATTATGATTAGCAACGTTTCACTAGGCGTCTCCGTGGTGTTTTACAACAGTTATCTGCCGCTGATGGTGGAGGACACCGCGGAGGTTTTTGCCGCTGTGAACGCGGAAAAACAGGGTCTGCTAGAGCAAGGTGCTGTCGCATCCGAGAAGTCGCAAGAGTCCGCGCACAAAGCGCGCGAAGCCGCAAACTCGGAAATCTCGTCCAAAGGTATGATGTGGGGCTACGTCGGCGGCACCGCGTGTTTGGTCGTGTCCGTGATCGCGGTGTTCATCACTACCGCTATCGGGATGTCCACGTGGTGGAGTTTCGGAATCGCGTCGTCGATATCAGGCGTGTGGTGGCTTTTCTTTTCGTTCATGGCGTTCAAGCGGCTACCGGAACGGCCCGGACCGGGTACGTATTGCGCGTTTCCCAAATCCCAACACTGTTTGCCGATTGTCCAGAGTAATTACTCTGACACATTACGAAAGACTGACACTTTTCTTTACAATCACCAGACCCTCCTACGGACAAAAACTTGCTCCTGCAAGGCTGGATCCGGACGTACCGGTTAATAAAGCACCTCGCGAACGTAGCGCCGAACACCAACTATTTCCTGTTGTTGTTCTTCGTGTTTTCGGATGGGTACGCTACGATCGCCACGGTCAGCGTTTTGTTCGCGTCGCGAGAACTATGCATGGGCGCGCTCGAACTAAGCGCCCTTGCGGTGATCGTCCCCTTGTTCGCCGCCATAGGGGCGTACGGTTGGCACCAATTTCAGGTAAAAACAAAATGGTCCTCGCAAACCGTGCTGGTGATAAACCTCATGCTGCTCGCGTTACTACCCCTGTGGGGCTGCGTCGGGTTTTTCACAAAAGAAATCGGCTTGAGGAAACCAATCGAGCTGTACATCTTGGGCGTCTGGTTCGGTGCGTGTTTAGGGTCAGCGCAGGCGTTCGGAAGAGCCGTGTTCAGCGAGCTGATTCCAAAAGGACACGAGGCGGATATGTTCGCGTTGTTCGAAATCACGGACAAAGGAAGTTCCTGGCTAGGCCCGCTCATTTCCGCGGTGGTGGTGCAGACCACGGGCCGAATCCGGCCGGTGCTGTTGTATTTGTTACTCGCCATGGTCCTGCCAGGCGGCATTTTGCACTTCCTCGACTTGACGCAGAGCATCAAAGCCGCGAAGGCGGACGTGGTAGGGGACGAGGACGAGGAGCGGGAGGATGAGTCAGCAGTGTTAACGGGAAGCGCGTGACCGACCGCGCCGCGTTTACGGTCACGGGTGCGTATTACGAATGAATGGGAAGTGTTACGGGTATTACGAATGAATGGGAAGTGTACGGGTATTACGAATGAATGAGAAGTGTTACGGGTATTACGAATGAATGGGAAGTGTTACGGGTATCGACCCTGTTCATCACAAGTATCGAGTCTGTTCATCACAAGTATGGACTCTGTTCAAGGACAAGTACTAACTCTATTCAAACTCCTCGTCCCCGTCCTCGTCCTCCCCGTCCTCGTCCTCCCCGTCCTCGTCCTCGTCGTCGTCGCCGTCTTCGTCGGGTTCGGTCGCGTCCGGGTCCTGGCCTTTCATCAGCCGCTCCACCCGCGCGATTCCCCGGCGCGCGCCGTCGTTATCCGGGTCAAGGCCGGATGCTTTCTGGTACTCACCCGCCGCGTCCGCGAGCATTCGCTGCGACGCTAACACTGCGCCTAGCGCGCAGTGGCACGCCACGCGTACGTTCGTTTCGTTTGACCCACCCGCGTGTCCCTCCAAAAGTTCACGCAAACACGCCGCCGCGGCGTCCGCCTCGCCGCACAAACGACACGCCTCGCTCAGCGCCAGCGCAAATCGGGCGTTGCCCGGGTCTATTTGCAGCGCGGTTTTGAAGTGCTTCTTTGCTTTCTCGGCTCGCGACTTCGTATCGGCAGTCGTTCTGACACCGACGGCAACCTGCGCGTTCATCGTCCCGCGCGCTAAATACGCGTCCCCCATCAGCGCATGCGCGTTCGCCGAGCGCGGCGCGCACGCCAACGCCTCTTTCGCCGACGCCAGCGCTTCTTTCCGTCGGCGTTGCAGCAGGTAGGACGCGACGAGCCCGGCTCTCGGGGTAACCAACGCGTGCGTTCCAATCATGGACCCCCCGGGCGCGTTACTTGTGCTACTTTTAATTTTCTTCTTCGACTTATCCAAAGAAGACGGCCCGTCAATCAACCCAACCGCGCGTCGAAACGAAACAACCGCGTCCTCCGGTCGGCGCAAACGCAAACACAAATGCCCGCGCGTGAGGTGCGCCGTTTTCTTCAAGTCGTCAAGCCTGATTGAAAATAAAGAAATGTCAGTCGTGTATGGGCAATCAGGGAGGCGGAATGTGGTGATTGGGAAATACTTACCTCAGGGCTTTGTCCGCATACCCCAGCGCTTTCGTGACGTGCCCTCGCGCGGACCAGTACACCGCCGCGGCGATCCACGACTCGGGCGACTCCGTGTTCGCCTCCAGCGAATCCCGGACCAGCTCCCGCAACTCGCCGTCCGCGCCGCAAGCGTTACACCCGCCTGATACGATGAAAAAGAAAGTGTCAGTCGTGTATATCGCGATGTATGGACAAACATTCAGAGGTAATAGTCCCTTCTGGTACAAGTATGGGCAATCAGTCGGTGGAATGTGGTGGGTGGGAAATACTTACCCAAGCCGTACCCGCCGCTCAACACCCCGTACCCGCCCAACCCGAACTCGTCATCCACGTCGTGCGCGGATGCGGTTAGGGTTTTGGTTTTCGTGGATGTCACATCATCCCCCTCGCCCTCCTCTCTGTTGCTCCGCAAGAGCTCGGCGAACAAATCCGCGCCCTCCACGGCTCGCGGGTCGACGCCGCGCCGTCGCCGGAAGTGATCGAGCGCGGCGTCTTTGTCGTTGTTCGCGAGCGCGATTCGCGCAAGCGCCAGGGTGACCCGGGCGTCCCCGGGAAAAGCACGGGAAAGGGCTTCGTAGTGTGCCCGTGCGTTTCTCACATCGCCAGCCACTAGGCTGCTCCGTCCTTCAAGTAACAGCCGCAGCACGGTGTGCGAATCGCTTTGCGTCGTGTCGTTGGCGTTCTCGGGGAAGACGTGCGCGCGCAATTCAACGACGTCCACCCCCGCGTCAGCCAGCGCGTCAATCGCCTCCACCGCGAACGGGTTTATCCGCAGACATTCCTTGTAACAAGCGAGTGACGCCCTGTCGTACCCGGTGCGCCGGTACGCCTCCGCCAGCGCGAGCGTCACGGGCAACGTCCGTTCGCGCGCCGGGATGGTTTCAAGCTCGCTCAGCGCAAGGCGCCACTCGCGCAAACAGGCGTAACACTTGCCCATCTTGAACTTGGTGTTCGCCTCGTCAAGGTGCGAAGGGTGGGTTGTGGTTGGTACCAGTTTCGCCACAGGGGTGTCCATCGGAATCGCGGGAGATGCCGCCGCGATGCCTGGTGTGGTGGGCGCTTGCGTCGTGGGGGACTCAGGGAATGGGCGGGTGCCCATCGGCGCGGGGGTTTTTGTCTCGGGAAGCACGCCCAAGTGCGGTGCCAAGCGGTTGAGCTCCAGCGCCCTCGCGTAGTGGTGCAGCGCCCTCCGGAACTCGCGCTTACCAAGCAGCGCGTCCGCGAAAAGCGCGACGTGCGCAGCCCTTTCGCCGGGGTGACACCCATCAACACCGGTGGATGTGGCGAGCAAACCGCCTAAGGTCTCGGCGCTGTCCCACAGCTCATCGAGGAGGAGGGACTCCACCTTTTCGCGAAGGCCACGCGCGGAGGTCATCGCGGCGCCCCAGGGCTGGAAGACTTCTCTAAACACACACGCGCGCGCGGTGAACAAACCCTGGAGACCGCCAGGGCAGCGCACGCGTCGTGCGGTGTGCGCCCACTCGGCGCGTCCAACGAAGATTTTCGGGTTACCTCAAATTTTGGCAAACGGAAAACTTTTGGCAAAATTTTGGCCATCGTGTCGCCGACCGAATCTCGACGAAGCCCCGTCCCTGTCGTCCCTCCCTCCCACTTCGCCCCGCCGGCGTCGTCTTGGAAGGCTCCGGATGGGGAACGACACCGTGGCGAGGACGAAGGCTGTCAAAAAAGGCTCCAGCAAGGCGTCCTCATCGGGCAGCGCGGAAGGCCCTCTTGTGTTCCTGAAACCTTCGCAAATCATGTTCACGTACAGTAAGGTGCTTCCGTATTTCAGCGGGTGCGGGCGGACGCTGGCGTGGACGCTCGGGGAGATCGAGGCTGGTAAGATGAAGCCCAGCGAGTTGCCCGCGATCGCGGTGATCAGCGCGGAGGTCCCAGTGGGGGATGCTGAGAAGCCGGGTGATACGAAAGAGGAGGACGGGTGGTCTTCGGATGAGGATGGGCGCGGCAATGGAAATGGAATGAAAAAGGGCAAGAAACGCGGCGGCGGCGGCGGTGCTGCAGCAGGCGGTGGCGCTAAGCAAACAGTCACGAAGTTCTTCAGCACGAACAACCGGCGTTTGTGGGTCTTGAAGCAGTGCGAGCTGAAGGGGCTGCTGGGTGAGGCAGGCACGATTGGCGTGCGCCTGCAACGACCGGACGTGAGCAAGCGGATGGTGGAGAAAGGCACGCGGTCGTTTCGAATCGAACGCACCTGCGAATCGGTTAAAATAATGGACGTTGACGCGCCGGCGAGGGTGGGGAAACAGGAGGCGGAGGTGGAGGATGGGGAAAAACTTGAGGATGAACTTGACAGTAAACAACCTGTCAATGACACCAAAGCGCTGGAACAAGTCACAGAAGCCTTGGAAGAGTTCCATCCCGTGTTGCGGCCGTATCACTGATGTAAAAAATTCAAGAGCATATGTAGAACGAACTTGAAATCACACCAAATACTCATAGGATTTAGATTTTTCGTCCCAGGCTGCCATGATCTCCTTGAGGTACGTCTCGCATCCATTTCTTCCATCCTATTCGTCGCTGGCGCGCGACAAACACGGCGGGTGCACGTCGTCGCGGGTGAGCCTTATGCGGAGGCGTACGGACCGAAACAAAAACTGACTCTCTTCAAAACGTCGTCAAGACCGCTGGTTCGTACGCGTACTGGTGTTTCTCTACCGCGCCTAGGGGGAAGTCCTCCAAGCCGCTCTGCACGACGTGGAAGTACACGGCGAGACCCATTGTTGAGAAAAGCGAAAGCGAGCTGATTCACGTCAAGAACCCGAGTGTCAAACCCGCGGCGCCCGCAAGCTCGGTGCCGGCGGCGAGGTACGTCCAGCTACAACCTAGGGAGTGGGAAGAGGGTGAGGGGATGGAAAGGTTAGGGAAAAGGTTTCGCACGCGAAAGACTCATTCGCCTTTTTGCCTCCCGAAAACGCTTTCACTTTTCGTTCGTGCTCCCGAAACTCGCGTCGTGGCCACGCCCGCGTTCGTGGCGCACACGCCACCGCACGAGGTGGTTTCACTCGCACGCGAACGCGAACGCACCCCTGGAAATGGCCAAGATCACCGTACGTCGTTTCCACCTCCCCCCGTGTCTCCCTCGCCTCAGCCTTTCCGCGCTCCACGACCGACTGCCTTTCGTTTACCTGACCATGCCTCGCCGCTTCGCCTTCCAGGAACCCGAGGCGAAGGATGAGGAGAAGAAGGACTGGACGCACGCGTACGCGGACGATTTGAAAACGGAGGTGTACACCGAGGTGAACGCTGATCCCAAGGCGAGCGTGCACGCCACGGAGTGGAGGAAGATCATGTCCGGGGACCCGGTGGAGATCAACCCTTCCGTGGGGAGCGGGTTGAAGATCATGACCGTCGATGAGTGGACCTCGCGGTGGAAGCGCAACGACCGGTGCGGAACTTTCCCCCCATTAACACATTAAGACGACTGTTTACTGCCCTGTATGGCGCACGTAACATTTACCAGTACTCACAGTAATGGCAACTGTTACGCCGACCCACTCCGTCGGACCCCTTTCCAATCCCGGATACACGTCACGACCGACTCAAGACTCAAGATTGACCTTTTCGGTTTGTGCGTCGTACCAGCTTTCCCGATTGCCTCGCCTGCGGCTCCACGGACACCAAGGAACACCACTTCATGCAGACCTGGTGCCGGGGGAAGAAGCAGTTCGAAAGCGAGTCACTTTGCATGGACTGCCACATGTTCACCTGGAGGAGCTACTCCGATCCGGATTTCATGCTCCCGGAGGAGTACGACAAAGTGCGGTGGGAGAAGATGGTGAAAGACAAAACCGCGACGCCGGCGTGAATGTGATTGCCGAGGCGCGAAACGCGGCGCAGGGTAATTGCGCATACAAACCGGTCGTGGCCACACTTCTCACGGCCAAAGTACGTGCGGTGATACAGGCACTACGAGCAGTACGTGAGTCGTGTTATACTACCGTGCATGCTCAAAATCGAAAGCAAAAAGTCGTTCGCCGATCACGTAAACGATCGCCATCCATAAAAACTCGCCTGTTTCACTTTGCGCGCTCCGCGTTGTTCGCCTTTATTTTCGCCCGCCGGCGAAGCCTGACGAGCCTTTTAACATCCCCGATCGCCATCACGTCGTACTCCCCACTAAGCTTAGCTTCTTCCACTTCTTTTTCAAGGTCCCCTAACGTCTTTTTAGGCTCCACTAAACCCCAAAGCCAATCCGGGTAATCGCCATCCGGACCGAGTGCGGGGTCGGATCCGCTTTTCTTGATGTTGATCCCAGTCGCGATCGTGGTGCTGTGCGTGTGCACGTCCTCCGCGGAGGCTTCGTCGGAGGCTTTCTTAGCGGGTTTCTTGGCGAAATTAACCGCGGTGCCGTGTAAGCCCCGGGAAGCGCCGAACCGCGCCACCAGGCACGAAAGCGCGCTGCCAGACACCGAAGACGTGGACGCCCCTAGACGACATCGACGCAGGGCGGCGGACATCTTTACCTACCCACGCGTTTGCGCACCGGGGATCACGAAGGTTACCCGCGAGCTTGTTTTCCGCGACACGCGAGGGCGACTGGGCGTGTGCTCGGAATCGAAACAAGACCCGCGAGTCGGTGGTGGGGCGACGACGTGGTGTGTGGCGCGCGGAAGGAACTGGCGAAGGGGGGACATGGGAGGGGCGTAAATTTGGTGTAGGCGATGGGGAAAACTCTTGCCAACCTTTCTGGATTCTTGCTTATTTTCGAGCTGCCTCTCGCGCGCCCCCCTTTAACTTCACCCAAAGCACCACGGTAGTCTACAAACCCAGTGCCTAACTACACCCATCACACTCGTGATGACCCACGAAATGCCACCCAAATCACATCATCTGTTTGTTGCTCAGCAAAATCAGCAGCCCCTGTTTCCCCAACAGGATCTCGTTCATGAACGAGATGGCGCCGACCCAAATAATGGGCGACACGTCCACGCCCCCCACTGGGGGTACTAAACTCCGGGTAGGTTTCAAAAGCGGTTCCGTCGGTACGTATGCAACCACCCACGGCAGTTTCGTGTACGGCACACTAGGGTACCAGGTCATCACGATTCTCACGATGAACAAGATGGTGCCTATTGAAAAAAAAGGCCCCAAGACGTTCGCGATAGATTTCGCAGTGTCGGGATCAAGAGGATCGTTCGCACCCAGTTCCGTCACCAGGTTGGATACGTGAGCCACCGCGTTCTTGGCTTCGTCCGATTCCGCGGCGGACGCGAGCTGCGTGAACAACGACGCGGGCGCGGCCTATAGGATGGATACAAGGGGGACAGGGGCATTCACAGGTCAGTCGGCGAAACAAAGGCGCGATGAGTCCACGTCGACAGAAAGGATGCCTCAGGACGTACCGCCACGACGGCCAGGGCTGCTTTACTTTTGGGCAACGAGGCGTGCGCGGAAACGGCGCGTCGCACCGAGCGCGCGCGGGGGGCGACGACGCAGCCCAGGTGCGCTACCGGCACGCGGACGCAGAGGGAGGAGAGCGCCATCGTGAGTGCCCGTTAATGGCACATTTACGGCGGGAGATAAAAACCGAGAAGCAGGCGCACGAGCTCGTCGTCACGTCACGCCAACCGAGGGCTGCGAGAACACCCAAGCAAGCGAAGGTCGAACGAAATCGTTCGACTCGATTTTGTGAGGTCTTTCACATGCAAACAGTCTCATGTTCGTGTCGTTCTTTGCATATTCCAAAAGTCGCGCGATTTTAAGCGAATCGCTAGTTGTGTCGTCAACTGTTGGAGTCCGGAGCTCCGGTCGGCAGCTGGATACGCGCGCGTGGGCGTGCGTATGCATCCGCGGTCGTGTGTGTTTCCCGAAACTCGTCACGTTACCCTCGGAGTCGGTCGGGTGTTTCCCACTTCCGGCCTCGTTCTTCCGCGGCCGAAACGCACGCTCTCGGATCAGGTGACAAATCGTAGTGTTGAACGTGTTGACGGGTTCTTTTTTTTTGGCGGGTAGGACCTTCCATTTAGCGTCCCACGATGGGCAACGACGCCAAGGACAAAGCGAATTTCTTCACCGAGTGCGGCGAAGCGAACCGGTTCACTATCCACGAGATTATTGGGAAGGGGAGCTACGGTGTGGTGTGTAGCGCCACGGATAACAAAACCGGCGAGAAGGTCGCGATCAAGAAAATCACCGATGTGTTCGAGCACGTTTCGGACGCGACGCGTATTCTGCGCGAAGTCAAGCTGTTGAGAGTCTTAAAGCACCCTGACATCGTGGAGGTGAAGCACATCGTGTTGCCTCCGAACCCACGCGAGTTCAAGGACATTTTCGTTATTTTCGAGCTCATGGAAACGGATTTGCACCAGGTCATCAAGGCGAACGACGACCTCACACAAGAGCACCACCAGTTTTTCCTGTACCAGCTCCTCAGAGGGCTGAAGTACGTACACACCGCGAACGTGTATCACCGGGATTTGAAACCTAAAAACATCCTGGCCAACGCGGATTGCAAGCTGAAGATTTGCGACTTTGGGTTGGCGCGGCCCGCGTTTCACGACAGCGGGCCGACCACGGTGTTCTGGACCGATTACGTCGGTACGTTTTCGGGCTTTCCCAAATCCAGGCACACTGTTTACAAGCCCCTCTTTGAGTGCACTACTCGTGATGTATGTAGCATGACCAGTACGGCCGTAACTCTTACCAGTACTCGCGGCTCTTACAAATGTATCACAAGTGCACTGTTTGCGCATACAGTACACCCGTAGACTCGCGACTGACCGTTTTCTTTCCCAATCGCAGCCACGCGGTGGTACCGCGCTCCCGAGCTGTGCGGGTCGTTCTTCACCAAGTACACCCCCGCGATTGACATTTGGTCGATCGGGTGTATTTTCGCCGAAATTCTGTCCGGCAAGCCCCTATTTCCCGGAAAGAACGTGGTGCACCAGCTGGAAATAATCACCGACTTGTTAGGCACGCCGCGGCCGGAACAGGTTGAGAAGGTGCGCAACGAAAAAGCGCGGCGGTTCCTGGGGAACATGCGGATCAAGCCGCGCGTGCCTTTCTCCCGACGGTTCCCGAAAGCGCACCCAAACGCGCTTGCGCTGTTGGAGCGCATGCTCGCGTTCGATCCTGATGACCGCCCGACCGCGGAGCAGGCGCTGGCGGACCCGTACTTTGCGGGTTTGGCGGACGCGAAACGCGAACCAGCGGCGGAAATAATTTCCCGGGACGAGTACGCGTTTGAATCGCGGAAACTCACCCCGGAGGAGGTGCGCGGTTTGTTGTTCCGCGAGATCCTGGAGTACCACCCGGTCGCGAAAGCGGAGTTCGACGGAACCGAAACTGGGCCCAATTTCGTCAACGCGACGTCCACCGTGGGTGCCGACTTCGCGGCGGCGGAGGAGCACGCGGCGAGCGGCGACAACACCCCGCGGCGTGAGTTTCGCAAAGCGCAGTCGCTCCCCAAAGAATCCGTGGAAAACTACCGGAAACAAGCGGATTCGTACATGATGGGAGGCGCCGGGGCCCTGAAACGCAGCGACAGCATCCAAGCGGACAACAGGGCCGCCGCGCTCAAGCTGGACGACATGATGGACGCGGCGCAGGGCATGAGCCTTGATGACAGGGAACTCGCGGAAGCCGCGGCGCAGGCCAAACAGCTGATGCAGGCGAACCAAGGGCTATAATAGTGGAATTAAGGCCCTTGGGCGAACATGAACAACAAGAAAAGAGCGAGTCTCGTGGGAAGTGTCTTGCCGACTAGGGGGAATAAGTCTTTACAACTTATTTCCCCTATGCTTGCGAACTCTACACAGACTCCAGCTGTAAAAAAGCTTCTCAAAAATGTACCGCTGACACGACGCGCGGAAGGCCAGCAAGACCGGCTTTGCCGTCCGCGAATCGGAACCGCGGGTTTAGGAATAGTGGGTTTTCGAGTGACTCTGTACGACGTTTCGTAACGTCGTAGAGACTCTCAGCTGTACAAAGTGTACTGCTGACGGAACAAATTCACGACTCCTTGAATAAACGCACGAGCGTTCTGATTGTTTTCGTGTCACCCTCAACTCACGACGCACTGCGACGACCCTGTTTTTTTTTTCTTATTTCCCTGGTGCGCACTCTCCGCGTGTCCTATCAGCGCGGCGAGGTGCGGGAACGACAAACCGCAGACGCCGCATACTTCTCGCGGTGGCGCGGAGTGGGCCGCCGCCGCCGCGAGTGCGCGCGCCGGTCGCGCCGGGCTGCTCCCGCTCCCGGCGCTACTAGATGTATTCCTGCTATTCGTCAAAGTCCCCCTCCCTTGTTGAGTTGTAACTCCTCCTTTAGTAGTAATACTCCCTATCCCCCCCCTATCTCCCAATGTCCCCCCTCCCCCACTGGATCGCAGTTTCGCACCCGTCCCGCACCCGTGCCCGTCCTTGTGCCTGTGCCGCAAGCACACCTGTACTCGACACGTTTTACATTGGAACGCGTTGACCGCGGTGAGTTTTTCCTTGCACCCAATCACGGGACACCGTTTCGCCCTCGCCGGGTGCGTACTCGGGTCGCACTGGCCTCGGTCCGAGTTGTGCCGTTCGAAGGTGACATGGATGCTCTCGCCGACAACGTGCTTCACGCTTTTGCCGCACAAAGGGCACACGACGCAGGTCGTGTCCTGGCGGGTTTTAGGGAAGTGGTTAGAAAAGAAAAATTTGGACACTAGTGCGAGAGAGAGGAACTGTGTATCAGTCTCGTGACACAGGTGTCCCTCCTTACCTGTCTCGCTGGAACCGCGCATCCGTGCGACCCGCGGTGCTCCAAGCAGAACGTCTTCGCGCAGCCTTGGCACTGGAACGGCAAAAAGTCGAGCTGCCCACACCCTGCGGGTTCCGTCGTGAAGGAGGTTGGAGAAATGTCAGAGTTTTGACGAACGTTTTGTACATCTGGCGAGATCTGGGAAAGGTGAGGCGAGCAGGCGAAAAACACAGGCTCGGGCGGGTGCGCGAGGGCGTTGCGACGCACCGTGGTGTTCACAGTGTTCGCCGAGCTCCGGGAGCTCCATTTTCACGCGCGTTCCCGCGCCGGGAAACTGACGAGGTGACGGAACAACCGTTGTTTTAACGTCGTTTTCTTTTAGGAAAACATTTTGGAGAGGAAAAGAAGTTTCCATCATCTGCAACGAGGGAGCGGCGGTAAGGCCAGGCCAGAGGTTATTTAGGCGATGAGAGTGTATTTAAGGGAGACAAAGAAGTTTCCATCGTCCGCAACGAGGGAGCGGCGGTAAGGCCAGGCCGGAGGTTATTGGGGCGATGAGAGTGTATTTAAGGGAGACGCGCTGATGAATGGACCCCCTACTCACTATCACTCTCCGTTTCGGTCTCCTCCTCGCTCTCTTCGTCCGCTTCCTTCAGCCACTCCACGAACGGCTTGGCGAGTTTGAGAAACTTTTTGTCCTCCTCCTCGGCGCCTTCCTTCTCCGCGCTCCACGCCAGCACGGAAACTTCGGAGAGCACGTCCATGTCGTAAAGCATGTGCAGGATTTTGGGAAACGCGGGGGTCAGGGCGCTGCCTCCCATACCCGTAAACACGGTTTCCTCACTGCAGTAGTCCTCCAACGTGAGTAACATCTCCACCTGGTCGTCTTCCGATTTTAGGAACCGAGCGAGAAGGGGCGCCCAGCGCTCGACTTTTTTGCGCGTCACTTTTAAAAGCTCGGGCACGGACGCCGGCGAGGTTACGGGGTACAGCCGCGCGTTCTCCTTCTGCACGTCCTTCGGCGCAGGCAGGGCCAGTCCTAAAACAGTCATCAACACGTACCGCGCGATATCCGCAAACGTCCGGTTCTCCGCCATCTTCAGTCCCTGCAACTCAACCACCGCGTTCGCCTCGGCGTACCCGTGCTTCACGCACCGCAGAAACGTCTCCGCGACTTCCCGGCGGAAAACAGTCTCCGCCTGGTCGGCGTCGTCGCCGAACTCGTTTCCGGACTCGGAATCCGAGCCGTTTCCGAAGGATGGGTCCCCCGTGCCACCCCTGGTGTGCGTCGCGTCGTCGTCGCTATCAAGGGCGTCGTCATTATGGTACGCCAGTCGTGCCCGTGCAAACGGCGCCGGCGCGATGGAGTACCGCCAGAGATTTCTCAAATCGCTCGCGTGCGCGGTCCACAAATTCCCGGCGCCCGCGGCGCCCAACGCGTCCACGCTCCAGACCTGCTTGCCAACCCCGTCCACGGATGGCAACCCACTTTTCGCCTTTGCCAGCGCGTCCTCTTCCCTGTCCGTCAGCGTAAACGCACAGCGAGGGCCTTTAACGTCTTTGGCGTCGTCGTCCGAGTCTGAATCTTTCAGGGTCGCCCGTCCGCCAAAGTTCTGCGCTTTCGCTCGGGCGCCAAGCGACCCGCCGCCCCCGACGCTGACCCGTCGTCCGTCACTGACGGATGGCAAACTACCAACCTCAAGCCCGTCGTCGTCGCTGTCGTACTCGTCGTCGTCCATAACAGGCTGCGTCGCGAGTGATACTCGGCTGTAGTCGCCCACGATTTGCCCGGGCCCGACCACGACGTCGTAAGAAAGCACGGCGCCTTTTCCTATTGTCGCGTTTTCGTGCACCACCACGCCGTCCGCCGCGAATGCGCTGGTTACGGTGGCGTTGTCGTGAATCGTGACGTTTGTCTGCAGGTAGCTGCCTTTCACGGTGACATTCGCGCCGACCCGCGTGTTTTTTCCGAACGTGCTTTGCTCTACCACGCACCCGGCGCCGATCACGCACCCGTCACCGAAAACACACCCCGCGCCTATTTTCGCGGACGCGTGTACCCGCGCGTTCGCGTCGGAATACACGTTCGGCCACTCCATCTTGTACGTAGATGAGGTGCCCCTGGGTAAAGCGTTCGTGTCCGGCACCATCGGGTACGTCCACCGCTGAATCACGTCCTTAGAAACCGCGTCGTACGTGCGCAGTGAGTCGACACGGACGGCGTATTCGTCGCTCGCCAACACGTGCGCGTACAGGTTGTTCCCCTGATTGCAAAAGAAAAAGTGTCAGTCTTGTATATCGCGATGTATGGACAAACAGTCAGAGGTAACAGTCCCTTCTGGCACGAGTATGGGCAATCAGGGAGGCGGAGCGTGGTGATTGGGAAATACGTACCAACTCCCTCTCGTTCAGGGTCCCCACCACGAAGTCCCGGCGCAGGTTCTGGTAATCGAAGTTATCAGTGAACAGATATAAGACTTCTGGGGCGCAGATGTCGACGTGGCAGTCGAGCAAGTCGGTGCTTATTTTGATGCTAGGGTGGTCGCTGAAAAGCGACGCGTCCAGGGAAAGAGGCGGGAGCTGCGGTTTTTTTTGCGCTTTCTTTTGTTCGCCGTCACCGAACGACGAGTCCGCCTCATTCGGCGGCGCGTGCGTTTCGTAGTGCAACACCCGGTTCGTGTCCGGATCCGTGACCACGATGAGGTTCCCCTCACCAAAACGCGTCTCCCGTAACGCTTGCGTGGTGGGCTTGAAGCACAATGTCATGATGGCGAGCTTTTCTTTTTTGCGCCGAGCGTTGTGCGCGTGCAAAACTTTCTTCAAATCCATGTTCGCCACCACGTCGCCGTGCATCAGCACGAAATCCGCGCGTATCACGTGCCGGTGGTCTATTAATCGCAAAGCCTCGCCCGCGGAAATGCAGTTGGTGCTTACAACAGTGTGCACCACGAAGTTGGTGCCGCTCGAGTTTTGGCACCACGGCGAGTTCTCCAAGTACTCAACGATCTGCTCCGCGTGCGCGCAGCAAAACACAAACACCTCCTCCACGCCGTTCGTGGACAGAAACTCCAGGACGTACTCGATCATCGGCACGTTGCACAGGGGAAGCAGGGCTTTGGGGCGCTCCAGGGTGATGGGGCGGAAGGCCTGGGGTTGAATGGGGGAGACGCCAGGAGTGGTCAGAAACGCGGTCACAGGTTGCGCGCAAGAGAACACGGAACCCGGAACGATCGCGGCCTCGCGGCCTGCGAGAAGCACTTGCACAAGATGCGCATCGGTCCTTCGTCGTAGGGTTACGACACCTCGCCTGACGTGTGCTTACCTGCGTGAAGCTGTCCGCCAGAACAACCGCCTGCAGCGGGACCTTAGCATCCTCGCCGCTCTTGGGCTTCGGCATGGCGACGCGCGTTGCCTCGCGGCGGGTCAGGGCCGACGCTCCGAAGCGCGGCGCGATCTGTGGATCACGTTACCTCAAGGCGAAAAGGGCGTGGCGAGCAAGCACGTCGAGTGTCCGCGGTTTTCGGTTTTCTTTTTTCTAGTGGTGAAACTTTTCGAGGTATTGTAATAAGTCGGCGTCCACCTGGGGACCACTCACAACCTCTCCCTACCTCCCCTCACCGTACACAGCTTCCGGCATTACCCCCCCCGCGCTGCCTAGT
>Ga0209502_10001425_pt1 | contig 21928 bp, 21 predicted proteins | sample ArcticOcean_MG_C_10_FD_187442 | JGI IMG/M metagenome (GOLD analysis project Ga0209502, IMG submission 187442) | Marine microbial communities from western Arctic Ocean - ArcticOcean_MG_CB11_90 (SPAdes) (version 2) | ecosystem: Environmental > Aquatic > Marine > Oceanic | place: Arctic Ocean... | reverse complement strand
AAGTGAAAAAAAGTGGAAGGATGATCATTTCAGGGAAATGCGCTTCGGTAGTGCATACAATAAAGTTGGATCAGGCGATCAATATTCATTTTATAGACCAGTGGATTATTGATTCGTTCCCCAAAAACCTGCACATAGATCAGCGCATCTTCTCTTGTCAGGCTGACGGGGTAAAACTGCCAGAAAAAAATAGGTATAGATATGGGTGAGTTTTTATATCTATGGTAAGCGACCAACACTCGAGACGATCTTTACTATGTCGACATACTGATGGTGCCCGTCTGGATATATTCCAGTGCCGTCGCACCATCCTCCCTGTTGATCTGCTGAGAGGCGATCTCTTTACGTTCAATCTTGAGTTGGCGGCGAGTCATCTTGTGATGTTTCGCCTCGATCGCCACGGCAGCTGAACCAAACGATCCGCCGCCAGGCATCATGCGCAAACCGCTCTGACCATAACGTTCAGCGAAACTCGTGAAGTCGTCGCGGATCACGAGCATGCGGCGTTCGGCTTGCTTGGAACTCATACCATCCCTCTGGATCTCGGACATCAAGGCCTGTTGTGCCATCTTCCGGAGACCGAGCTGGCTGCTCGTCATGTATTCCGGAACTGGAGTCGTCTGGGGGATGCCGTTATCCTGCTTGAAACGCTTCGTCGAGCAAGTGAAGCCCAAGGGGGCCTGATTGAGCATGTTCTGAATGTTTGGCGCATTCACATGCTGCTCTCTGCAGCTGTCGATCACGCGCCTGTTCGAGACCATCTGGATCGCGCGATTGGAGTTCCATTCCTGTGCCCACGGCAATCCACCCACCTCCTCGTGCTCCGCGTGGCGAGTGCCCTGAAGGGCGACGGCCAGGACGTCACCCTCGGCGGCGGCGCGGTCAACCCGCTCACAATTCTGCTCGATCACGGAGTAAAGCGCTCTGTCACCGGCTTCGACGCGCACTCCGGCCTCCATGAAGTGGTCGTGAATCCTCTTCGCGCGCGGGCCGCTGAGGTGCGCACACAGCCCCGCGACGGCCGCGATCCGAGCGCCCATAATCCTGCAAAAATATAAAACGAAAGTTTAGAAATAATTTTTGTGTATCCGGTACACGCGCATACATTACGACGTATGGATATCGTGACAAAAGACAATCGTGACAAAAGTGTTACGATTGGGAAAAATTGATAAAAACGTACTTATATTTTCCACCACTTTTGAATTTTCCGAATCCGGTATTTGCGCCTTCAGATATGACGTTATCTTTGATAAACCGATACAATTTCTGTTTCGCGGCTTCGGGACTAATATCTTCAATGACTTCGATGACGTCTTTCACGGAGAGAAGTCCGCTAGTCTCATCAAAGCGAACCGACCGCCCCATGAGCGTTGCTCCGACGTCCGTCTTGACGAAGTCGCATAGCGCCGAAAGGGAACCCGTTTCACTCATGTGTATAGAAAATCTTGGTTTTTGATAGGTAGAATAAGATGGAGAATAAGTTGGAATATTGTGAGGAATGTTTATATCGGTCACCGCTATAGATCTAAAAACCGCCACCGATCTATAGGTATTTTTTCTCGGCATTTGGGTTTGGAGGAACCTTTGGAAATGTAAAACTGCAAAAAAAATAGGTATAGATATGGGTGAGTTTTTATATCTATGGTACGCAGCCAACACTCGAGAAAATACACGGAGATAAGGGGAAGGAAGTCTGAGGCAAGGTTATATTAAAAAGAGAGAGCCTGCTATGGTTGGTAGCAGCCTCCGTCCGTGCCACCACTGGCACCTCAAATTCTGTTTTAAGAAAAGCGTCGAACGAGGGCAACGCGGTCCCTTTTGTTTAAGGAGACGGAGCCTTTCCATCCCTCTTGTCTTTTTGATCATCACGCTGTGTCGTTTGATAGTGCGCGGGGAAGTTTGCGGCGCGTTCGCGTCTCATTTTCTCGTACCAATCCTGCACGGCGGTATCGTACGTGGCTTTCCCGGAGGTGTAAATCTTCGGAACAGGACATTTTTTGCCTCCGCGTGCGCGTTCGCATGCTTTGATGTGAGGACCGCATCTTAGGCATACGGAATGCATCGGAAAAGAGAAAGACATAATTTCAAGCGGCAGCTGTTTTCTCCGTTGCGAAACAAATTTGGTGTGCGTGTTTTATGTGAAAAAAATCTTAAGCTCCCCATCCTTTTCATGTAAAATCACAAATTACCACGATCATAAAAAACGCAGAAAGTTTGAAACTCACGATGCAGTTCTTGTTCGACGAGCTAACCGACGAGCAGAAGCGCGCGTACACCAAACCCATGGTCGCATCGAAGAAGCGCAAGGAAAATGTGTTGGACGGGCTCCACACTTTCCAGCCCAGCGAGGAGGCCAAGAAACGTAAGTCCGAGGAGACGCGCACTCTTCCGATCATTCAGCAGCACGAGATGAACGATCAAACCAACGCCGAAACTACGAAGCTGGTGAATTTGTCGGTGACTTCGTATATCTTCAACCCATATCGACAGCGTTTACGAGGGGTTTCCAGACGATGACGACTACGACGACGATGGCGTTTTGGAAAATGATCAAAGAATCCTCAGCGGAAGAATCGTGGGAAGGATTGTGGTTAAAAAATAGTTTATTATTTATATAAGTTTCTGAAAGACCCTCATCACATACGCACCTCCGCGGCCATCTTCCAGTACTCATTTTTATATTGACAAACCATCTACATGTTCTTTTTCGCATTTGTCGTCGGGTTTATCTCCCTCGCGTACGTAGCAGGATATCTCGCGTTCATTGTCGTCCCGCACCACGACTTTAGTCGCTATGTAGCGGTGCAAGAAGTCCCACGACGGTGGTCTTCCGAAACGCTTGCGAAGCTCCGTCGACACCAACGCAGACAAGTTGCGCAGCTGCATGATGTTTAATTGATCTATGCCGTTGCACTTCGAGCTCCTCGGAGCGTAGTCGAGTCCGCAAAGCGTGCCCAACAACAAGCCGTCGTACATGATAGGTACGCCGATGTAGAAGCGGATGTGGGGCGGTCCTGTGACGAGGGGGTTTTTCGCAAACATGCGGTCGGTGGTGGCGTCGTTGACTATTAACAACTGACCGTTTCGATGAGGCGAGAGGAGCGTCCACGTGCAAAACGAGTCGCTGCGGGGGGTGTGTGTGGCGGTGGTGAAGTTGTGCCGGAACATGAACCGCTGCCGCTCTGTTTCCACCAGCGATATCAGCACCGACGACACCCCGGTAAACTTTACGAACGCCTCCGCCACCGAGCGAAAAACCGGGTCAGACCCCATCTCCCCGCAGTTCTGAATGTTCAAACTTTGCAGCTTCGACAGACGTTCTACTTCGTTGTCTGGCTCGGGGGCACCGATGTACTGGTCGAGCTCGGACGGGGTGGTGCGATATCCGGCGGCTCGTATGTCATCGACGGTGAGTGGGGAAAGCGGTTGGAAACCTACCGCCTTTTCTTCGTCACCCTCGTAGCATACCAGGCATTTTTTGGAGGAACTGTCTTTGACGTAGGGCTGATGATTGTCGATGAGCTTCAACACCGTGTTGTCCACTAACCGGTTCAAATCGCGCAGAAACATCGACCGCAGGTCAGCCAGAGTGTCGTCGTCGGCAAGGATGGACAGCGTACTTTCCACCATCTGCACCAACTCCGACTCGGCCATCTTGGTATCGGTTATTTTTTTTGTGCCGAGCCGTGAATTGTGATTCACCCGGGGGGCCTTCCTCCGATACGTATAGATCGAAAAAAAGTTCAATATCTATACCTATTTTTTTCGAGGGATCCGTGCGACCATGAGAAATGTAAAACTGAAAAAAAAATAGGTATAGATATTGGACTTTTTTTATATCTATACCGCAGCACAAGCTACCCTAGATATAAAAATTCGTCTTTATCTATACCCATTTTTTTTCGACCAAGTTGAAGTCCGGTTCGACGCGAAAATGAGATCGCCGATGTCTTTGACAAAATATTATTTATTGAAGAAAGAATTGACCGCGGTTATAGATGGATCAGACTACAGAGAATATGTCTATCGCACCCAACTACGAGTGTATGGCGGGTTTAGTTCCTTTCATCGTCGTTTTTCTACGAAACGGATCATGGATCGCTCTGTCCGTCGCGCTTAACGGCCTAGCCTTTCACTACACGCTCAACGAGAAATTGAAATGGTTCGATATCTTATGGAACGTCGCGTTTGCAACATTCGTTAATTTTGTCGCGCAAGACTTTATCGTGTCCGCTTTGACTATGACCGCATCCGTAGTATTTGTTTGTAACTCGCTATGGCCAGGATCACACAGGAACAAGATTCATGTCGTCGGTGTGCAACTTGTCTTGTGCCTTGCTTTGTTGCGATCAGGACTCTAATGAAGCGGAGCATTTATTTTATTTTTTTGAGGGTTATGGGATCAAAACGGAAAGTTTCTCAAAAACTTCTGGGGCTTCGTCGACATTATTTCCTACACCGACAAGCAAAAGTTCGCAACCCACCCATGAACTTTCTGACGGACATATTCTCAGAGTGTCATCAACCACATGACGGACGACTGATAAATACAGAGACGATCGCTTCAGTCGTGTTCCTCAACGAGTCAGATGCCGCGAGAGTGTTCGGTATGGGAACCACACGCTTCAAGGTCAATTGTAGGCGCATCGGCATTACGTTCTGGCCCCACAGAAGACTCACTGCTCTGAAGAACTTGTACAATGCTCTGAAGAAGGATGAGCTTGATCATACCGCCGGGATGAATGAGATCGAGAGCTTTGTCAGAATGATCAAGAAAGATCTCTCGCTCGCGACCGCACCGTGGCCTAAGAACATCCTGAGCATTCGAAGGAAAATCTACAAAAAACGCCACAAACAAATAGTGTCTGATCGAGTTACCATCGAGGCCGACAAGAAGAAGGGGATGGAGGGCGATGAGGACATTCGTGATGTGTGCTTAGACGACTACTTACTACATCACGATTACACCCTGACGTACGATTTATTCTCGCAGCTTTAGGCGTTTGGAACCAACACGATTCTTTTGAACCTTTCAAATTTTCCGAATTTTTGTTTAGGTCAAAATGGCAAAAAAAGCTAGAGTCGCAATTTAATATACAAAAGAGGGGTGGGTCCCAAACTTAAAGTTCTACACCTCATGATCCGGCAATCCGGGAGGAGTAGGAAGGCGCCCAAAAGGCACGGGGATACGGATGAGGACAGGGCTCAGGAGGAACAAAGACAGCAGGTCAAAACACTCATAAAAAAGTGCGATGCGTCAGATGAAGAACTGTTAACATTGAAGGACAAACTGGTGAGGTGTCAAAAAGTGTTGAGCTCGTACGAAAACTTGAAAACTGAATACGAGACGGTACTGACACGCGCGGAATTAAACGCGGCGCGCGCCACCGTAGAGGCAGAGGATTTGAGGACGGAGGTGGCTTTTTTAAAAAAAATCCTGAAAGACGCCTCATCGACGTTCACTTGAAAATTTTCGGAAGAAGAAATAAACATTTTGGACTGAAAAAAAATCATTTCCGAACGCACCATCGGCATGTCCGGAGAGGCAATAAGCGACATGAGTGACGACGAGAGTGACGTGTCGATCGAGAGCGGCGAGTCGAGTGAGAGCGACGAGTCGAGCGAGAGCGGCGAGTCGAGCGAGGACCCCGTGATGATGGGCGCTTCCGGGCCGCTGACTATTCCACCGTTCGTCGGAACATCTTTTGTTGTGAGCGAAAAAGCGGTGTCCGCGTTTCACGAGGCCGCCTTCAGTCAACTTGCCGATCTTTTGAGTCCCGGGGTGTGTCCTAGCTTCTCTAAAAGAGGGTATATCGTCCTTTCCGTCGACGAAGCGGGTGTGATCGGGATCCGCGACTACCGCTGGATGAGCATCGGGAAGCACGCACACGGCAGTGGCGAAATAATGTACTCAGTGGAGTTGGTGAGCGATGGAGGGGGGTCGAAGCTCCACAAATACGGGTGTCGAACGGCCAGTGTTGCAACAGAGTGGTCTGGCGGTTTCCCGGTGTACTGGGTCCTGTCCGAGAGTAGTCGCTTCCTTCCGACTTCAGAGCTGAGCTTCATGGTGAATCATGATTTTGCGGTGTATGACCTTCCAGACAAATACACTGGGATGTTGATGCGCAACACGAGACTGGAGTGTGAAGCCTTTTCGTGCGAGGTGATGCATCTGGATGGCGCAAACCGTGCGTCGCTTTACCCCCCCAAACCAACGCGCTCACTGCGACGACCGACGGACATTGGTTTCAACTTGACGGTCGAGACGGTGGACCTGCTATCGGCGAGACGTTTCGTTCGAGGCGTGATGGAGACGTACGCGTCGTCCGCGGATCTGAAGGACAAAACGTGGGAAGATCCGCTTCAGGCCGGGAAGTGGAACGAGACGCGGGGAAAGTTAGTATGGTTGCTCCTGACGCTCGACCAGGACGATCTTTTGTCGTGTGTTTCAAAAGAGTGGTGGCAGAAGGCGTCGTCGTGCAGCTCGCCCGAAGACTACGTTTTCGAGTCGCCGGACATGCCGGGGTTTCAGCTCATCTCGTTACTTCTCAACGCTCCTTGGTTCTTAACGGCGAACACTCTCGACACTTTACGAGGAACGTGCGTGCCGTTCGGCGCAACGTCAGGTGGGTCAAACGCGTGGTGGGACTGTTCTATGAGCAAATGGAAGACTCGCCTTGGTCTCAGAGCGTTTCAAGGTGTCCATGTGTTGAATAAAGTTCACGAGTGTGACAGGACCTGCGACCTGAAGCGACTCCTCCGAGATGCCCACCCCCCGACGCACCGCCACCACGTCGACGACGAGCACACGGAGTTCGGAGAGTGTTCCGTTATGGAGTGCCAGGTGTGCGGTAAACGAGTGGAGGACCATCGGGTGGTGTTAGACGACGGTGGTGGTCAGTATCACCAAGGTGTGAATTGCAAGGAGTGTGGATCGGAGATGTTGAAGTACGTCGGGATGTGCGGTAAGGTGAAGTGCAAGTACCCGAAGTGCCCGCTCAAGGGTGTCGATGTCAAGTGTACGTGTTCGATGATCGATCTGCCCGAGAGACAAAGGGAGGACACCATCGATGTCGTGTCCGCCGTCATATCCGACCTAGACGAGGTCGCGTCTCGGGTGAGGGGTGCGATGAAGAAACCTCTGTACGTGAGAAAGAGGGCCGAATCCGACGAAACCCCTGCAAAGTACATGAGACACATGGTTGCGTGTGTCCAAAAAACCATCATTGCGTCAAGTTCCTACTCACACGCCCTGACTATAACATGCAAGGAGGAGAACGTGGATTCGCCAGCGGGTACGTTTGACACTGAGGATCTACAAACGGAGATGGTGTGCGAGACACACATGGACAATGGAAAGTTCGTCAAAGACGCGTACGGCGCGCTAACCATGAACGCGCGATGGAACGTTGTTGCGTTTACGAGGGACGCCGCTGTCGCGGAGTTCGATGCTGGGTCCGAGACTGAGGTCAGATCCTGTGAGGAATGCAATTTCGGGGTTTGTGAGAGAAAAGGGGACAAATACCACTGTGTAGCGTGTAGACGTTGGAGGCCGGTCAATAAGGAGGTGGCCACCGTCTTCCCTTCCAAGATTTTAGCGGACGTCGATATGACCAGCACGGACGTCCTTCGGACATATTCTCACGTTGGGCGAGAAATCTCTACGAACGAGTTCATAGAGATTCTACTCAGAGGTATGACGCGGCGTTTTTTTTAAGATAAATTAATGTAAATAACTACTTAACAAGAGAGCAAAAAGTTCACATTAGCACGCACGATGTGTCTGCGTCCTATGCCCCAGGCTGAACAGTTCACATTAGCAGGCACGATGTTTCTCCTACAGGAGGAGCGGCTTCTTGCTGCGGGGGCGGACGTCGGTCAGGCGAACACGTCTGACGGCGTCAAACAACGCCGACGCTCATACTATGAAGACCCTTTGAATTGTGGGTGGGTTCTCAAAGGCTAATTTGTTTTGAGTCTACAGAAGTGCGGCGGTGTGCGTAGCGAAAAGAGCGCAGAAAATATAGTTTTTGTGGATGGGATTTCCGTACTTCTTTCGTATCGCTACACGCTCGATTCTACCCGTTTCATGATGAATAAATGCGAAGATGCTAACGATAAACTTTACCGGGAAGAGAGTCTTCGGTATATCTGTGACGTGAAGGAAGTGTTAGCTGAAGCGAGGGGTACAGATTTGGCTGTGTCCATGGTGTTCGAGTTTTTCATATCGAATAAGGTCGTGCGAAGAGAAATGTTGGCTTCGCCGTCCAGACAGAGTACCCTATTGCTAATAGACGCCATCCGTGAGATTCGTAACATATGTGCGGCCGGAAAGCAGAAGTTTCCTGATATCCCTTTGGGGGAAGAGATGTTGATTCAGCAAATCGGGTTGCTCGCAATGTACAGGGTACTGGGGGTGACGGCTGTCAAGGAAGCCCTGAATGAAGTGGGTTGTGACATGTTTCACACGTTCATGTTTAACCATTTGATTCCAGCCCCCGAGTTGGAGCCATTCGTGGTGACATATGAGTGCGTGTAGATATAAATAAATATATAAACGTTTCCAGACGAGGTGCATGGATCTACCTGCCGCGTGCGCGGTCTTTTCAACCGCTACGGCGCGCGACCCTTTGGCTAAATCCGCCACCTTAGTTATAGAGGCTTCTCAGCGCACCATCCGCGACGGACTCACCGAAGAGGCGGGGGCTGCGCTCACGTATGCCACAGCGTGGTCGCGACGTGTGGCGGTGGACCACGCCATACGCGACGTGCGCTCGTGGGCGAAGTGTGACACGCTTTCACTCGTCGAGACGGGACCCTGGGACGCCCTACACTTACTTATTTTTTTATGTCAGTGTCATATGCGGGCCTCTTTAGCCCGCATTTACACGGATGGTGGTGAGTGGGGTGAATCGTGGGGTGAGCTGCCTACCGACGCCTTGCCGGTGGACGAAGACTTCCGAACACTTCGACTCGAGGACATTCGAGAGTCGAGAGAAGAGTTGGACGGTGGGGTGGACGCGTTGGGGGTTCGCGCGACGCTCAGTAGCACACCGTTTAGACGTGTCTCCGCGGCGCTAGTGGTATGTTTGGACGGTATCGTGGAAGAATCGGTTCGCAGTTCTGACGAGCTGTTCAGCGCGTCACGTCCATCGCGTCTTGGCGTCCGCCTTCTGGAGCGAAGAGCGTTGGCAGAAGATGCCGGCAGATTGTTAAGCATCTGTTTAGAGTCTCACCCCCTCGAGCGAGATGAGGAAGAGTTGTTCGTCCACGCTGAGATCATGAAGGGGTGGATGTGTCGCACGATCAAAATAGACGCGAACAACAGCCTTCTCCTGCGCATGGACGATTGGGCCGTGATGTGCGCACTGACGAGTGATGACATAAACTTCGCTACGGGCGAGCGCGGGGTTGTGCCAAGAGAACACCACAGTGCCCCTGCGGCTTGGGTGGCGCAGAAAGCCTTGCCGGACGTCGAATATCGCGCACTGATGTCGAGTGCCAAGGTGAACGACGCACACCCCGAGAACGCGTACCTGGCCTTTTCGGGTACCTTGGAGCAGCACTACGGCTTCGACTGGCTCACGCGATGCTTCGTAGCACGAGTGAATCCCACACGAGCGTTCCGCAAGACGTGTGAGTTCTTAAAGTCCGCTCGCGAGGGGACGCCGCCGTTGGTTGTGCAGCGAGAGGGTGGGGGGGCGACTGTGTTGATAAGGGGTGCAGACGGCATGGTTCGTCGCGTGGAGTGCACATCCCCGACACACGCTCTCAGTGCGTGGATGGTCGCCGTCGAGAGGCATACGGAAGGGCAATACTCACGCAAAGCGAACGTAGCACCCTTGATTGACCGCATGCGTAGTACGCCGGAGATGGGGAAACTGGGCGCTCAGGATGTCGTCATAGGGGGGGCAAACATTGATATTAAAATTTGAATTGAGCATCCTCATCTACTCTGCCTTCTAAGGACTCTATCAATGCGTGTATCTTGTCCTGAATCTTCTCGAACGACGGTGTCAACTCAAAAACGTTGGGCGGCCATCTCGCTCGCGGCTCACACGTTTCTTTGTCCGTGATGTACACCGTCTGCTGCACCGTACTCACGCGTTTACCATCTTCGTCGATAAACGAATGCGAGAAGAGCCAGGGGTGTTTTGCGACCACCGGTTGGAACAGCTCCTTTAGCCCCCCCACCAACGTCCTCATGTCGTCATGAGACATGACAAGGGGCTTTAGCGTGCCCGTCGTGCGGTCAGATAACGCAATTAGGGCTTTCGTGACGCCGAACAAGTCATAGAGAGGATTGTGGTAGAGCTCCCACGACCCGGGCTCCTTGCCGATGGAGGACTTGCGCGTGTTGAAGATGCCCACGTGACTGTACAGCTCCAACGATTGGTTGTACACCTGCCTGCTGCACCCAAAGTCCCAGTCGATGATGACGGGAACGACACTCGTGCGAAAAACACGACCCCCGAACGACACTACCGTGACAGGGATCGTTTTCACGACAATGTTTGCGAGGTGCAGGTCGTTGTGCGAGATTCCTGCCTCCGCCAAAACTTGGAGTGTGTGGCAGACCATCAAGTACATCTGCAGCATGTCGCACCGTTCTCCGCTGTAGGTTTGTAGGTACTGTATCAGCGTCATGTCTCCACAGGTCTCCATCATCAGCAGGTGTGCAAACTTCCCCCGGTCCTTCAGCTGGGCACCGCTCTGCTTTAAGAGGTCGCGATACACCTCCCACCCCTTGAGGACGTCGTTGGTGGGGAGCTTGAGTTGATGGATGGCGAACGGGAGACACGGCGTCTTCCCTCTTCGCAGGAGGGATTCGATGCCTGTGGAGAGAAGCTTTCGTTCAGCACACGCACCGGTGGTCTCGCGGGGTGGTTTCCACGCCAGCTTGACGAAGCAAGGTGCGTCTTTTCCACGAATGTCGTGTCTCTTGTAATCTTGCGAGACGTGACTCGACAGACGCAGCATCGCTCTAAAAGTGAAACTTTCCGCATCGTCCAGCGAGCGCGTGGACTGGGCATGAGAGATAATGGCCAGTGTGCGGCTCCACTCGTCGAGTCGCGAGTTCGTCGAGCCGCCGCGGTTTGGAAAACGGAACTTGAGTGCGGATTTGATCGTACGGACCGTCTTCCGTCGAGAGGTGAGGTCAAGGACCTTTAATTCGTGATTCTGGTTCATAGCTTGTAAAGTGAGGAGTTGTTCAGTTTTTGTTTTTTTTATGTATTTTTTATTATCTTTTATTTTCAAATAGTCTCCTCTTCTTTCTTATGCGAACTCCCCCCTTCAGAGATAATCCCATCCTTAAATATTTTGAATATATTTGTCACTCCTTGCGATGCGAAATCGAAAGAAGAGAAGGCGTGTTCGAGTTGTTTACGGATAACCGCTTGGTTTTGGGGCTCCTGAGCCTGCGCGAAGAGACCGGTCACGGCGGAGAAATTGATATTTGCGACCGTTTCCATGACGATCGTCGCGTTCCCCACGACGGCACTCCAGTCCGCTTGACCGAACCCCGTCATCGCATCCGTCGCAGCCTGTGCCAGCGTCACGTTACCTGTCGAGTTGTTCAGCGCCGCGGTGCGCGTCACTTCCGATATCGGAACCAGATTACCCGTGATCGTTCGCACGTGTGATGCCGTATGCTGTGCGTCGGAGAGCGACTCGCTGTTTGATATGATCGCGACAGTCGTGAAGAGAAGCGCGGTGGACACCAACAAAAGAGCGAAATTGACGGCGGCTAGAAAACTTTGAATGCGTAATTGTGCAAGGACCTCTGTGGTGCATAAGGCACCGTTGTTACCCATCAGGTGCCAAGTAAAGGAGGATCACTGTCGTCTATATGTGTACCTTTTATATACGACCCCACTAGAGTTCAACTATGGGCTAGATGCGTCGAGGCTCGGAGAGGGGCGGACATGTGTATTATATGATGCATGGTGATGTTGTCTCTCTCAAGCTTTATATTCCGAGCGCGAAGCAGTCTGTTTTCGAAAACCAAAGTTTGACACTGTGTTTGTAACTCACTGTTTAATGTGTTGCGGGTTTCGCGCGACATTTTTGCACTCACCCTCTTCCGCTCGAGCCGTGCATTCTTTTTTTCTTCTTTCATAGAGTCGAATACATACGAAATCTCACCTAACGTTGGACAGGCGTTCTCAAAATCATCGTCGAGTGGTTGTAGATACGAGAGTCCCCGTTCCATAGTTTTATCATCTCTCGTGGTGGTTTGGGGGCGGCACATGTTCGCTTGCGGTCCTGCGTTTTTTTAACGGTGGCGCTTCCGTTTCGAAGTCGGCTTGGTTGAGATTCTCCGAGACCGAGATCGCCCGAACGATGGCCTCGCGTGAGATGAGCCCCAACTTATACCACTCTAACATATTCTCTACACTCTGTGTCCCCGGAAAGCTGCACTGCATATCCGAATGACCGAACGCTTGTTCGTACACGGCCAGAAGCAACGTCGAGAGTGCGGAGCGCAGGGGCATCAAGGACACGCGCAGGAACTCTTCGCCAAACTTCGCGTTCGACATTGAGTTTCGACCATCGACGTGCGTCTCGGGAACCCCCATGCCTAGGCAAATCTGCGACTTACAGAACCTTTCTAGTTGCACAAGGTCCTTTCTCTCCGTGGGTGCATCGAACCTCGCGACATCGGCGTCGTTTGGTAGAGGAATGAAACGCGGGACGAACCCTTCCACGTCATTTCGTAAAGACTCCGACAAGAAGGTGTTGTGCCGCGGATCGACATGCTGCTCCCAAAACTGATCAGATGAATCTATGCGTTCCCGATTAAGCGTAGAGATCAAGTCGTGTTGCTGACGGAACTGCTTCATGGTTATCTTATTACGCATCTCCATGTTGTCATTCTCGTCCTGCGCCCGGAGTCCTGGAACGGAGCCTGTGATCACGTCGCGAGAGTCGAACGTCGAATCCGTGGTCGTCTTCGTCAGTATCGGTGGTCGTGAACGTATGGCGAACGCGTGTATGTCGTGTTTTTCTAGTTCTTCCATGTATGATGCAATCTTCGATATCCTAGCCACACGGGACCTCACCATGCCATTATGATCTGGCATATCCTCTGTGAATATAGTCATTTTTGACTTTTCGTCTTTACTCTTCACCTGCACCAAGTCTTCGCCGTTCTTCACCACCATATTAACATCGAACGTCTTGCGTGAGTATACGAATGGCACCGGAAACAGAGTCTTCTCGAACCGCGGGTTGATGCCATACACACAATAACCCTGAACGAGAATGCACTCCAGTGCTTTTTTCGCGAACGGTACGAAGAACTGACTGACGTGCCGTTCGAATTCCACGTTCATCTGCTTGCCGTCGAGTGATGCAAACACGATCCCATGTCCTAAGATTTTAGACGAGATGAAAGATGTGCACGAAGATATTGTGGCGTTTGTTCTACTTTGTTCCCAACACAATTCGATGACCTTATTCGAGACGGGCGTCCCCTCCTCTTCTCCGCCATTCTTGGGTTTCAGAAATTCCATGCACACTCTTACTATGTGAAGAATTTTCGGTCTGCCTTTTATACCACGCGATGTGTGGGCCCGAACGGTGGTGGTTTTAGCACTCACCTCACGTATCACTTGCCCGTATATAACAAGTCACGGCACCTGTGAACGAAGGAAATGTGGCGTCTTGCCGTCCTTGTGTCGACATGCATACAGCTCATCACCGGCAGTCGGGGGTTTGTGCACCACATTCGACCATCCGCTCGTGTAATCATCGGTCAAAAAGTGGAGGACCATGCGCTCATTTCTTTCTACTGCACAGTGTTCGTCGAGTTCGAAGACGATGGTGGCACCCGCATATGTGGATGTGCGCTCATCGGGGGGGATAGGGCCATCACGGCAGCGCACTGTCTCGTGCGCGTGGACCCTACCTATCCAACATACGTGGAATACGCAAAGGTCATGTACGTACGTACGTACGGTGGTCTCAACCTGAAGACCGGGGGCTCCGTTCGCATCGATCTTAGCACCTTGAGGATACCACAAACCTTCAGATATGAAGACATGTATCACGACATCGCCGCATTCAATATTTTGGGGGGAGGTGTTAACTTCACCGTAACGAACACGCTCCGAAGCGCGTGGGACGACCTCACATCGTGGGATAAGCTGTTCGTCGTCGGGGTCGGTATGGACAGAAACCGAGCGCTGAGTCTAGGGGCGCCTCGCGAGGCGTACCTATCGCGGCGCTCGTGCTCGAACCCCGTCGGGTACGGAAACCTACTACCGTGGCCATCATCGACGTATCACGACGATATTTGTGCGGGTCCGTTCTCGCCATGCGACGCGGACTCAAGGTGCGCCGACAGCTGTGGTGGGGACTCGGGTGGCCCCCTGTTCCAGCGCGAAAGCGACGGTACAATACGCATATACGGCCTGGTTTCGCGTGGAGCGGAAGACTGCGGCCGCAGCGGTGGTCAAACGGGGATATACACCCCGATGGACACGCATAGGGAGTTCATAGCGAACGAGAGTAGTGCCGACTTTCTATTCCTCGGACGAAACGATGAGCCTCGGTCCGACTCGTCGGGGTCGAGAGTGTACAATGAACCACTCGCGGTTAAAATTTTGATGTTGTGCGCGCTCTTCGTCGTTCACCTCGCTACAGCCAACGGCTGACCGGTATAGATCTACAAAAACCCGTCGATCTATACCTTTTTTTTTTCCGCAATGTGGGTTTGGGATTTGTGGAACTGCAGGAAAAAAATAGGTATAGATCGGAGCCGAGTTTACTTTCTATAGCATGCGCTAGCCTAACGCTTCACTAATGTCACCTCTGAGTTTTTTGCCTATACCTTTCACGCCCAGATCGGTTCCTTTCTCGAGAGCAGCTGAGAGCGACCGAGCGTTCGGAAATCTCTTGCTTATTTCTTTCGCTTTCGCCTTCGAAACGCCGCGCACGGCAGTGAGCATGATCTCCCACGGCTTCCCGTAATCTTTCTTACGGAACCTCTTGCTACCGGCGTCGCTGCGAAACACAAACCCCGGCGTGAAGGTCGGGACCTTCCCGTCTCTGCATCGCCCCAGCATCCACAACACGACGTCACGCGTGTGTGTCATGTTAGACGTCCGGACGACGGAGAACCCTTCGAGCGCGTACTTCGTGAGCGTGCAGTCGACGAACTTATTGGAGGTGCCTCCCGAACTGCCATCCCAGTCAAGAACCATGTCATGCTCTACTAGAAGAACGGGCCGCGCGCCGGTCTCCTTGCACTTCTCCACTATGCGCGCGGTTTGTTCACCCAGTCGTTGTCCGGTGAGAGAGGATACGAGGTCGCTCCACGTCTTGCGCTCGATGATTACAGCAACCCGCTCATCGGAGGCGATCTCGAAGTCACCGACGTCGAGGTTGGCGCGCTTGTGGTCAGCTTCCGAAAACTTCTCGAACAGAGAGGGGGGCTCGCGCCCGTCAATAGTCAATTCGAACATTTTCTACTGAAGCAATACGTCGGTTATATATCCTGTCCGGTTTGGGTGCGCACAATGGCGTTTAACCACAAGGTGGATTGGGGTAATCTGCCCTGCGTCCCACTGAGCACGTCGACCGAGGCCGATAAAGAATTGCCAACCCTCGGGTGGACGGTGGTGGGTGAAGAAGGTAGAAACGCACGCATCGCAATCCTGAAGAGCGCGAAGGAGCATAACGTAACTCTCGACCGCCTTACGGAAATTTTGGACGTAAGGTGGAGCCATTTCGAGGAGTGGGGAGCCGCCTGCGGCAAGAACACGATACTCATTTTCGTAGAACACCTTCCGTGGAAAGATGAGCTTCTCCATACACGCAACGGTGCCATCCGGGCGAAACTCGGAGTCCATGAGGGCAGTTCCGACGCCATCGATAACTGACGAAAGCCGCTCCCCATTCGACGAGTTGTGCGACAGCATACGCCTGCCACAGAAGGCGAAGAGGAGCTTCAAGCAGGATGTCCTGCTCGCGTTCTTTCTAAGACTCGTCGGTGTCGGTGGCGCGGACGTCGTGGAGGAGAGCGAGCCTTACCTGCAGGCACGCTTTGACGATCGCGCTGCGTGCGTGTTTGAACGCATGGAACCGGAAACCGTGTTCAATTTGTTGTGCAGTGTCGTATCCGCACATGCTCTTCTGAGCCATCGTGCTCCTTTTCCCCGTGCGCTGGAGGCTGTGTCGGCCAAGAAACGACTCGCCGCGATTATCATGTTGTTGATGTACTACAGAAACGAGGGGTTGAGCGCCCACCTCCGAACGTGCGCGGCGATAGTCGCGCGCGAGGGTGGCCAAGCGCACATATCCACGATAGACGGGTTAGTCGCATGGTCCGCTTCACAACAACGGTGCCACAACACCGTACATGTTTCTTTTTAATTTTAAACCCACGAACATATATATAAACCGGTTGTTCTTTGACGACTCTAACATGAGCGATGCGACATCACTGGTACCACCAGACGTAGAGAAAGGAATACCACACGAAGAGGACGGGACATACCAACCACCCCTAGAGAGCGATGTGGACCACGTACTACTAGCCTTCAAATGCTGCGTCGAAGACTGCGACCACATACTCAATAAACTCGCCGTCAAGGTAACGGCGGTCAAGAAAAACAGAAATAACGAAGCTTTAGGCTGTAGCTCTAATGACGCGGAGTTCAGAGGGAGAATCTCGCACGTCGAAATTCTCATCAAACAACGCCCCACCGAAGCACTTGAATCCCATTGGCATAGGTACAGCATCATGAAGCAAGTTGGGAGGTACGTGGGGACGAGGGTCGTCTATTCCCCCGGAACAGTGCATAGTATAAAGACAAGCTTCGAGCAGATGAAAAACTACCGGTTCTACCGGCTGATCATCGGGAATGATGGAGTCAACCGAGCGCTCACATTTTTAGACCAACAAGTGCGTCGGAAAGCCCCCTTCAACCTGATGGGGTACATGTTCAACTTTACATCACCGATGTTATTCGGAGTGTCGCACTACGAACAAGCAGAGAAAAAAACGGAGAACAAGTGGTTCTGTACGGAACTTATCGTGTGCGCGCTACAGGCGGGGGGGGTGAGGAGTTTCGCGCCCAGAAAAGCGTGCGCATTGTCGCCGAACGACCTTTACGACATTATAGTGACGGAGCCCATGTGTACACTGGTGTACTCGGGAAATTATTTAATAGCAAATTCTTAAGAAGTGGGCTACCGTTGTAAAAACCTACCGCCTCGCCACCACTCCTTCGTCACTCACACACAGCGGTAGGATAAAATCAAGAGTAAGCCATCAACATCCGTGCTATAATCTGGTTTGCATCACCAGCCCCAAAATAGTGTAAAGTATCTGTGTTGACATCTGTGGAGATATCCGTCGTGCCCTCTCCCATCGTCTTCGCAATCACTGACTTGACGAAGTCACGAGCCTTTAAAAACTGAAAAGCGATTTTCGCGATGGATGCGAACGGCGCCTCTGCGTCCCCCGTTGCCGTGAACAAAAATGATGAGATGCCAGAGCTAATCATAAACAAGACCTTGTCAGATTGTTGAGAGAGTAAATCGCCGGCAGTGAGTAAAGCAGACATGGTCTGACTGGACTCACTATCACGTAGGCTCAATTCCTTGATATATTTTATTTTTTTCCCCACCTCTTCGAGTATCTCTACTCCGGGGGCTAACCGTTTAAGAGGAAACTTACTGACTGTAAGAGCGTTATTCACCCCTGCTTCCACCTCATCGAGCTGTGTGTCAACGATAAGTCCTTTCGACGTCACCATCCCTACGGTGCATTTCATAACGACATGTAGTAATTTAAACGCCTCGTTCACTCGACGTATCTCGATCTCGTGATCTCCGGTGCCGCCCTTCTCAAAAAACCCACCGACGTATTTACTGTCCACAATGAGACCTCTGTCTTCTAGTTCATCGAACATATCTCCCTTGTCGATAAGTAGTATTATAGCTCCCATCGCTTCTTCCACATCTGTGGGTAGGTCTGTGGTGGCTTGGAAATGCAGAATTGTTTCCCCCAATTTTTTGCTGGCTTCGTTCTTCTCTTCAGTGTAAACTTCATCTCCGAACATTCCTTGCAGAGTCCCTGTGGGGTCGGGGTCGGTATTGGTAGTACCAAATCTCAACTCGACCCTACTTTCACCGTCAAGGATTTCAAAATAAAAGGTTGGGTTCGCTTTCATCACTTTATCCATGGTTGAAAAACCAGACGCCACCAACGTGCCAAAAACAACTTCAGTTCTCGTTTTATCCCCGTCAACTTCTACTTCTACTTCATAAGCCTTCGTGTCTCCTGGCGTTCTGAAGTATTTACCCCGCGTCAATTGTCGTCTCTTAGCTTCTTGTGTGCCATTATAATTGCCCAAGATATCTTCCGGTTTTTTGGCGTTCCATGCTTCTGCTGCTGTAACATCTTCCGTGTCCGAATCTTCCACCACATCTGGTTTTTGTGGTTTCGCCGCCGGTTTCCACCCATTAATAATGGCTGCAGCAGCACTGTCTTTATCAGCTACGGTATCACTCATCAAAAGTTTCAGTAACATAGCCCTACGGGCATCCTTATCCTTTGGAACTGTTTTTGATGATTCCAAATGCTTAATAAATTTTTCCAACACTGGCATATCGAAGTTTTTTACGTTGATACCCATTGGCGAGCACCAGATTTGAGTACCATCTTCGCTAATCCCACCGTGCGACTTAATATATTCAAGACTGAACGTATTACCCTTAAGTTTTTCGATAAATTGGGTGACGGGGTCTGTATCACCAGCTTTGACCTCACCCTCGAGCTCTTTAATCGTCGCTTGTAATGGATCAGTAGCTTCCTTAATGCGCTCGGGGAGGACTGTTTTCTCCCACTCCACCTTAGCTTTGTCAATGCCTTCCGCGACTAGGCTGGAGCACGTTTTACCGAGATCCCCGCCGAGCTTGGTCTCGAGATCCGTAATTTTTTCCTGGAGTCTTCGCACTTCCGCAAAAAGCGGATCCTCTGCCGCCGCTGGCGACGCTGCCGTGGGCGGAGCCGCTCTCGCAGTGCGTAGTTGATCCTCGAGAGCGTCACGTTGGTCCGTGAGAGCCGTAAGTTTCTCGACATGTTCCGAGACCGCGGTCTTGACCGCGGCCTTCACCGCGGCCGCGGTGAAGGCCGTACAAGCAGCTTCGGTAGGCCCACTTGCAGGTTCCTTCAGAGTCGGAGTGCCGGGGGCCTGGGGATGACCAAGAACTTGTTTAAGTTGGTCCCACGCTTCTTGTTGTTGTAATGTATTTGTGGCGGCGGCGAACCGTGATGGAGCAGCATGTTGGGGGGGTTCGGGAAGGTCTTCGCTGTGAGACATGTTGGGCGGTCGCGTAACCCCGCTCTCAGTGAAGTGTTATGTGGTGGTCTCTACGTAACTCGTATATATACTCTCGAGCTGTTTTTCGGCGCAAGCGATGCGGTGGTTTTTGTTACGCGGGTTTTTCCTCGCCTCGCGTTTCCGTTTCGCGTCGGCGTCCGCTGTACCGTTCACCGCTTTTAATGTGCCGAGTTATTTTTTTAGATCCGGTACGTACGGGCCCGCACGGTGCGTCGTCTTAGGATACGTCGATGGTCTTGGAGAGCGTCACGCTGACCTCGATGCGTTCGGCGGACTCGGACGCGCGAGCGACTCCCTTTGGTGGCGAGGTCGGACGGTTCCTCCCGTGGGCGATTCATCCTCTGTGGTTCGTGGTCTTCGCGTTCAGCGCGCGACACCTCTGTGGACCCATTTCGCGGAGGGCGGTGCTGCATACGGACTTTTGACGTCGAAATGTGCGAATGACGGTACTTCGGCCGGGTTCTTGGTGACAACAGCTGACCGATACGACCTCGACACCGTGTCGTCCTCGATCGCGTCACTCAAGCCTCCACCGTTCTTGGTGTCCGGTGGGTTTTCTCGCCCCCTCTGGTCCAGTGGGCGAGGCGTTTCTTTCATGGAGTTCGACACGTCCGGGGCGTCCGCCTACGCGGAGAGGTGTGAGTACCCCCCCGACGACACGTTCCGCGAACGCGCAGCGCGCGCCGTCCGGCTTGGTGGTTCGGCTGGAGGCGCGCGCGGGTTCTTCCTCGTCCTCTCTGACAGCGGCGTTGACATCGCGTCTCATGTCGGCGATTCCGGGCGTGTGAATGCCTCCCTCGCCACGCTCCGAAACGTCCTCGTAGATACCGCCGAAACCCTCAACAAAACGTGTGTTGGTGGTTGGCGCATTGTAGTTGTTGGATCGCACGCAACTGGCGGGGAGAGTGGAGCGCACCGACACCACTCACCGAGCGGAACGGCCGTTCCCGTCTTCGTGGCGGGACGCGACGAGGAGAACCACGACCTCGCGCAGACTTTGCGCACACGCAAACGAGACCTCCTCGACTTCGAGGAAGTCGTCCGCGCGACAGGGGCGCGAGTCGCACGGGGGTCTATGGGAGGCTTCGCGGACCCCACCGACGCCCCACCACGCCGCACCGTCGTGCACCGACCCGACGCGCCCTCGGAAATGTGGACGGCAACGCACCCCCCACATCGTCATTGGTATCGCGGGGCCAACAAATACGCTACGGATGAGAGTGAAGTGTTCGTATTCTTGTTCTTCTCTTTCATCACCCTGCTATTATTTTGTTCGTGCGTCTCTCTACCGTCGACGCACGGTGGTGGCGGTGCCGATGGATATCCGAAAAAAACAGCCGTTTAGCACGAGTCGGACTTCATCTGGACAAAAACTTTTGGGAATTGTAAAGCCCCAGGAAAAAATGGGTATAGATATGAGGGGATTTTTATATCTATGGTACACTCCAACACTAAACTAATCCAACCAATCATCTTCGAAACACATGTCCACCGTGCTCGAGGGGTCGTCGCACTTTTCCTTCGTCGAGACGCGCGTCCGTTTTTTCCTCTCGGTGCGCCTGCTCGCGCGCCAGAGTCGCGTCACGGTTTTGAACGACTTTTCATTCGTCGTGAACACCTTCACTTCCGGACACTCTTTACCCGCCTTCAAATACTCGCACCGGTGCGTGTTAGGTCCGCACTTAAAACAAAAAGCACGCAAAAGGCTTACCCCGATCATGTCGCGTCTCGACCGAGCGACAAACGCGTTATAATAAATACTCCTCGCGGTGGCAAAAGTGAATATTTTATTACATGGCCAGCCACATCAACTCTTGGTCCGCCCCTCCAGCGCTTATTTTTCCGGGACGTTCAGGAGTTAACATCGAGTCTAAACCCTTGGCAAACCTGTGGACGGCAGGCCAAGCCCCAGCTTGGAAAGTGGAGGGGTCCTTTGACTCACCATCATCGGGGATCTCTTTTGCGAGGGGTTCTGGAAATTTGACTATTATTTTCTCACCGGCAGCTTTGACGAGGGCGACTTTCGTTTTTTCTTCAACAACGACCCACTTTCCTCCTTCCATGCGCATCTGCGGGTTATCAGCAGCCATGACGTCTCTTTTGAAATCATCCCACATATTATTGAGACGAACCAAGCCTTCTGATGATTCTTCTGCTGTGAGACGTTTCTTGATCGCTTCGAATTGTTGGGTCCAATGGCCGATTTCCCGACCGAGTAGTGTACCCTTTTTTTTTTCCTCGGCGAGTCGTTCGGCTTTCGCTTCTTGGGCTTCCGCTTCTTCGTATTCCACCTCGTTCATATATTTTTCATCCAATAGCAAGTTAGCATCAAGGGGTGGTTCTGGTTCTACTTTTGAACTGTCGCCCTCGTCTTTTTTTTGCTCCGGCCGTTCTTTCGACCACGACCCGAGCTCTTCTGGTGTATACTCCACCTCTGGCGCTTCCTCTGCCTCCGCCGCTGCCTCTGCCGCTGCCGCAAGCTGTGCCGCTGCCGCAAGCTGTGCCGCTGCCGCAAGCTGTGCCGCTGCCGCAAGCTGTGCCGCTGCCGCAAGCTGTGCCGCAGCCTT
>Ga0209502_10001419_pt1 | contig 21982 bp, 29 predicted proteins | sample ArcticOcean_MG_C_10_FD_187442 | JGI IMG/M metagenome (GOLD analysis project Ga0209502, IMG submission 187442) | Marine microbial communities from western Arctic Ocean - ArcticOcean_MG_CB11_90 (SPAdes) (version 2) | ecosystem: Environmental > Aquatic > Marine > Oceanic | place: Arctic Ocean... | reverse complement strand
CAGCCATCACGAAGACACGCTTCGACAGCCCTTATTTCCTCCTCTCCGTACGACTCAAACCTGTTGGGGGCGTACCAAACTTTTTTGGACATTGTAGTTTAATTTGTTCGATTACTTTTAAGTAGTTTAAAGTTGAAATAGAAATATAAATGAATGAGAGTGTGCGTGTTGGGAGCTAACGGTTTCATCGGTAAAAATCTTTGTAGAGGGACATCGTGGATTGGTGTGACCAGGGATGTTCTGAATCTTTTGAACCAAGAGGAAGTCCATAAATACTTTGATACACACGCCTATGACGTGGTTATACATTGCGCCGTGGTCGGGGGGAGTCGGTTGGAAAAGGATGTGAGTGATGTGCTGTATAATAATATTATGATGTTTGAAAATGTTGCGAGAGTTTTCAAGAGGAAGATACTTTACTTTTCGAGTGGAGCTGCGTTACGTGGGAACCCACCCACGGACCTCTACGGTCTTTCAAAGTGGCTCATAGACCGTCGGGTGGAGACGATACCCAATGCCCACTCACTCAGGATTTGGGGATGCTACGGTCCAGGGGAACTCCCGACACGTTTCAGTGCCATGTGTAAGAGAGAAGGACATGTCGTCATAGAACAGGATAGATATTTTGATTTCATAGATGTTGAAGATGTCCGGAAAATCGTAGGAGAGTATGTGAGAGGTGAGAGAACCGACAAAGAGTGTAATCTCGTGTACCCCGAAAAACTTTTGCTTTCTCAGTGGGCTCAAAGATTTGGAGCCACATGTCATGTGGAGAACACAAGTGGATACGGTGACAGTTATATAAAGAATAGATGACCTGAAATATAAATGAACACGTGTGATTTTATTATAGATACCCTATATAAAAATGGAATTGACACTTTTTTTGTGTTAACTGGTGGAGCTATAGTACCATTTATAGATGCGATTTCGAGAAATGAAAAAGTGCGGTATTACTGTTTTCAACATGAACAATCTGCAGCCATGGCTGCAGAGGGATATTATAGGAGTTCGGGAAAGATTGCAGCTGTGTGTGTGACGAGTGGTCCAGGTGTACAAAATATATTAAACGGTGTGTGTGGATGCTGGTATGATTCTGTACCCGCATTTTTTATCAGTGGTCAAGTGAATACGTCGGAGGATTTATCTCGTTTTCATAATTCTAAACCGAGACAATCGGGATTTCAAGAGACACCTGTTGTAAAGTTGTTTGAAGATGTCACTAAAAAATCTATACATGTGGATTCAGTTTATAATATTCCTGAATATCTTCATGAACTCATTAAGAATTTGAAGACACCAAGGTATGGACCTGTTTTACTTGACCTTCCTGTAAATATACAGATGTCTAAAATGGAAGTGACCAAACCTTTTTTTGTCGACGTTTCTAAGAAAAATGAAAAATGTTCATATGACATTTCAGAGTTTATTACAAACTCTGAGAGACCTATACTTGTGTTGGGACATGGAATTAAATTATCTCATGCAAACCAAAAGGCTATTGAATTAGTCGAAAGTACTGGTATTCCTTTCGTTGTTTCATATGGTGGGTTTGATATTAGTAAAACTGAACATCCACTCAGATTTGGGACTATCGGTGTATATGGAGATAGATACGCAAATTATGCTATACAGAATGCTGACCTCGTGATATCAATCGGTAGTCGGCTTGATAGTCGGCAAATCGGTGGTAATACAAAGTATTTCTCTAGAAGCTCAAAAAAAATAATGGTGGATATAGATGAAAATGAAATAAATAAAATGCAAGAAAAGGGAGTTACTATTGACTATAGTATAGTTTCGGACGCATACGATTTTCTTGATAATGTAATTGTCGGTAAAAACAATGATTTTTCAGAATGGGTACGTAAACTTAAATCATGGAAAGATACTTACGCTACAGAAAAGGCGAGAGAGAATGATTCGGTCGTATATGATTATTTAAATGATTTTTTTGATACACTACCAGATGACTGTATAGTGATTCCTGATACAGGAGGTAATCTCGTATGGACTATGCAGACAGCAAAACTAAACGATACACAAAAATTATTTACAAATTTTGGTAATTCTTCGATGGGGTTTTCTCTTCCAGCTGCGATAGGGGCTGCTATCGGTTCTGGGAAGAAAGTTTACAGTATTAACGGTGATGGTGGTATACAGTTAAATATCCAGGAATTATCGACTGTTAAAAAGTATAATCTACCTATAGAAGTTATAATTCTAAACAATAGTGGGTATGGTATTATTCAGCAATTTCAAGATAGTTATTTTGACTCTGCATATAGAGCTACTTCTAAATCCGATGTGTTCGGCGACGCTATTGATTTTGTTAAGATAGCTGAAGCATACGGTGTAAAAAATCTGAAAGATATTCAGATACCGGAAACACAAAAGATTTATCCGAAATTGGAGTTTGGTAATTCTCTCGAAAACATGACACCATATATTGATTTTGAAAAAGATATGATTGTTGAAGTACCACCTAAGAAGAAACTGGGGTGGAATTAGTATTAAAGATTATATAGTACATAAATATAGTATGAAAATTACATACACTATTCAGGTCTGTAACGAGTCGAGAGAGTTGTACTCTCTTCTTAATTTTTTATCAAAAACGATTGACCCCGTAGATAACGTGAACGTGATAGTCGATAGTAACCGTAAAACAGATAAAGTGGCACTCGTATTGGAACATTTCAAAGATTTTATTCAGGTCTATGAACGCCCCTTTGATAACTTCCATGACAATTCCATGTTTCATATCGAGAAGGCTACGGGGGAGTATATATTCCATGTAGATGCTGACGAGATGCCGCAAGAAATGTTAATCAAAAATATAAGAGGTATAATCGAAAAATCTGGCGCTGAAATTATAGCTGTTCCAAGAATTAATATAGACCCGGGGTACACCGAAGACTTTTTACAGAAATGTGGATACACAATGAACGAAGTTGGATGGATTAATTGGCCGGATTACCAAATGCGTCTTTTTAAGAAATGTAATCATATTTCATGGACGGATGAAATGCATACAAAGTTGACTGGTACAGATAAAGTTGTAGCGCTACAGGCAGAACCTAAAATGGCACTGTGGCACATCAAGTCCATAGAAAAGGAAAATAACCGATGGGACGATGGAAAAATAATAACTTCTAATGATAATCTATACGACACCTTGATGTAATTAAAAAGATAATCAATTATTTCATAAATGAATAAGGATATTTATTTTGATATCGTACGAAAATACACAAAGGAGCCTGATAAAGAAAATACAACATGGGCAAAAACTTCTAAACTCTGTATGATGTTCTTAGAGTTTAGACACATCGATACCATTAAACAAAACCTGTGGAACCTCGCGAACATCTACGGTGGTGGAGACACTGCGTTGGTTATAGTACACAGTGGTGATAATAGAGACATCATCATGGAAACGACCATGGGTTGGGAAAATGTGAGATATATACAACTCTACGAAAAAAACATAGGAAAAAGTATCGCTGATTATATATGTATAAAACCTGAGTTTTGGGAGATGTTTTCAGATTATGAATATGTACTCACTAATACATGGGATTCTTATTTGTTTAAAAGAATTCCTGAAAAGTTTTTCAAATACGATATGGTCGGTGGCCCTGTAGCACATTATTATGTGAACATAAATGGTCAACTCATCAACATATGCGCAGATGATTGTAAATGTCCGAGATGCCTCCAAGGTGAACACCAGTACACGGCTAAGCACTTTACGACCTATCCTCATAAATATTATTTGTACAACGGTGGGTTTTTCTTACGCCATGTACAAAACTCTATCAAAGTGTGCAAGACTAGAAAGTGGTCAGGTGAACCCGACGACGTTTATTTTTCCCTCTCTGACTTGACTAAACCTACAATAGAAGAAGCGTGTGAATTTGGTGTGAATCACATTAAACACCCAGACCCAGCTGGTTGTCATCAAGTGTGGATACACGACGAAGCCTATGTACGTTCACTGTTTAAATAGATATCATGACTTCTCCACATTTCCCCATAATCATTTGTCCCTTTCATATCCGAATTATCGGCACCTCTGGCGTTATTATATTTAACCTTTACGACACGTAAGTTGTGATAACGTATGAACTGCTCACCCCCTTCTATGATGTGTTCACCCACCATACACTTTTCGGGATACATACGGAGATAATCCACACACGCGTGGACATATGCCCCTGGACCAGTTGGAGAAAGGCAGTCAATACCGTAATGATTCTGTTTAATGTTCCATATAATAATGTCTATCATCTTCTTAGAAATCTTATGCTTCGGTACAGACCCTATGAAACCTGTACACATACAGAACTGCTGTTGAGGCTTATCAATACACACGTAAAATTCTTTGTTCAACTGATTCAACGTGTCTAATGGTTCCATACAAATCATTCGCATGTCAGTGTACCACCCCCCTTCGTTGTATAATATGAGATGCCTCATGAGGTCACACTTGTATGAATATGGTTTTAGGGCCCGATACGCTTCGAGTACTTCTTCGTCGAAATGATTCTTGATGTATTCCACACAATCATCACCGGAATACATTTTTATTTTGTAATCAGGGTTCATTCTGTAAAAGGATTCAAGAGCCTTCTTCATACCATCGGGAATCGTTGGGATTTTTCCATCGTCACATATGATGACCTTGTGTATTATCTTTGGCACCAGCATACTACATGTGTAGCTCTTGTATTTTTTAACTGTATAAAGATTCAACGTGTACTCTATGAAATGAATACGCTCTGCGCTCTCCAAAAGACTGCGCCTCCCACCAACTCTCGAGCTGAGTATGAGAAACTCAAGAATAATCTGAAAAGGTCTACCCTCGCCTATGGGTCTGCCATAGCCTCTTCGTATTTCATCACCCAGGGTGCCGAGGAGGGGGTCTCAGCGACTCTGGGTGTCGTCTCATCCTTCGCGTACATGAACCTATTGAGCATACACGTGGACAGTATAGAACGTTCAGGATTTCAGAAACAGTTGTTGGTACCCGTGGGTACATGTGTTTTTGAAACCATGTGGAATCACGCACCATTCGCGTTTGATTTCGACTACGGTGCGACGTTTGCGGGGTTCTTAGCCTATAAGATGGCATTGTGTGCGGTACTTTACGACGTCGTGAGGGAGATGCTACTCTTTACTGAGAAAGAGCACTGATTCTCACGGTGGGGAGTTCATTCCAAGTGTAAAACATGACCGACACACCAAACTTAGTTATCATCTTACTATTTATATCCGAGTTTATGAATGTTTTCCATCTTTTGATGTCGACATTCATAGCCAATATATTATCACCTACAATATAATCGAATGCTCCTTTCTTTCCCATTTCATACACAGCGGTTTCGAACATATTATCCGCGTTGAAAGTATTTATAGGTCTCACCACATCTATTATATACACACCTTGTTGATCTAGTATGAGGTTGGCTTCTAAAACACCATCTTGGTGATTATTCACGTATATTCTGAGGTCGGGCGCACTGGGGAAGGTCACTATCTTTGCACGACTGTTTGTGGTAGGGGCCGGGTGAGAGTGATACATTAATTTTGTTTGTGCAGTTCTCCGTGGAAAGTAAACCGACCCTGGTAGCCGATTGGTCCTTATCGTAGGAGAATTGAAATTCGCGTAATTCATATCGAAACTACATTCAACTAACCCAGCGTATTCAAAATCGTCACGTTCTGTCATGGCGTAAATATCCTTTAACTTTCTCATGAGTTCACCCGATAATTTGACTGTTAAAACTGTACCATTCGTGGACATTATCGTACCCTTCGTCTCTATAGCCTTGGGGATGGTCATGATTCCTAATTGACGGGTAATACTACCAGTCACGTTTATTCTTTTCGTATTGATGATTTTCTTTCTCGCGAGTGCCGACATTTTTTTCGCTGTATCCTGCATTTTTTTGAGACGTTCGCTTCTCGGTGTAGCTGTAGTCTTTATGGGTTGTCTCGACTTCATATACGATACACTGAGAGTATTTCTGAAATCGTGGGGTGCCTGATGACATCTTCGGACCCCATGGTCACGTGGTTGATGTATGTGAGTTCAAGACCATCGATGCGGCCAATTATATCAGTGAGACCGTTCGTCTCAACGAGGTCACTTTGCTCCGTGTCCCCAACGATGACCATCTTTGAATTATTTCCAATCCTCGTCAAAAGCATCTTCATCTGATTCGGGGTACTGTTCTGCATCTCGTCGGCGATGATGAACGTGTCATCAAATGTTCGTCCTCTCATGAAACCGAGGGGTTCCACGGACATTCGGTGCGACAAATGACAGTATTCCAACATGACACGGGCCCACGGTTCCATCTTTTCGTCTATATCCCCGGGTAAGTACCCAAGATTTTCATCAACCGCGACAACGGGGCGGGTAAAGATAACCTTGGCGAACTCTCGTGTACTCAACCGTGTCACGGCTTCGTGACACGCCAACATTGTCTTACCAGAGCCCGCGGGTCCCGTGGCCACTAGTATAGGTTTTGAAGATTGAATACCCCTAAGATATACACACTGTCCCGGGGTTTTAGGGAACTGCATATATTTATTTAAGGTTTTTAATCTTAAATAGTGTATTATGATTTCTATGAGATTTAATCAGGGGCATGTGACAAGGAAAGTTAAAAAACTTGTGAAACAGAAAAAACGTTTACAGTCCACATCTCTTAAAAGGGCGGAGACACTCAGGGAAGTTAATACATGCCTAGACCTTATCGAAGACGTACTTAAGGTTTTGGAGCCCAAAATAAGTAAGTAATAATATGGAGTTTCATTTCATCAGTATTAAATCAGGTGCTTCTGCGACTATTTTGGATTCTCGCGAGAAACCAAGATTCATATGTTTCAAAGAGACGAGGGAAGCTAGAAAATATGCCACGTACATATCAGAACACAAGGCAAAATTTGGTACATGGCCAGAAGTAAACCTATCATCACCTTTCGTGAAAGTGCGGCTCGCGCACAATCATATACCAACAGAGGCGTCAATTTTCATAAACCTTTTAGATATTACTCACAAAGACCAAGATGATTTGGATCATATGTCAATCACGACAGGTGTCAATTATTTTTACTGTCATACATTCAACTATGAAGACCTCCTCTCTCTTAATATTCGTGGGCAAGAAATGGATGGATTTGTGAATGATTTCATGTACACGGAGAACCTCGAATACAATATAAAGAATATGTGAGTACACTATATACATGTCGTTCGTTGGATTGTTCGACCCTAAAAATGAAAAGCACGTCATGTGGCTCAAGGATGTTGATGAAGCTATGAACAAAACTACAACTGGGACGAAAGTTGATTTTCAAAAAGTGGTCAATGATAACCCCATGAAAGTCACAGAGAAGAATATGATAGACTGGGCCTTCACACACTTCCAATTGTGTATGAAGTATACACAAAGTGTCCTCCGGGGGGGTGCGTTCATCCCAAAGCCTTGAATTCCACTTTCGTGAAATCTAGGGGTTCAGAATCCTTATCCATTCGTATCAATAGTATTTTACCCAATACCTCTTCCTCGTGGAATGGAAACGGGAGAGTATTCTCGTTGGGTTTACCTCCCCCCACCCCTTTCATGATGACCACATCTATTTCAGGCCACTGGCCTATGAATGTCCCACGCCCTGAAAGGATTTTATAAATTTCATTCTTCTTAGGGTCAATATCCAGGTCAATCTCGTCTATGTTTCCTTCTTCTTCATGTATTACAACAGCTTTTACTTCCATTTGTCATACACAAATAAAAAAGTTGTATGTAATAAATGAACAGAGCTGTAAAGATAGCTATAGCTGTCGTCATCGTCTATATTCTACTCAGCAGGACTGAGTTGTACGTTCCCAGGAGCTTCGTGGACGAAGAGTGGCGTGCAGTCCAGAATGACACCCGTCGTAAGGCTGGCCCCTTCAACACTTGCTCCCCTGAGTCTTTCGATGAATGCGCGAAAGTTGCCTTTCCCATCCTAAGTCGATACTAGATTTTCATATGTGTACACTATAAACATGTCGCGAGATTTCGTTGTGACCCGATACGCTTCCCTTCTCGGTCTTTCCGTGGAACACCCATTATGTGTGAACCTCGAAAAGTCTACACATAATTGGGCAGTTAATAAGACTACGAGTCTGATGGATACGCCTGCGAGTGACAATCATCGTCACATGAGTAGATACAAACATAAGTTTTTAGAAATTCAAAAAAACTTGAAATGCTCACCAACCCTAAAAAACCGGATACGCAATGGACAACTCAAGACTAACAGGGTTTTAGAACTACCACTCGAAAGCTTATGGCCCGGGGGTCCCTACGCCAAGGCGAAGGACCAGGGAATCAAAAGAGATATGGCGAAGGATTATAACGTGGCCCACGATAAGGACTATAAGGGTATTTTCAAATGTGAAAAATGTAGAGAGTATAAAACGACGTACTATCAGATGCAGACCAGGAGCGCGGATGAACCTATGACGGTTTTTGTGACGTGTCACGTGTGCAGACTCACATGGAAATCTTAATACTATGCAAACTATCAGTGAGGTCCGTGTCCATGTCACCGACGGAGAGAATAAAGTTGTATTTAGACGTGCGTTTGTAGTCCCCCTTGTTTTCAGGACTAGCAAACACTAGTTTGTCGTATATAATATTATGTTCCTTCAATTGCCTCTCTGTCCACTTCACGTTCGAATCGAAATGAGGTCGCGCTGTCACGATGATAATTTTAAATCCCATTTGTCTCGATTGTTGATAGATTTTATACACTTCCTCTATTCTCTCCCCTGTTTTAGAAGTGATGAGGGTATCGTCGATGTCAAACATCACAGCATCGTTCGGATGAACCATTTATATACTTTAAGATTTTATCTGTGTATCACATAATGAGATATTGTGATTGTGTTTATAACGCTGTAACAATATATACTTTATGTTGGGTAATTTTCCAATACAACTACAATTTGTTCCGTGCATATGAACAATTTGTAGCACTTTAAGATTAGGTGCGCATATACTACAAACCATGGATGGTCAAATCGTAGATGTTGAATACGAAAATGGTTATGTGAGAATCGTCAAAATAGTTGAGGATACCCCCGAGCAGTTCGTAGTGACCCCCCTGATACAAACACCTGGTGGGTTGCACCGGTTTAGTAAACACTCTCATGCAGTACCTAAAGAGTCGATCGCGGGATTTTACGACACCAAGGAACTTGAAGAGACTGAACTCTTTACGAAAATAGACGATGTGTATTACGAATCTGTAGAAACATCAGACTCTGAATATGAATCTGAAACAGAGAGTGATACTGATTCGGAAGTGAGCCTCGAAATAGAATAAGGTTGTTCGGTTAGCACGTCTCAAATAAATATCTGCGTCATTTTACCATCCTTGGACCTGATGAATAAAACTTCTTTACAATCACCACCACTGAATGCTATTTCTGGTTCTCCACAGGAACCCTTATTATACCTCTCACACGCGTGTAGGGTCTTCACGGCTATACTCATATCCTGACTGTACCCTATGAATGTCTTTTCTTCTTTACCAGTCATCTCAACTGTCGCTTTAATACAATAGTTCCCATAACACTGGTCATTATCTATCATGTTAGGGGGAGGGGGACTATCCAGGACAGCCTGCCTGCGTCTTTTATACATAAACGCCCTTTTCCTTTTGGTACATATACCAGGTAAGATGCATCTGACCACTGAAAACATATGTAATAACTACGTAAAATAAAATAGTGATATATTACACAATGAAAACCACCTCCCAAATGCTCTTACCCCTCGCGGTTGTCGCGCTCCTCGTCGTCTTCGCTTGCAAGTTCACCCCTTCCAAACCCAAAAAGGAAGGATACTGCTGCATGATGAAGTAACTTAAAACAAAAGCTCATAAAAAGAGTAAGAAGAACCATGGCTCCTTACGATCCCCCTAACGCGCATTACAGTCAGTTCGACGTCTCTGAATATTCTGAGAATGACATGTACAAATTTATCGGCAACGGTGGGAAGAAGTTCTATTGGCTCACGAGATATCTCGGACTCGACTACATCTGGTACGATAAGGAGCGAAAGGTTGTCGAGCTCTGGGGTCCCTTTTGCTCCCTCCAAAATTTCCAGGCGCATCATATTCTCGAGTGTGAATTGAACCTAAGTTGCGGAAAAGCGTAATAATTGTATCTTTCCAAACAAACACCACGATGGAATTCCTCAACAAGCCTCAAAACGGATTCAAGCGACCTTTGACCCGCCCTCGGCATACCACCTTTACCACACCTTCCACCCAACCCGTGAAAGGTGTTGTATATGATATCATCAACTTACCCAAGTTTTGCTATGCAAAGCCCAAGCCTCTCATAGCCCAAGAAAAGTCTGAAGAGTACCTCAGAGACTTGAAAAAAAATTACAAATACCACGGTATCCCCTTCAAGCAACCCAATATCATTGAACTTCAACCCAGACATAGGGTTACAGCTGAATCAGAGACGCATATCGAGTACCTCGATCAGGTGCAGGTGAACCTGAGTGTCCTCAAAAACGGGAACGTGCGTGTGAAGATGGTGTTGCACGGGGCGCAGATGTATGAAAAGTATTACTCGCATGCGAAGGCTCCCCCCCTCAAGACCCTGACCACCGCTTATAAAAACCTGGGGTACTCTGAGGCGTTCATTACCGCCTTCATCGAGAAGCATAAGAAGCGGGTGGTGTTTGGGAAGAAGGTTGAAAAGATACTCGAGGCTATATTCGACAAGTCTGTGAATGCAAAGAAGAAGACTGCCGCGGCGAAGAAGAAGGCACCTGTAGAGGAACCCAAGGTGGAAGAGGAAGAGGAAGAGGCAGAGGATGAGGACGAAGAGGATGATGAAGATGGCCCCGAGGAGGATGAAGCGCTCGTGGCCGACGACGAGGAAGAAGAAGTAGAGGAACCCGTAGATGAGGATGTAGATTTTGAATAAATATATCAGAGTATAATAAATAATGAGCACAGGGAGTGCGAGTATGAATACAGCGGAATCCGGGGGGAGTGTAGGATTCAATAATGGGAATATTCAGCGTTTGGATCAGTCTCAGAGTAACAGTGCGAGTTTTCAATCAGCTGTTTCTGGGAATAAAAAAAAATCACCCATTGTGAGTAACCAGGGGTCCGCGAAGACTGCACAGAAACGAACACCTATAAAGACTATGAAACGAAAAGGGGTTTCCCCGAAAACTGTAGCTAGTATAAGACAACAGGCACAAAGGGCGGCTAAAATAGCAAATGCAAGAACCTTCGCCAGAGCTCAAGAAAATGCTATATTGAATGCAGAAATAAAAAAGGCTAAACCAAAAACAGCTATGACCAAGGCGATAGAAAGTGGGCAAAGATTAAGACGAGTTATAAAAAATATAAGTACTGTGACTCGTATGCAAGAAAAAAAAGCACAAAGAATAATCGGAAAATTAAACGTGAACAATAATACAAAAAATAAATTGATAAGGGAATTGGATACGGTGAAGGAGAATGATAATAAACTGGGCCCGTTTCTTGTGAAAATGGAGAACGCTAGGAAAGCCAACCAAGCTGCGAAGAATGCTGAAGAGAGGCGGAAAGCCAACCAAGCTGTGAAGAATGCTGAAGAGAGGCAGAAAGCCAACCAAGCTGTGAAGAATGCTGAAGAGAGGCAGAAAGCCAACCAAGCTGCGAAGAATGCTGAAGAGAGGCGGAAAGCCAACCAAGCTGTGAAGAATGCTGAAGAGAGGCAGAAAGCCAACCAAGCTGCGAAGAATGCTGAAGAGAGGCAGAAAGCCAACCAAGCTGCGAAGAATGCTGAAGAGAGGCGGAAAGCCAACCAAGCTGCGAAGAATGCTGAAGAGAGGCGGAAGGGAAAAATGGCTATGGAAATAAAATTAAACAGTCGTATAATGTCAGCTGCGGTAAGAAAACGGTTTTTGAATCGTATTGAAGGGTCTAACAATGAAAACTTGGAAAAATTGTTATCTAATATAAATAAACTTCCTTCTACGAAAATCCCGAATCAGGATGGGTTACGAGCTAAATTGTTAAAGATGAAAATTCCAGAACTGACAAAATATGCGAAAGAACTAAAATTAAGTGGGTATTCTAAACTCAAGAAAACCGAATTAATTGCATTCATTTTACAAAACGTTAAAAATAAACCGGTCACGGTAAATGCACCCCCACTTAATAACCCTACACCGCAAATGAAAATTACCCCAACTAAAAACAAACCAGTCACGGTAAACGCACCCCCACTTAATAACACTAAGCCGCCAATGAAAATTACCACAGCTAAAAAACCACAAAATGTTAATACGAAAGGTGGTTCATGGGAAGCGCAAATGTATAATATATTATTATCTAAAATTTCGAAACAATATAAATCTAATGTGAACAATAAACGAGAGGAAATAATTGAAGAAATAAAGAAGATTAACATACGGAGGTCTAGAAACGATATCATAACGAATAAAAATAAAAATATATCCAAAAAACAATATATTGACATCTTGTTACTCGTGTGGTTAGATGGTATTCACGACGGGTACGTGACCACGGGTTTCAGTGCGTGGTATGATATACAAGTGAATCACGGTATATTCCCGAAATACACATTCGAAATTACCAAACTGGAAGGTGTCCTAGGAGGTTTACTGACTTATTTACGAGACCACAAGGACGCTGCAAAACAACGATTATATACTAAAATTGCAGGTAGTTTTAAAACGCAACTTGTAAATTTTGGGGCTGGGTGGGAAAAAAACGTAAAAGATTTTTTAATCGATACGTATACAACGTCGGGGGATATTAGTTCTGGAAATTTCATAGATGATATAGTACCGAGTGATAAAAATGAGGGATTACTATTGGCTGTAGATCAGCAATATTCGTCGAATCAGGAACGCACACTCACCCGGCTCATAAACGGCGAAAACGTCGTTGGTCTTATCACGTTTGGACAGGCCCTGGACCCTGGGTCTACCATGTTACCGGGGTTATTGACTGATGAGTTACAGTCGGCCATGGGAACTGGCCAAGGTATAATGGAGGATTTGGATCCCCGGTACGCTACTAGCAACGCACTTGTACAGCCAGTCACTTTCAAGGGGCAAAGTAAATACGCTTTATTCGGTTATAAACATGTGTTGAAGATTGGTGGTAAATCAGTGTTTGACATTGAACTATCAAACAAGGATACATCTGTGCCCAAATTAGAATTTAATGGAAAAGAATTATATCTGACACAATCGGCTGGTAAAGCTAAGAAGGCTAGTAACGATGACCAAGTTGGTAAGATTTCAAAATATTTCGGTGATGCATTACAATATATACTTTTCACGCATCTCGCGAAACAACCAACACTCCCTTCGAAGAATAGGGGTACCACGCGTTTCATGTTTTTAGGAAGTGGGGATTCTATGGCTTTACTTGGATATAAAATTTTCTGTGACATCGAAAATATAAACCCACAGATGATAATAGACGGGTCAGGTTCAAATTACCCAGGTATACACTGTGTACATTTACCACCCAATTTTAAACTTCGAACCAAACCGCGTCAAGGAACGAGTCGCGCTGCAACTAATGTCATGCAACAAGGTAATAACATAACAACAGCCCAAAGTAAAAAATCCAGGAAATAAAAGGCGCACCCAATGTAAATATATGTTGAGACTGTATATGTTTTAAAGACACCACTCAATAGTAAGTAATGTGCTACCTCGCATGGGACACGGAAACCACGGGACTCCCCATGTCCCGCCAGGCTGCTACACCAGATAATACACATATGTTTGACAAGTGTCGCATCGTGTCTCTCGCCTTTGTCATGTATTCTACAAAGGGGAGGGAACTCAGTTCCTACCACGCCGTCGTGTATCCAGATACATTCACCGTGACTGCTACTGAGATTCATGGTATCACGCACGACCATGCACTCGCGCATGGTAAAAAGTTTGAAGAAGTGTATAACGATTTCATCAAAGCCATGAAGGGTCACATCCTCGTCGCACACAACTCGAACTTTGATGAGAATGCACTCTTCTCGGAGTGCTATAGGAGGGGGTTGAGTGTGGAACCCTTCAAGACTATGAAGTTTGTCTGCACCCTCGACCTCGTGAAAATCAGGTACCTCAAACCTATGAAGCTTGTGGCAGTGTACAAGGAACTCGTAGGGAAAGACCTCGAAAACGCACACAACGCCTTGGCAGACGCTCGCGCCTGTGGAGAAGTCTACCCTCTCCTCCGCGACATGCGGCGCACCTTGAAACCTCTGGGGATCCCCAAGGTTGTCTTGAAGGCGTCAGAGGTGGCGAGTATGATTGATAAGAATAGGTTCAAGAAACCCGACGAAGTCATGATGAACCTGTGGTGTAAATATTCTCCTCAGACTTTCAAGGGAAAGACCAAGGAACAGTTGGCCCTTGAGGCTATCGCGGATTCGCCCATAGCCAGTGGTCTTCTCGACGACGCGCAGCGTTTCAGATCTATCGACAGTTCATCGGTGGAGCAGAAGGCGCGGGCCATCACGAACCAATTGATTTCACGGAGTGGTCTCGAAGACACCAAATTGGACGCCGCCAAGGAATACATCCGTAAGATACTTTACACCAATCACGGTATACGCCACGAGGATAAGACTGCTGAGATTGACCCCAACATGAAGGTGGATGAGACGTTCTACAGATACGACGTGTGTACCGTAGAGGGGACCAGGTACGAGATTGTTGGGCGGATAGATAGACTCGTGTCGAACGAAGATGGGAGTCTGACCATCGTAGAGATTAAGAACCGCGCGAATTACCTTTTCAAGACGGTTCGCGACTACGAGGAACTCCAATGTCAGACGTACATGGAGATGTTAAACATAGATACGTGCAAGCTCATCGAGCAGTACAATGACCAGATGTGCACCCACCTCATTCAGAGGAAGAAGGAGGAGTGGGATTCGGTGGTTCTCCCAAAACTCAAAAACTTTTGTGAACATTTTCACAGTTTATTATCAACCTAACTAAAGATTGTAGTCCACATAAGTTCAAGTAAAAATGCAAGGTTATTTCCCTCCTCATATCGTTGAAAAGTACAGTGACCATTCTCATAACGATATATACGATTGTTATGAGAATGCGTGCATGGACATGGTACTAGACGAAATCCGGATGTTCATCTGGGATAACAAGAATGTCCACCGCAATTCAGTCATCGATGAGAGTACTGTGCATTATATGGGGCAAATTGGTCGTAAAACGAAGGATGGGTTATTCGACGAACTCATAGACGAAAAAATAAAAGGGTTTTTTTTCATTAAAAGTTCGACGGGTCATACGTGTTACGAAGTAGTGACGTGTACTCTACTCTCTGGTAGAGGAGAAAAACACACACCCCCAAAATACGAATTGAAAATCAAAAAAAGGTCCCCAACACATTGTATGGAAATACAATACCCCGAATATTTTGACAATATTCATCTTCACCCAAATGCCTGTATTAAACTGCAATCCATGGCAGACTACGGGTTTATCCCAAGGTATTTTGGTAACGAAATGACCAACGGTGTCTTTACTGGTTTTGAAATAATGAACCTAAGTGAGGACTACTAATTCTTAAACATCATCTCAACATGCAATACACTCTCATTCACGTCTGCGTCGGCAACCACATCCTCGACCGCTCTGTCTTTTTCGACAAGCGGGAGGCGAAGGCCCACGCCCAACAACTTTCCCGTGAAAAAATATGGAACCTCTGTGGTTCTGTATATTTCGGTGACGTGTATATCAAGATGTTTGACCTTGATACACACGCTACTTCTGATGCATAAAAGGAATGAACCATACTCTATTAAGTATGTACGTACGCAAAGTTATTTGTGGTCAATTTGGTGTTTGTGAAGGCGACCCACCAGGGACGTTTGTCCAGACACCATACGATGAGTGGTTATGGGTTAGGGATAGACAAAAGTATTCCGTGCAAGTGGAGGGGGTTGTGAAACGAGTTCTCTTTTGTCAAATTATCTCTCACGAGGAGGTTTTACTCCTGAACAAAGGGGTCTGTCAACCTCACGTCGTTCGTGGTACACATGTTCCAGAGGTTGAGATGATTTATGGAAGATGTGAAGCGTCTATGCACTTTTTAGATGCTAAGCACCGTGACTACGTCAACACTTTAAATCTTAAAAGTGGTGATATACTCGCCATCAAGTCTGTAGCTGGTAGTGGAAAGACGACGACCCTCTTGAAGTTGGCAGCTGTCCACTCTGGGAAGCGTATTTTGTACCTCGCATTTAATAAAAGTCTCATTGAAGAAATTAAACAAAAGGCTCCAACCAATTTACATCCTCGAACATTCGACTCACTCTTGTACAACACCATCACCCCCCGCCCCACGAACATCATGGATATCAAACCGTTTACAATTGGTAAGATTGTTCCGTGGCTGTTGAATAAACCGTGGAAGATGAAGGAGAAGTACGCCTACATGTTTGACGACTACTGTAACCAGATTGAATTTGATAGTCCTGAAATGTATGCACAAAATAAATATAGAAAACCAGAAAAGATTTTACACGCCATGTGGGAGGAGGCTGTCAAAAGAAAGTTTCAGACCTTCGGCACCATTCGTAAGATGTGTCACGATGGGCACCTGTGTCGAGGGGTCATCGATAAACAGTATGATATGATATTCATAGATGAGAGTCAGGACTTTGACCCCCTCATGTTGTCTATCCTTCTTCGGGATACGACAATCCCTAAGATATTTGTGGGTGACCCTATGCAGGCCATCTACCAATGGCGTGGGGCTATCAATGCATTTGAACGACTTCCTAGGCACTCAAAGGTGGTTGAGTTTTATACGACATTCAGGGTTGGTGAACCAGCATGCAGTGCAATCCGTAAAAGGTTCAACGACTGTTGGATGATCCCCGGAAATAAACATGGTACCGGGTTGGTCAGTGAAGGTACGCCAAATACAAAGTACACATACCTGTTCAGGTCTTGGCGAGGACTCTTCGAGACTGCTCGAACTACGAAGGATGTTTGGATCAATGAGTTTGATAAACAGTCGACGTACATGAGGCAATTGAGCGAAAAGTTGAAAAAGTTTGACTTGTCCGAGGAGGACAAAGCGCAGTTTTCAGACGACCTCCCATACTTCCTCCTCTCGTTGGGTCAGGGGGAGCTCGACAAAATGCTGAAGGATATCGAGAAAAACAGTGTCCCCAAGGACGAGTGTACTTGTGAGATGTACACAATCCACGCGTACAAGGGACTCGAGGATGATATCGTCAAAGTGCATAACGATATTGATTTGGAAAAAGAGGTAAACTTATCCTACGTGGCACTGACACGGGGTAAGTCACTCGTCATTGAGAAGCCACAGGACATGAAGGCTACTAATGCATTTGAGAAATATATTTTAGAACAGTGTTCGTTCAGGTAATTATCTTCTATTATAATAATGGAGTGTGCTGCTGGTACAGACGCAATCAAGGTGACCCCTAAGGGTTGTAAGCCTGTAAGCAAGGATAGGTGTGCATCAGGGTTTATGGCATCGGCGGAGAATGTTACATTTCCCAAAGACCCACTCGAAACGTGTTGCAAATGTAAAGAGGGGGAGAAGTGTGCATATTGTGTAGATGAAGAATGTGAGTCTGACGATGAAGATTGTGAACCGACCGTGGAAGGATGTAAGCAGCCTAGAGATAGAGTCAAATATGTCACGGATAAAGATTGCTTCGCTACCCCCCCAGCTACACAGGTTTCCACAGCAGCAGAAGAAGAAGAAGAGGTGGTAGTAGAATCTTCATTTTTGAAAAAATATACATTTACAATTTATATAACCATATTTTCAGCAATTGTTTTACTCTTAATGAGATGGTTAACATTACCTAAAGAGTCAGCATGGAAATCTCGTATACTTATAACTCAATTCGTATTACTACTTTTTGTATTAGGTCTAAGATTTCTCGTATAAAAAAATATTATTACACTATAAATGTCTATTCTCAATCAGATGAGAAAGAGTCCCGCGATGACTGCAGCTGGATTTTTATTTATCGTCGCGCTCATTGTCCTTATTGGGTGGCTGATCACCAGGGGGTCGAAGGGTGCCGCGGGTCCTAGTGGGGGTGCTCAGGGTAAACCCCAAATTATATTAAACAAAACCCAAAAAATATTACACCCGAATAAGTCTGATGTCGAGACGTATATTGTAGAGTATGCCTCAGGTGATTCTTCTGCTCAATATATAGATATAAAAATCAATTGGTCTAACGGGGGTGGATTTAAGATGACGGAGGTGACTACTTTAAAATTCACTCGTAAGAGTGGGGATACTGTAATTGATACTATAACGACAACCGATTTACCTGACAGTGACAAGTACATCAAAGATTTTGAATCCGATTTATCCATTCTTTTTAAGGGAACTGATGAGGTTGATCAATATCTTAGTAACGGAAAGATTCCTATTAGTATCATGGTTGAATATATCACAGACGGTGTTCCGCAGTCATTAGCCGAGACTTCGATTGATATCACTGAAAGTGATCTCGACACCACTTTGAACATTGATTCAATTACCACTATAAATTCATTACCCGTGCTGAGTGGAGATGGCAAATTTCTTACAGAACTTGATGCGTCGAGTACTAAAACCACGTATTCAATAATGTTCGGTGATGGAACATCGATCCCTGAACTCCAGGAAATAAGAATGAAAGTTGTTAGCGACGGATGGATAGAATTCTATAAAGGTGTAAAACAGGTGAATGTGTTAGGCAACGATGATACTACTCAAACATATAAATTTGTTGAGTTTGGTGAAGACAGTGGTAAATATTTATTCCTAGGTCGATTTAACAACACTGGTGTCGGTGGGTATTTGTTAAATACAAAGAGTATCAATGCTGATGCTGCGACAGGGTGGGGTTTTACAGGGGCAACCCTCGCCGAGGGTCTCTCTAATATTATGTCAGATAACGCCGTGTATGACAGGGCTTTTGTTAGATTTATAGAGAATTCCCCTTCCACGACCCCCCTCCCCCGTGTGTACCCCTCGCAGCCTTATCCGTCTGCCACGGTCGGCGATACAGTCGTAAATGATTACAATTGGACTGTGGTGGGTGCTGATTATGGTAATGGTACATATAAGGTGAAGGCGGACACAAGTCTAATTCTTATCCAGGCTTCCGACGGTCGGTGGGATGCAGAGGGTATTTTTAATACGGGTATCGAGGCGAAGCCGGAGTACAGCGCCGCCGGGGGCGATTATGAGTATGCGTCAGTAGGAGGGGGCGCGCCTTCATCGTTTTATTTTTCCTTACCGGTATACATAAAACTCGCCAGGGTAGATATAGTTCCACGAGGTTATGAGCATGTTGACCAATCCCGTGATGAAATAGCTGAGATGGAATCGAAATGGACCATCTATGGTGTAGATCGGTCGTCTGGTAGTCCCGACGAAACGCTACTTTATACTAATGATAACGTGACTTTTGAAAAGGGTGTGATAAAATCTTTAATGACCACCAACACTGGTAAGTTTAATGAATTTAAGGTTATTATGGATCCAGTGGGCGGTAGGTATATGGTTTTTAATGAACTTTTATTTTATGGTACGGATGAGAGTGAGAGTGCGTCTGTTTAGAGCCTAAGTGAGTCGGTTCCCCGTCGTAAACATAAGTAATAAGCAATATGGAGTATTTGTCGCTCGTTGCTGAGATTGAAAGTTTGAAGGCTGATTTGGCCGGTGCGGAGGCTGAGATTGCGCGTCTGAAGTGTCCTAAGAAGGCGAAGGTTGAAAGGGTCCCCTGTCCTGGTGTGACTGGTAAGGGTCAGGGGTGTAAGAAGTTTTGTGTTGGTGGTGAGGCTACGTGTAAGGTTCACGGTCGTGAGAAGGTTCAAAAGGTTCCTAAGGTTTCGAAGCCCAAGGCAGTCAAGGTCCACTGTACTGGGTTGAACATGCGGGGTAATGCGTGTAAGGGGAAGTGTTTACCGGACCAGACATGGTGTGAGAAGCATGATCCGTCTTTGCCCCCGAAGGAGAAGAAGGTGAAGAAGAAGAAGGTTGCCCCGGAGCACAACCATGGTGTTGGTGTGGAGCCACTGGTTCCCTGTGAGTTGTGTGAGACTCACGGAGATATGTTTGACGCGGGTGTTACAGAGGTGAAGTGGGTAGATGAGGGAACATTTTGGGCGCGTAGGAATGAGGCGGTGATGATATAGTACCTAAGTGGGTAGTAGAAATGTAATAAGTATACAAAGAAAATGGAGTGTCCTGTGTGTTATGAGTGCGATGCGCGGTGTGAGTTTGTGTGTGGTCATTCATTTTGTTACCAGTGTGTGAAGACCTGGTACCAAAAGGGTTCCCATACGTGTCCTATGTGTAGGGCGTCTATATGTTTTCGTGGATTGTTGGGTGCTAGGAGGGTGTGGGAGCGTGAGAAGCGTGCGTGTGAGCATGAGGATATATTGGCTTCTGTGGTTGAAGAGTTGTTTGATGAGCTGGAGGTATGCGAGGGGTATGAGTACGTGGTGGGGATGTTGTCTTTGGTGCATGATAGGTACAGGAGGGTTATAGAGGAGTATCCAACTATTGATGGGGCTACTTTGGAGTACGTGTTGTTATCCCTGTCGGTAGACATAGGGGGTCGTCAGGTGGAATGTGAGTGGGATGAATTTGCGTCGTACACGAGGTACTTGATGGTACCGAATACCTCGTACGGTGTGAAGATACGTATTTCACCTTCCGTAGGAAAACTTTGAGGTGGTTCACCCTCCATAGGAAGATACTTTTTATAAAAATATATATGAAATACTTTGGTACTCCTCTCAGATTCTAAGAAGATACTTTTTACAAAAATATATATGATACTCCTCACAGATTATAGGAAGATACTTTTTACAAAAATATATATGATACTCCTCTCAGGTTCTAGGAAGATACTTTTTACAAATATATGTATGAAATACTTTGGTACTCCTCTCAGATTATAGGAAGATACTTTTTACAAAAATATATATGATACTCCTCTCAGATTATAGGAAGATACTTTTTACAAATATATATATGATACTCCTCTCAGATTCTAAGAAGATACTTTTTACAAAAATATATATGATACTCCTCTCAGGTTCTAGGAAGATACTTTTGACAAAAATATATATGATACTCCTCTCAGGTTCTAGGAAGATACTTTTGACAAAAATATGTATGATACTCCTCTCAGGTTCTAAGAAGATAAAGAGCCTAAGTGAAGGTCATCAATCCTATATATGTCAACTAACATCAGCAACTATGGAAACATTGAAGCAATTGATGAGTTTGATAGATGCGAACAGTGAGAAGTTTCCTGAGGGGGACTACCTTGCAATGTGCAATGCGATGAAGGAGGTGCATGGGAACATGAAGCCTGATAGGGTCCGTGTGCGTTCGATGGAGTACTACGAGATGGAGGATGAGTTGATTAACGTGACACAGGAGTTGACACGTTTGCACAAGGAGCGTGACAACATCCATTACCGCACGAAGATGACGAAGGCGATGAAGACGGAGGCAATCAGGGTGTATGCATTCACGGAGGGGCTTCACAGTTTGAGGGAGTATAGTGTTGAGGCTTTAGTAGAGGCTGATGTGCGTGTAAACTACGGCGAATTGTTTAGTAAACATTTGAGCGAAGTAAACGATGATGTGTATGAGAAGAAGAAGATTGTTCATTTGATGATAGAGGAGGCGAGGTGTCATAGGGATGATGTGGTGTATAGGATGGCTGATGAGTTGTAATGAAGTCCTTTCAAAAGAATGTTGAAACTTTATATCCCACGGGTGTAGGGGGTACCATGGTCCTTCGTGTATCACAGTGTTTTATGGGTCTCAGAGAAAAGATTGAAGTCCTCTCAGATTATAGGAACACTTTACTTTCAAAAGAATGATG